>Ga0172370_10003879_pt1 | contig 20432 bp, 13 predicted proteins | sample LakKiv5m_FD_114538 | JGI IMG/M metagenome (GOLD analysis project Ga0172370, IMG submission 114538) | Freshwater microbial communities from Kabuno Bay, South-Kivu, Congo - kab_022012_11.5m | ecosystem: Environmental > Aquatic > Freshwater > Lake | place: Democratic Republic of the Congo...
AAGTTGAGCCTGTACGAAGGCAGGTTTGTCCAGTCCATTTCAGGAGTAATCAGGTAGTCGCAGCAACCGTTTCCGTTGTCAGCATCATCATTGGTAACAGCATACTTGGTGTGTGCGGGAATTACAAATGCTGAACTGCTTCCGTTGGTAGTTGCATACCAACCGGTAGTGTTCTGGGTAATTGCCTGCCATCCAGCTGGTGGGAATACTGAGCCTTCGAAATCTTCAGCTACAGCAATTGCAAGGGGCTCGTCCCATGTTGCAACAAGGGTAAGTCCGTCAACATAAAGGTTGCGGGGTTTGTACTTGCGCTCGAGGAGGAGAATATCAAATGTACGGTTCGAAGTGATGTTCGGGTTGAGTACGTAATCGTCGAAACCAACTTTGGCTGCTTCGAGTACATAGTGACCTTTCCATACGTTTTCGAATACTACAGTACCTGATTCAGGAACGGTTTCAGTATAAACTGCATACGGATAATCCTGGCCTGAGAGGCTTACAACAGCTCCGGCAGGGCTACCACCGGTGGTAAGACTAACATTGCAGGTAACGGTAACAAGCAGTTTATGACCTACGATGTTTGAGAATACCTTTTCTGATTCACCACCATTGGTATAGTTGGCAGCAACAGCGTATGCGTACCAGCCCTGTGGCAGTGGTCCGTAAGCGCCATCGGTGTAGTTGGTATTGGCAACTGTGCCGCTGAGCAGGGTAAGAGTTCCGGTCTCGGGTCCGTTATTTGGATCGAAGCCTGAAACACGCCATACTTTATAGCTGGTAAGATCGCGGCTACCTGAAGCACCATTCTGAATTGCAAGGAACTGACCTTCTCCTTCAACACCTGACTGAGCAAGTGCAGGAGACTGAGAAATCATACCACGTTGTTTCAGCGGTGAACGGCTGATATCTGAAGCTTTGGCTACGCCACCAGCAACAGAACCGTTAACAAATGCACGGATCATTATATCCTGGTAAGGAGAAAGGCCCCATGCACCACCGGTTGATACGTTGCGTGAATAGCTGCGATATAAAGTAGGCAGCGATTGATCAACACCTACAGGAGCGCAGTTAGGAGCAACAGCACCCTGAACCATAGCAAGGTAGAAACTACCTGATTCAACAACTGCATTAAGACCGGTAAAATCAACCCATCCAAGGTTGTTAACAGTTACAGAGATAGAATCAAGTGCAGTACCGGGCATTCCGTTGGCACCATCAGCTGCAAAAACTACAGCACCAAAGGTGGTTCCGATGAAACCAGTATTATTATTCGGGAAACTGCCATCACCAACGAATACGCGACCACCATAAACGGTTGCAGGATATCCGGCAGGGGTGAATTTAACAGCATTCATATTGCCTGGTAATGCCCATGCAGTAAAGTTCTCGGCTGTACCATCGTCGTAAAGAACTTCATAATCTGGCTGAGGTACTCCCCAGGTAACATCGGTCTGTGTATCAGCAGTATTTACAACTGCGTTAACGAGTGTAGGAGCATAGAATACTTCTTCGAGCTCGGCATCAACAACGGTTGTGTTGGTTTCGGTTACAACTACATTATTAACGGTAGCAGAAGTGTATCCGGTTTTTGCAAATGTCATGGTATAGGTACCAGCATCAACAATCATTGAATAATTACCTTCTTCGTTGGTTGTAGCAGTGTAAGGGCCGGCAGTTACAACAGCGCCATGGATAGGTGCATTGTCGTCGGCTGCAGTTACAGTTCCTGAAATCATACCCGGGTTGTAAACAACCATGGTAGCAGGAATGGTAACTTCGCTGTTTGCCAGATCGTTGGTATTCAGCATAAGGTCATTGTTGTAGGTTCCTACCGGGAAATCCTCATCATCTGAGGTGAAGGTAGCAACTACGTCAACAAACGAACCAGGAGCAACCTGTCCGGCAGCGGGAACCACTGAAGTGATAAAGCTGGGAACCGGAAGACCCATCCACAAGGCAAGACCATTGTGAACATAGGCTGAGTTGTAGTTTACGTTGGTAGCAATGGTACCATCGGCATTTTCCATACCTACTGTGGCGCTGAGAATATCAAGGCCACCGGTAATGGTGTTGTAATAAATTTCAACTTCACCACTCTGATAGAGAACTACCTGAGCAGTAATCTTACCAGTTCCGCCATATTCATTGTAATTATTAAACTGAATTACGAAATGATCGCCAACAGTTTGATAATATACAGTACCCGAAACATTAGGATTCAAATCATCCCAGAACCATGCAATAAGATTGTTCGGGGTGGTTGAACTCGGAATATTCTGGTTGCTCAGTGAAGAGCTGCCACTGCCGAAGCTGAGGAAACCATTTGAGCTAACATAAACATTGCCATAGGTATTTCCGTAGAACGGGAAGTTGATTCCGAGGTTAACGGGGCCAACAAAGTTGTCATCTCCAAGGCCAGAAAGCAGAGTTCCGGTTGAAGAAATGTCATTCCATACAAATGAAGGTCCTCCAGCTTCGTCGCTGTCGATCCACATGTATCCGAATGCATCGGGGCCACCAGCACCACGAAGGTTGCGGTTACCCATGTTGTCGGTTGGGTCAACTTCGCCTTTGGCAACTTCTACTTCGCGAACGCTTGAGCGAACGTTAGGAGTGAAACCAGGTGAGTTGATCAGCTGACGGGCTGCATAGTCGGGGAATGAATAAGCGAGAGTACCTTCTCCGGTATTTGAAATACGGAAAGTAACAGGCTCGCTTGAGTTAGGATACTGCTCATTGTAGAGTGAAGCGGGATTCAACACGAGGGTTGGGTTAGCCCATTCAACTAAAACAGGACCTGCAGGTGCAGAGTTTCCTTCGTCGTAAACTGCGGTTACAGTGTATGAATATACACCATAAGTAGGCAGAGTTTCAGTAAAGGTAGTAGCAGTGGTTGTTCCAACCTGAACACCATTGCGATTTACCTGGAAGAATTGGAAAGCGCGGGCAGCAGCAGTCCAGTTAAGAACTACAGTACCTGCAACAGGGTTGGTAAGGTTGGCGGTGAAGTCACCCGGGATACCCAGAGCAACACCACTAACGGTCATAGTTACCGGAACAACAACGGTTCCAACGTTCGGGGTAGAAGTAAAGGTTACTTCAGCTGTTTTAACGGTACCTGCGGTTAAACCGGCAGCGTTGAAAGCAACAGGAACATTGAAATTGCTATATGCAGCAACAGTACCGCTGGCAGCACCTAAGGTAAGCCAACTGTTAGGACCTGGAGAAGTATAATTAACCGATGCACTCCAACCGAGTGAACCATCGCCATTGTTGGCAACATTGATAGCGCCATTGAGCAGTTCGTTCGGGTTTACTCCAACACTGTAAGGATTAGGGGTTACAGCCATTGAAGGGTGAAGCATGGTTATGTTCTGATAGGTAGTAGTTTCAGGAGCAACAAATACATTTACAGTGGTTGTGTTATAACCCGTAAAAGTTCCGGTTACTGTATAATCGGCAGCAGGAATTAACGGAAACTGATAAGCTCCGTTACCAGCACTGGTAGTGGTATAATTTGATACACCATTATCAGCAACTACCTGTACACCAGCCATAGGAACACCAAAACCATTGGTTACGAAACCTTCGAGGGTTCCGATACCTAAAGTAGTGGTGAATGACCAGGTAGCATTGCCGGTAGCCTGGCCTGTTCCGTTGTAAGGAACCACTTTCCAGAAGTACTCGGTAGCATAGGTAAGGTCCGGGGTAGGATCATATGAAAGAACGTTTCCAACATCAACGCCATTGGCGATATTGGTAGGAGGATTATCGGTACCAAAATACACCAGATATCCTGAAGGAGCACCGCCTCCAATGCCAGCTGACCAGTTAAGGGTAGCTGAGATGGGAACACCAGAAGAAGCATTTCCAGGTGAGCTGTAAACAGCTGCAACCGGAGCAGGAATGGTATAAGTATAGGTTAAACCTGTAGCAGGAACTACAAGATTGGTAAGGGTACAGGTTGCTGTATTAACTGCACCTGCAGTTGAAGCTGACCAATCAGTGGTGGTTGTACGGTTTGCAAAATCAGTATTTGCAGCACCTCTGAGACCAACCTGAGGATGAGTAGGAAATGCATATGCACTACCGGTGGTAGCACCATAAATCATCTCCACCTTGTTGGTGGTTTCGTACAATTTTACCTGGAAGTTCAGGATTTCACCAGCATAACTGGTTCCGTAACGTTTTACACCTTGCCATTGAACGGTAGTAACACGGTTGGGAGCTGTACCGGCTGTCTCAACACGAATTTCACTACTGGCATCGACACCCTGAAGGTCGCGTCCCATAGGGGCAACAACCATCTGAGCAGCAGTGCTCGATGAAATCGGGTTGTACCCAAGGCTCAATGTGCTGCTTGGGTGAAACCAAAGATAGCCATTAGGACTTACATTCATGAGGGTAAAATTAGCCCCATTAGCATTGAATGTAAAACCAATAGCAACATTTGAGATGATTGCATCGTCAAACGTACCGGTAGCAATGGTTGAACCGCCAGTTATCTGGGTATAAGTACCCACTGTCTGAGCAAAATTCAATCCAGCCACCTGCGCTTGAGATACTCCTGCAGCAAAAGCTATCAGGAAAAGAAGCGTAATAAGCTTTCTCATTTTTGTTGTTTTGTTTTGGTTAATTAATAATTGATTGATTTAAAAATTCACATGAAAATTCAGTGAAACTGATTCAGAAAATTTACCCGATTTTAATCCCGGGCAATCCTTTTGGCAACATAGAATGAACAACTTTTTATTTGTTAATTTTCATTGCCAACCGGCTCATCATCCAAAAATTTCAGTTCATTATTCAGCTTTAATTTTTGGACTTTCAGGAACTACAAAAAATGTATTGCAGAACGTTGATTAACTTAAATAATTCATTAGAAAAGGGTAGTTTTTGTTCTCGTTTTCAAGTAGCAGTGTTGTGGTCTCCTTTCTTTTGTTAATGTATGCAGATGACTGCATGCTGGTTTATAATTGTTTTCTGTTTGTATCTTCATTTGTTCAGTTCAGACAATAAAACATCCGGAAAGAAATTTAAACCATCTCTCCCCGGTTCAACAAAACGCATAAAGAACTACTGCTCTTTACCATTATAGAATTTCAGATCGCAACTTTTACACTGATGATCACTGTTTTAATGAATCCTTGTCGTTGACAGGATGTTTCCTGAACCAACAAACTACCTTTTTTCTTACTCTATAGACAATCCAATTGCCTTTTACCCCTACTCAACCCTGCAAAAAAATTCAATTTTTTTTTGCAGCACTTTCAGAATTGTTCAACCTCAGTCACATATCTCAGCACGGATAAATCTCCGTTTTCCAATTTTCCAGAACAAATGGGGTTTTGGTGATTATGAATTTGGCTGAAATGCCTGTGAATGCTTTTGTTTCAAATGAGCCGGAGGGTTAATTAGCAGTGCAAATATAGTGATTTGGACTTAAAACAGCCGAGCCACAACTTTTTTAACACTTTTTTATAACTTAAAGCGCTGCAGAACTTAAAGTTGAGGTGTATGATATTGATTATCTGCTTAATAAAATTTTATCGCTAAAAATTGTCCCATCCATAAACCGAACTTGAATAATATACATTCCAGATTGAACTTCGGGAATCTCAATTCCGTAGGTTATTAACTGCTCAGCCCTGGTTTTATAACCCCTAATGATGTATTCGCCAGATGCTGAGATAAGGTCAATTTCGCACTCTGACAATTTTCCGAGAAAACGTCCGCCTGCCCATACCCTTGTATTTGCCGGTTGCGGATACCAGTTGCTTTTTGCCCCGGCATCGGCGGGGTTTAGGTTTACCTCTATGTTTTTGGGATTGATTATAAGTTGTACACCATTAATAGTACTATTGCCCGGCGACAAGACCAGAATAGGTGACAAAGCATTTTCATAGCCAGTCTTTTCGCCCCATATCCGATAAATACCATAAGGGAGATTTCCCAAATGGAATGAACCATCTGAAGAGGTTAGTGTCCAGGCGAATACGTGGGTAAGCGAAGGGTTCATCAGCATAACCAAATGGTTTGCAGCAGGGCTTCCGAGTGTAGCAGCCACACCCTTGCCTTCATATCCGAACCATGGCTTGGCGTAGATACTGTCATCAGAATCAGCTTTACCGAGGTAGCTGAAAAAACCATTAACAGCAGCTTCTCCCGCTGGAAATCCGGATTCGGTGTGATCCATTTTCAGATCAACATCATATACATTTTCGGTTAAGGGAAGCATAAATGCATCGCGCCACGAATAACCGTGTGCATAATAGGAAGGCAGCAGATGAGGGTATTCGTTGGGATTAGGAACTGCATAAAGAAAATAATTTCCGGTAGCCAGGTTAGGAAATCCAAAGGTTCCATCGGGCAGGGTGGCAGCACTTGCCACTGCCTTTGGCCCTGTACTTCCGGTTTTAACAGCTACCACCATGGCTGGTTGCGGATCGCCGGAGGCTATGCTCACCCTTCCTTCAATAGTGTAGCTCTTAATAATACCAAGCAGCAGGGTATCGCTGATATCACCACAGGGTGAATAGATATGCAGGATTAATTGCACGGCCCCGCTGGTATTGTCATTTATACCAGGGATATAACTGGTTTGCAGCGACTGGGCATTACCAAAAATGCCGTCGCCTGTCGATTCCCATTCCAACGCGGTGAAATTGGCTGCAAAAGCTGTAGACGTAATAAACGTATCGTTCTGATTAACTATGGTATCATTACCCGCAAAACTGTTTGGGGTACCGGTGATTAAAAGCTGAAGCGTATCGGTAACCGATATATTGCCAATGGTTTGAACAAGCACCAAAAAAACCTGGCCAGTTTCCCTGTCGGCGGCTCCGGGAGTGTAGGCTGTGCTGATGTTGTTATGGTTAGAGAAACTGCCATCACCCATACTAACCCAAGCCACATTCTCAGGGTAGAGTGAGGTGGCCTGGTCAGAGATGTATTCACCTCCCGAACAAACTGCATCGTCCGGACCGGCATAAGGCCCGGCCAGTGCATAACTGAATGCACTTTCGTGACCTTCGGGCTGGTCAGTCTGCCCATCGGCATCCATATCATAGGCCGTAACAGCCACAGGCTCCGACAGGCTGATATCAGGAAGCAAAACAGCAATATTGTTACCATTATCGAGTACGCCGGTAAATTTACCGGATGCATCGGCTCCATAATATACCTTATATCCCGCCAGGTCTTGTTCTATATTGGGCAGCCAGGTAACCTTTACTCCATTCTCGGTCAATTGCTTCACAACGCTCACCGGCCTGGATATCGGGCTTACCGGATCGGGGTAATTGAGCATAGGCTTATACAATACTTCACCCCAGGTTTCTGCATCAAACTTATCTATAATGATGCTATCTATCCGGGCAGTATCGGTGGTTCCCCACCAATTGCCAACTGCATTCACCACTGATTCAAAATTATTGATGAATGAGGGCAATGTTCCGTTGCCGATAAATGAATTACCAAACAGGGCCTGCTGCGGACCGGATTCAAACAGTATCATGGCTCCGGCATTGCCCTGAATAATGTTGTACTGGACAGCATTATTAACCGAATACTTTAAATCTTTCTGCGATAGTTTAATGCCCGAAGCATTGTTGTATATGCTGTTGTTTGTGAGTACATTGTTTTTGCTCCCGTCGGTAAGGGTGATAGCCCAATCGGTATTATCCTGAATTATATTACCTTTAATGAGGTTGCCTCCTGCTTTGGAAAGCAAAATTCCGGACCCATTTAATTCAATGGTATTATTCCGGATGGTATCAGCATTTTGCGAAAGCTTGATTCCAATGTCATTATGTCTGATGCTATTGGATTGAATGGTAGTAAAGCCTGAATCTTCGTTCCCTCCATTGCCGATATGAAGTCCGATATTGTTGTAGGTAACTGTGTTGGATTCAATCAGATTGTTTTGCAGATTACTGTTACCCATGCTGATAAAAAGAGCAATATTGGCATTGTAACTGAGGTTATTGTTGCGAATAATATTATAACGGCTGGTATTACCTGACGGGAAGAAAATTCCGATATCGCAATTGGCGATGGTACAGTTTTCGATCAGGTTGTTGTTTGAGTTGCGGATATACATGCCATAGCTGCAATTTTTTAACGATCCATCGTGCATGCGCACCGAGGCCGCCGATTGCATTGAGATGCCATAATCGCAGTTTTTAATTTCAAACATCCTGATTTCGATGCTTGAAGAGTCGGAAAGAACGATACCTGTTGTTGATTGCTCAATGGTAACATGTTCAATAATAGTTCCATCAAGGTAGTTGCCCTGCGCATCGTATAGGGTTTTGCTGTTGATGAAACCAAGCCCGCTCCATTTATTTTCTGTCTGGGCGGTCATAACAATTGGCAAAAGTGAGGTTCCACGGGCAATCAGGGTTCCTCCATCAGCAATAATGGAGGTGCCAATCATAAAATTCAGTTCAACCCCCGGATCAATGGTTAAAGTAACGCTATCGGGTATAATCAGTGGTTCAATTACAATATAGGGGTTGAGTGCTGCTATATAACGTGTATCTTCGGTAAGCGTTCCGCCAATGTATTCCTGTGCCGACAGAAAACCGGAGTTTCCCAGCATCCAAAATACACAACACGCAAGGATGTTTCTTACAATAGCTTTCATCCTATCAGGTTTTACCGGAATTTCAGGTGTTTACACTACCTTAAAAATATGCCGCCAACGAACAGCAGAGCACCAATCACCTGCAAAGGTACTAAAACCTGAATGTGATTCCCACTTTTATACCCAAAGCAGAATATCTGATCTCGACAGGAAAATTACGAATCACCTGATTTAGCTGGGTTTTGTACCGAAATCCGCCTTCCAGTATTATAGCACGATTGAGTGGCCACAACATGCCTGTTCCAATAATTCCTGACAATACCACAGGACTAAAATCGGCTGAGGATGCACTTACAACTCCTTGTGATGAGTCAGTAATAAGCCATCCTTTGTTGCCTGTGGCGAATGAAACTGAAAAACCGCCCCCTGCAAATACGAGCCCACGACCAAGCGGCCAGGTATAACGCACTTCTACCGGAATTTCGATGTAATGGTGCCTTAGCATAGATTCTATGCGATAGCTATGCGCATCAACAGGCAGATAGGTAGAATCGGTAACATAAAACCAGGTTGTATCGCCGGCAGCTATTGCATAATAGGCGTCGAGGGTGTCGTGCCTGAAATATCCGCCGCTTATATCGGTTTTGAGATAGTCGAGTCTGGATGCCAGCGTTGTATAGCCAATCCCCGATCTGAAAATCCACGATTTATAACCGGCAAGCAGATCAAAAGCCAAACCGCCCGAGAATGCGCCACCCGAATAATTTTCCCTATAGGCTGTTACTAAAGCTTCGCTGGCGCTGACTGGCCTGAAGTGCGGCATAGCAAAATCGGTAGTAGCGGTGATACCACAAGTCCAAAGCAATACACCATTTTGTGATTCAGAAAGCCGGGATTGATCAGAAAATATGTCGCCGGTACTTACCGGTGCTTCGCGCATGATGGTGCGCATTATATAAACCGTATCAAATCGGGTAACTGTATCGGTAAGCCTGAGTGTATCCTTCTGAAGTTGAGTTTGAACGATAAAAACAGTATCAGGTATTGAATTTTCCTTGTTTTGCTGAAGAACCGGCGCCGATACAAATTCCTCATGAATCATATTTTCGGCTCTGCGGTAAATTACAATCTGCTTACCGGAATATCTAATGCCAAATTTATCTTCTGGGAAAAGGCTGGAAATTATAGAACCCAAAGGCATGTTGGTAAACCGGAATGTTACGGTTCGCGTACTTTCAATCTGATCTGGATTATAGGAGAAGGTTGCCCCTGTAGCCCGGGCAAGGCGGTCGAGAACCGATGATACAGGTTCGGCATTGGCCTGAATAGAGACAATGGATTTTGTAGCGATGGACTGTGCAGGTGTAAAACCAGCCATACAAACCAGCAGGCAAAAAACTATTATAAACGTTATCTGGTTTTTCAATACTCTTTTGGATTGAAAACCACCTGATGCTTTGTTAAAGAAACCTTTCAGGGAAGAACCAGAATGTCGCTGCCTTTTTTCTCGAAACGTGCATGGAAAATCAGCGACAGCGTTTCAGTTACTTCATCGAGTGATTCGTTCTCAAAGCGGGCAGTTAATCGTTGGTTTAACAATTCAGGACTATCGCAGATAAACCTGGTTTCGTATTTGTTTTCCAGCGCTTTAAGAACATCAGCCAGTCTTGCTTCGCGGAATGTAAGGGTTCCGGTTTTCCAGCTTAACAGGTTGAGATCGTCGTTTACACCCCGGCTGATAATTCCTGTTTCACTGCTATAAGTAGCCATTTCGCCGGCTGATAGCATGACTCCGGATTTATCTATATCGGCGTCGCGTGTGCCGGTTGGATAAACCTGCACTTTACCGGTGTTTACCGTAACCCGAACAAATTCAGACTCCGGCCTGGCTTCAACATTGAACGAAGTGCCAACGACTTTAATATCAACTCCTGATGCATGCACAATGAAGGGCTTATCGCGATCAGGACTGATCTCAAAAAACGCTTCACCAAAGATAGAGATTTCCCTTGTACTGCCAATAAATTTATCAGGATAATCGATGGAAGTTTTGCGGTTAAGGACTATTGAAGACCCATCGGACAGCATGAGCGGAATAGAAACAGAACTTCCGGAAGTGAATTGTTTGTTCTCTACCTGTGGTTTAGATAAGGTAAGAAATCCGATGGCAATAAGCAGCATGGCTGCTATACCGGCTGCAGCATAAACCAAACGGGCATGGCCGGCTTTAAAACCAGCAGGCTGCACCGAAGGTTTAACTTCCTGAATGCGTTTATGCATTGCTGCCCAGGCTTTATCGGTATCATAGGATGTTTTTTCGATATCGGTAAGCAGCAAAAGTCCCTTGTAGGTTTCATACAAACGCCTGTTCGAAGCACTTTTTTCAAGCCAGTGCTTCGCCAATTGTTGCTCTTCAGGGGTGGCTTCTTCCTGAATAAGCTTTACAATCAAGCGTTTATATTTTCCTGAGGATAAAAACATCCGTATTTGTTGGTATTTTTCAGTGATATGACAATCAAAAGAGGTTTTACCCCTATCGGTTATGAAAAAATTTTAGAATCTTTTATAAAAAGAAACTTAGTACGAGTAAAACGAGAAATTCGGGGAGGTAGTCGCGCAAGTGTTCGCGCATGTATTCAAGTGCTTTTGACATCTGAACTTCGACCGTTTTCAGACTGATTCCCAGTCGTTCGGCAATGTCGGTATAGCGCAAACCCTCAAGGCGGCTCATTTCAAATATCATGCGCCTTCTTTCGGGCATGGCCTGAACCAATCCAATCAATTGCTTTTCGAGGTCGTTGTGCACCAGGGTATCGTGCGCTGAGATTGTTTTTTGCTCTTCGGCCCTGAAGCCGATAAATTCGCGGTACTTTCGGGCATGCCCCTGATACTTTATATAGTTTAAGGCATGGTTGGTAACCGCTCTGTAAAGATAAGCGCTGATAGAGGAGTTTATAATAAGTGATTCGCGCCTCTCCCACATCTTATAGAACATATCCTGAACCACTTCTTCGGCAACTTCGTGCTCGATAAGATAGCGCCGGGCATGCACGCACAATGTTGCATAGTATTCGCGGAAAACCCGCTCAAATACCTGCTCGTCGCCCTGCCTGAGTGCAAGCAGGGTGAGATTATCGGTGGTGGTGCCTTTGACTTCAGCCTTCATAGGGATTTACAAATGTACAAAACACAATCAAGTTTTGAACAAACACCGTGATTTTTTGAACAACCAGGCTCTATTTAAACATTCATAGGTATTGATAAATCATCAAAACAAGACGGAAATCAGAAACTATCTGACAAGAATGCGGGGTTCCATCATCTCCATAATGGCATACTTCACCCCCTCTCGCCCAAGGCCGCTATCCTTAATTCCGCCATAAGGCATGTGATCTACCCTGAATGTAGGTACATCGTTGATGATAACCCCGCCTACCTGTAATTGTTCGAATGCTGATTCCATTTCATTTAAAGAATCGGTGAAAACGCCTGCCTGCAATCCGAACCTTGATTGGTTGAGCAGTGAAACAGCCTCATTAAATGAATCGTATGGCTCAAGGGTAACCACGGGACCAAAAACTTCATCGCTGCAAACACGCATATTAGCGGTGGTTCCGGTGAGTACGGTTGGCTCAATGTATTTACCCTGCCGCTTCCCTCCGCAAACAAGGTGTGCACCGTCTTCTACAGCTTCGCTAATCCATTTTTCAACCCTTATTGCATTTTCCTGATCTATCATCACACTTATTTCTGTTTCAGGCAGTTCGGGGTTGCCGTGCTTCAGTCGGGCAACACCCTCAGAAAATAATTCGCTAAATTGCCTGAAAACAGATTGGTGCACATAAATTCGCTGGGTATGTATACAAACCTGTCCCGAATAGGAAAATGCACCGGTTAAACATCGTTTAACAGCAAGTTCCACATCGGAAGTTGGTGTTACTATAACTCCTGCATTACCACCAAGTTCAAGCAGGGTTTTCTTCTTGCCAGCAGCAGCCTTCATAGCCCACCCAACCTCAGGAGAGCCTGTAAACGACAAAAGAGAAATTCGGGAATCTGTAACCAGTTTATTTCCGGTGGTGCGGCTCATGGGCAAAATTGAGACGGCACCTGCAGGAAATTTTGTTTCAGCAATTAGACCGGCAAGTTTGAGCGTGGAAAGCGGCGTGGATGTTGATGGCTTCAGAATTATGGGACATCCGGCTGCCAGAGCAGGTGCTATTTTGTGCACGGCAAGATTGAGCGGAAAGTTAAATGGCGAAATTCCTGCCACCACGCCAATCGGAAAATACTTAACACGCCCCTCGCGCCCCTGCCCTGCTGCCGTCCAGTCAAGTGCAAGGTATTCGCGCGGAAGCCGTTTGGTTTCTTCGGCAGCTACTGTAAATGTTTGAATGGATCTGTCAACTTCGGCCAGTGCGTACCTGAGCGGCTTGGCCGATTCACGCACTATGGTTAACGCAAATGCTTCGCGCTGATCAATCAGGCCCTGCCGAATCTTCATTAATGCTTCGTAACGACTATAAGCCGGCATCTGCCTTAATGGCTCCCTTGCCGAAAGAGCCGCTTCAACTGCCTTCTCGAATTCAGCATCGCCGGCCAGATAAGTTGTACCAGCGATGGAGCCATCAAATGGATTAACAACTACTACTTTTTGCTCCGTTCCGATAAACGAGCCGGCAAGAAAAATTTTTACATCCATAAAATTTCAACTTCTGCTTTCCGAAAAGCAAAAGTACATTAATCATGGATATACATCAGTCCATAGCGTGCTGCAGTATATCCTTCCTTAAATTTATAGATAATTACATCGACCTTATACAAAGCAGCCTTTGAAGGTTTAACCGTAACGATAGCGTATGATTCGGTTGAATTATCATCGGCTACCTCAGTATATTTATCAAGCAACTCGTCATAAACATATACCTTAAGATCGAGGTCTTCAACACCATCATCAGCAAATGCCACAATAGTATATTCCCAGTCGGGCGAGAGATTACGGAACGATTCCTTTTTGTCGAACACCAAGTCGTATTCAATTCTGACAATCTCACGACCGTCAGAATCCATCTGGTCGACAAGAGCGGCACCATCCTTATAAATAGGATAACTTTTAGTTCCGTTGATACATTGCGCCGAACCGTAAGCAACCATCAGCAAAAAACTGGCAAAAAACAGCATTTTTTTCATACGCATCTTTGAATTGGGTGAATAACTATAAGTTCTCGGGCTGAGTTCTGCCGGTACAAAACCTGCATCAGCGTGCAATCAAAGGTACGGTACAAAAATGCGTTATTATCTACGTAGTTCTACTGGTTTTTTGAAGCCCAGTTTACCATGGCTTCGAGCACCGGTCTGAGCTCACTACCGCTCTGGGTAAGGCTATATTCAACGTAGGGTGGCACCACATCGCGCGATTGCCGGTTCACAAGTCCATCAGATTCAAGTTGCTTGAGCTGCTGTATCAGCATTTTTTCGGTAATCGCCGGAATCAGTCTCCTGAGTTCACTGTAACGCCTCGGACCACCGGTAAGATTATAAATGATGATAGGTTTCCAGCGGCCTCCGATTTTCTGAAGCGTAAATGTAACCGGGCAAACATTCAGTGCTCTGGCTTTGTTTAACTGATTGGTAGACGATATCTTTACGGAAACCATGTTACATACTTTTTGGTAAGTACTTGTATAAAAGTAAGTGCAAAACTACCTTTGTCGAATCAAAAAAACAAGAAAAAAATGAAATACATTATCACAGGATCACTCGGGCACATCAGTAAGCCCCTCGCAGAAAAACTGGTAAGCGCGGGAGGCGAAGTTGCCGTTATAAGCAGTTCAGCAGATCGCAAACCGGCTATTGAGCAGCTTGGAGCCACAGCAGCCATAGGAAGTGTAACAGATACAGCCTTTCTTACAAATGTTTTAAAAGGTGCAGATGTGGTTTACACCATGGTTCCACCGTTTTTCGGAGCTACAGACTGGAAAGCACATATTGCTTCGGTTGGCAATAATTACGCCAAAGCCATTGCCGCATCAGGAGTTAAAAAGGTGGTTAATCTGAGCAGTATCGGGGCACATATGCCCGAAGGCTGCGGCCCGGTAAGCGGTTTGTACTTCGTAGAACAAGCGCTCAACGCACTCGAAGGTGTTGATGTTAAGCATATCAGGCCGGGATTCTTCTATCCGAATTTTATGGGCAACATTGGCATGATTAAACACATGGGCATTATTGGCGGAAACTACGGGGAGGGTGCAACCCTGATGCTTGCCGATACTACTGATATTGCCATGGCTGTGGCCGACGAAATGCTAGGAGGCCGGTTTACCGGCAAAAGTGTTCGCTATGTTGTGAGCGACAGTAAAACCACCCAAGAAGTAGCAGCTATATTGGGCGCTGCCATTGGCAAGCCCGATCTCAAATGGGTTGATTTTACCGACAAAGATCTTGAAGCCGGAATGGTACAGAACGGAATTCCTTCAGCCATAGCCCAAAACTATGCCGAAATGGGTTCCGCTATGCGTAGTGGAAAAATGGGAGAAGAATATCTGAACAGCGGAGCCGGAATTACCGGCGCTACCAAATTAACTGCATTTGCAGCGGTTTTTGCAACTGCTTACGCAGCCTCCTAAAATATACTTTTGGGGAGGGAAAAATGCAGCGACCAACGGTTGCTGCATTTTTTTATTCAAAAGTCAAGACTATGCTGAAATGCAATACATCTAAAATTTTACATGTTTGAAACGAAAAGTTATTTCCTTTGTTGTTTCTGACTAACAAATTTGCATTTATGACTTCAACCCGATCTTGGCTGCCCTGGCTCATACTCGTTTTGCTTGCCCTCACCTGGGGCAGTTCGTTTATCCTGATAAAACGGGGCCTTGAGGTGTTCTCTCCAGGTGAGGTTGGTGCATTAAGGGTAGTGATAACCTGGCTGTTTTTGCTTCCTTTTGCGTTGCCCCGCCTCAGAGGCCTGAGTTCGCGAAAGTTCGCAATCTTCTTTATCGTTGGAGTGGTTGGCAGTCTTGCTCCTGCTTTTTTATTTGCTGCTGCCCAGCGCGGAATAGATAGTTCCCTTGCCGGAATCCTGAACTCACTCACCCCTCTATGGACGCTGATTGTGGGCATGATATTTTTTAAAACCAACCCCAAATGGTTTAACATACTCGGGGTAATTGCCGGATTGGCAGGGGCCATGGGTTTGGTTGGTGTAAGTGGTAATGGTAACTTTACATTTAACATGGGATTTGCTATTCTGATAATAATTGCATCGGTGCTTTATGCCATCAATGTAAATACGATTAAAGCGTTTTTAGCCGATGTAAAACCAATTACCATCACAGCCATGTCGTTTTTTATGATTGGGCCTTTTGCACTTATTTACCTTTTCGGATTTACTCCCTTTGCAGGTGAATTTGCAGGAAATCAGCACGTTTATGCCGGCCTTGGATACATTGCGATACTGGCTGTAGTAGGAACCGGACTGGCACTGATGATTTTTAATCAGCTGATACAGCTCACCAGCGCAGTTTTTGCCTCATCGGTAACCTATTTTATTCCGGTTGTCGCGGTAATTTGGGGAATTGCCGACGGAGAACATTTCAACGCCGGTTTTTTGCTGTGGATATTTTTAGTGATTGCCGGGGTTTTGCTGGTAAATACTTCAAGCCTTACCAACAACAGGTTTTCAGCCGGAATCAGGCGGATTTTAAAGCAATAGCAGCTTTACACCTTCCAGAATTTTTTTTTACAAATCCTAGAGCTGCAAAAACTCAATTGCTGCTGCAACTGCAGTGATTTTCAATGAAAAAAAATACCTGAGTCTTTGTTTTTCGAAAATTATTCTTATTTTTGCACCCCCAATAAAAGGGAAACTGAACCAAACAAATACATAAAGCATGTACGCAATCGTAGAAATCGCCGGCCAGCAACACAAAGTGGTGAAAGACCAGGTGATCTTCGTGCATCGTCTTGAGGGTGAAGAAGGCTCAACCGTTGAACTCAACAACGTTATGTTGGTTGACAACGATGGAGCTGTTACCATCGGACAGCCGACGGTTACCGGCGCTGTAGTTACGGCTAAAATCCTGTCGCATTTACGTGGCGATAAGGTAATCGTCTTCAAAAAGAAGAGAAGAAAAGGTTATCAGAAATCAAACGGACACAGGCAATACCTCACCCGTCTGCAGATTGATGCCATCACCGCCTGATAAGGCTGAAACCAAATCAATGTTTAACCGCTAAAACGAAAAGATATGGCTCATAAAAAAGGTGCCGGTAGTTCAAGCAACGGTAGGGAATCACACAGTAAACGACTGGGCGTTAAGATTTATGGTGGCCAGGCTGCGCAAGCCGGTAACATCATTATCCGCCAGCGTGGTACGGTTCACAACCCCGGCCTCAATGTAGGTATGGGAAAAGACCACACCCTGTTTGCTCTCGTTGATGGTGTTGTTGAGTTCCGCAAACGGAAAAACGACAAATCATACGTTTCGGTACTGCCGATTAAGGATGCCGAATAAATCGCAACCCTTAGCAACATAGTAAAAATATCGTAAAGGCTGTCTGAGAAAGACAGCCTTTTTTATTGAATGTTATGTCTGCATCCTATAGTTCCGCAAGCCAGGAAATATTTACCAGTCAATCCAGTTTATCTGCTTAAATCCAGTTTTTGAGCAGATTTCTCACCATTCTCGGGCTTCGAAAAGACCCGCCGTTTGCCTCATATCGATTTCCCGCTCCTTTGGGGATGACCGACCGTTTACCTTTGAACGATTTCTTGCTCTGCTCGAAACGACCAACTGTTTGCCCTTGAACGATTTCTCGCTCCGCTCGAAATGACCGACTGTTCGAGGTTGAGAGAAAGGGAGCGGGTGGCGGCAGCGGAGGCAAAATAGAAGTTTACGAATGTTTTGCCGCCACCCGCTCTCTCCTATTCACCAATAGCAAAGCCGTCATTCCGACGAAGTAGGAATCCTCGCCCGGAATGGCAAATACTCTAATGGAAGAATTATAGTGTTATAGCAAGGCTTTTTTTGAATGATGCATTAGCAGTTGTGAGGTAGCAACAACCTGTAAACATGCTTTCTACAAGCATATTACCAATCTGTTAAAAACCGATTAATTATTGAAATTTGAATTATTTTTTACTACTTTTGAGTTTTAATGTAAAGAAATTACCCGTTTATGCACCTGCAATACCTTACCGAAAGCATCCATCTACTGCCAAATTGCAGTATTATGACTCTTTCCGGGGGGGGGGTATTGCAACCCGGCCAATTGCTGCCAAAGCCTGCTAAAACACTGCATTTGCAGCATAGGCAGAGCCATGCAGTTTTCGGGTTATTTGAAAAGATTCCCTCCTTAGGCTTGGTTTAATTTGAAGATTTATTTGCTCAACAAATTATTAAACCAAAATCTCAATAGCCATGAAAAAGTTTTTATTGAGTACTATTCTACTGTTCACTATTTCGTTAATGGCTTCAGCCCAGTTTCAGGTAACAGTGCAACTAGAAGGTGATTGCGTTCAGCCCGATCAAAATACCTACTATTTGGTAAAATTCTATGTTTACAATAATTCCAATAATACTTTAATAGAATCCCAAACGGTTTATGTATTGACAACCAATGCTGGTAACCCGGTTTATATTACGGCTCAATTTAGCAGCTTTTGTACCTCTGATAATACGAAAATTTACAAAATCTACGCCGAAGCAGCGAAGGATTACCTCAATCCTTTAACAGAGATTTGTTACGGAAAAAAATGGACTTCTTTATTGTATTCATGCGATGATTTTGTTTTCAATAGTCCAATTATTATTGGAGTCATAACACTGGATTAATAAAAATGAAAAGCAAATCATCAAGTATTATCCTTTTATTTGTTCTGGTTCTGACACATCCATTGATTTGTCAGAACCAGGCAAATAACTGGTTTCTAAATTCCGGCCAGGGCGCTGGAATCACATTTAATTCCGGGATTGCCGTTGCCACATCAAATAGTTCCTTAAATCACTTTGGAGTAGGTGGAACTGCATCCATATCTGACATAAATGGAAACATTCTTTTTTATACAGATGGATTAACTATCTACAATAAGAACGATGAGGTTATGGTTAATGGGGCTGATCTTGATGGCGATTATGATGGTTCTCAACCGGTTGCGATTTGTGAGAATCCCGGAAATTTAAATCAGTTTTATGTCTTTACAATTGGCAGCGAAAATACACCTATTGGTCTTAAGTATAGCATTGTTGACATGCTTGGCGACAACGGCAAAGGCGTTGTTATTTCAAAAAACATTCCAATAAGTTCAGCCATATGGGCAAGGGACAAAATCGCCATTGCTAAACACGCCAATAACCGTGACTACTGGATTGTAACCCGAATAATTAACTCCGATTATTATGCTGCATACTTGCTAACACCAAATGGCATAATTAATTCACCTATCCTAAGTAAAGCCCGCTTTATGGAGACAACAGGATTATGGAGAGGGCCCTTAAAATTTTCTCCTGATTTCAAAAAACTGATTTCGGCACACAGGCATATGAGTCATATAGCAAATGGATCATTTGAAGTGAATGATTTTAATACCTCAACAGGTGAAATCGACTATCAATTTTCAATCAAAGAGTTCAATGATGATATTAATGATTTTCCTGTATTAGGTATTGAAACATCACCTGATTCAAAACTTTTGTACGTTAGTTTTTTAAGAACAGACAATATTGTAAATCCTGAGCATTACACCTGGATTTATCAATATGATTTAACTCAAAGTGATTCTTTATCCTTCTTAAATTCCCATATACCAGTTACAACCACAGCAAGTGTTGCAGGATTACAACTTGCACCAGATGGTAAAATTTATGGATTAAAATTTTCATTCCAGCCTGGGAGCGACACGCTGTTTAGCTACCTCGACAGAATTGAAAATGTTTGGGAAAGAGGGCCTTTCTGTAATTTTGTTGAAAATGCCGTGAGTTTACTGGGTCGAAAATCAAGTGACAATCTCCCCAATTTCCCTCAATTTCTGCTCTACCGCTTCGTTTGGCAAGGTGGCCCTTGTGCAAAAACTCCTTACACCTTTACACATCGTTTTATTCCTGAACCTCAAAGCATAAACTGGGATTTTGGCGACGGGCAAACTTCACAGGAACTTAACCCGGTGCATATTTTTCAACAGGGTGGCACCTATGAGGTCCATGCGCATGTGGTTTATCCTGATGGAAGAATAGAAGAAACCTCGCGTGAAGTAGAAGTGCTTCCTGCACCTGAACCCGATTTAGGCCCCGACCAGTTGATGTGTTCCGCACAACCCATTACCCTGGATGCAGGTGGTGATTTCGATCGTTATAACTGGAACGGCGCTTTCACTCCCGGCCAACGAACTTATGTGGTTAGTGATACCGGCACTTATTGGGTAAGAGTAAAAAACAGCTTCGGCTGCTTTGCTTCTGACACTGTGCACATTGGATTATATCCACCACCTTTGGCAGATGCCACCAACCTCATCATCTCCCCCACTACCTGCGGCGGCAGCACCGGCGCCATACGCGGGCTATCAGTCAGCGGAGCTGAACCCATTGCCCTTGAATGGAAAAACAATGCCGGAACAGTATTATCAAACGAAGAAGATATTTTTAACCTGCCTGTTGGAAATTATTACCTGTGGGCTACCGATGGCAACGACTGCACAAACCTGGTTTCACAATACACCATCAGTGATGCCGGCGATGTGCTGATTGCCGCTGTTTCTCATTCCGGTTCGTATTGCGGTCAAAACAACGGCAGCATTACCGTTACCGCCGTAAGCGGACTGAGCGATATGCTCGAATACTCCATCGAT
>Ga0172370_10003882_pt1 | contig 20417 bp, 16 predicted proteins | sample LakKiv5m_FD_114538 | JGI IMG/M metagenome (GOLD analysis project Ga0172370, IMG submission 114538) | Freshwater microbial communities from Kabuno Bay, South-Kivu, Congo - kab_022012_11.5m | ecosystem: Environmental > Aquatic > Freshwater > Lake | place: Democratic Republic of the Congo...
GGATCATTCAGAGGATCGAAGAACACGTTTACCCTAAGTATCCAAGCCGTAGTCAATGACACCCGATTTGATTGTGACCCAACCGAATTCCTCGAGGGCATCTCCCTCTTATCGTATGACAAATCTGAATATGCCCTACTAGACCCAAAAGGGGCTATCCTCCCAAGGAGCTACACCATCCCAGTAACGTGGTATGAGAATGTACACACAAAAGAAGGACCATTATATCAACGTCAAATACGACAAAAGGGGGAATAATAAATGAGTATCGTACTCATTGGACTTGGAGGAATTGGTTCTCATCTAGCAGAACCTCTGTGCAGAACCCTTGTCTACACCAACACACCACGCACACCACACCGAGTGGTCCTTATAGACGGTGATACCTATGAAGAAAAGAATGGTGAGCGCCAACGTTCACAAGCACACCTTCGAAAAACAAATGCCACAAAGGAATCCCTCGTCTCATTGTTCCCAACACTGCGTATCGAAGAGAGAACACTTTTCATCAACCGAGACAATGTCTATGTTCATCTACACAATAATGACATTATTCTTCTCGCGGTAGACAACCACGCAACACGAAAAATCGTCTCTGATCATGTACGCACACTGCAGAATGCTATCCTCATCTCAGGAGGCAATGAAGAATTTGATGGCGCCATACAGGTGTACGAAAGGGAAAACGGAATAGATCTTACTCCACCGCTTACTAAATTTCACCCAGAAATAGAACACCCAAAAAATAATCATCCGGAAACACCTGGATGCATGGCACTTATCGAGACGGGCTCGTCCCCACAACTCCTCACAGTAAACTTCATGATGGCGGCACTTATGCTGAACGCCCTCACGCTCTGGCTCCATGAAAAACAAATCCCCTATGCAGATCAATATTTCGATCTCACAAAAGGAATTGTCTCTCCCATAAAGAGAAACCCGTAAACGAATAGATTGACCTAAGAACTAAAAAATGCTAAAAATTACTAGCCCCTTCAACCAAAACCATACAGTAAGGGATGTGAAAAAATGGCAGCAACAATGGAGAAACCGGTACGTGTGACGTCGGGAGCGACATCTATTGAGTTCGCGCGATCTTCGGTAGCGGGCAAGACGGTTGATGATATCAAGAAACTGGCGCAAGATGCACTCAATGTAGGCAGCGACAAACTCGTGGCCTATGCAGACGGCAAGGAAGTTAAGTCAAACTTCGTCCTCGAACAAGTAGACACGCTCGAGTTCGTGAAGCCCGTCGGCGAAAAGGGCTAAAAACCACAAAGACAGCTATCACGCTGTCTTTTTCCTTTTTGTTGTATTAAGTCCTGAAATATCTTTTTCTCACACATTCGTCATCCCAGCGGATGACTCACTCGATCCGCAAGCGCTCCGTTATCAACCCAACTCATTCTGATTCGAGGTTGACAACAACCTGCTACGCGCTTGCTGAATGTTTCGAAATAAATATCACAGGATTCAATACGAGAGAAGACTCGTTTGTTTGGATGCAGTACAAGGAAAACGCGAGGAACGGAATAAGCTGTACACAAAAAGTACTGCGTTGAGTACCACAGCGTTTGACGAAGTAATGCGCCAAATAAACGAGTCTTACCTAAAACTTGTTTTGTTCTTGCCAAGCCGCCTTTACCTTAGTAACAAGCTCTTTTTTAATCTTCTCGTTATTCTTAACGAACTCTGATGCAGTATCAAGCCCAACACCAAGCTTTTCCCCTTCGTAACTATATGTCGCCCCGGCCTTGTTCACCAAACCATGTTTAAGCGCAAGGGTGAGAAGTTCCACGTCAGGTGAGATTCCTTTGTTGAAAAATATATCAAATTCCGCAACCTTAAACGGTGCCGCCACTTTATTTTTGGCTACCTTTACACGCACGTGATTTCCTATAATATCCTCGCCTTTTTTAATCTGCGCCACACGACGCACATCAAGACGCACTGAGGCATAAAATTTCAAAGCCCTTCCTCCGGGCGTTGTTTCTGGATTGCCATATCCCATAGTACCAATATTTGCCCTTATCTGATTTATGAAAATAATAATTGTACCTGATTTCGCGGTGATGGCAGTAAGTTTGCGGAGTGCTTGTGACATGAGACGAGCCTGAAGTCCTATATATTGTTGTCCCATCTCACCCTCTATCTCTGCCTTCGGAGTAAGGGCCGCAACGGAATCCACAACGCACACGTCAAGCGTATTTGACCGCACGAGAGCCTCTAAGATATTAAGCGCCTCCTCGCCATTGTCTGGTTGTGCAATAAGTAATTCGTTTACCTTAACTCCAATACGACGAGCATACTCAGGATCAAGCGCGTGTTCTGCATCAATAAACGCCGCCTTACCCCCTCTTTTTTGTGCTTCAGAGACTACATGAAGGGCCAAAGTGGTCTTCCCTGATGATTCGGGACCAAACACCTCAATAATCCTTCCGTGGGGCATACCCATCACACCAAGCGCAAGATCAAGACTCAGTGAACCAGTTGGAGTAACTTTTACGTCAACCTTCTCCGCGTCTCCTAACATCATAATCGCCCCTTCCCCGAACCTCTCCCGAAGCTCACCCAAAACCGCATTCAGCTGATCCTTCTCCTTTTTTTGTGTCTCTTTTTTCATAAATAATAAAAATATATTACAAATTACGAAATATCCCTTTCGAACCATTCCGCAGATACGGAGCTAGGTGTTGTCAACCCCGAATCAAAATGAGTTGGGTGACAACGGAGTATCTGCGGATGAGTGAGCTACTCGCTGGAGTGGCGAACGTGTGAGAAAGGGGTGTTTCGTAATTTGTATATACGCAGGTTCTATGGATTATACATCACCATCCTTCGTATATGCAATTTTTTTCCAAATCGCTTCTCGGCTACTATGTCGAGAATATTTACCCCTGGCGTAAGAAAATAACGATATTGAAATTCGTTCCCACTCGTCTGCACTGCTTCATTATTTATTTTTACAAATACCCCTGATTCCGTCTTGCCGACGACCTCGATCTCATTTTCCGTGCTTATAGTATTATCTTTCGGAGACGATACCATAAGAAAAGGAAAGCGAAAATAATTATACGCCTGATAGCCGAGCAACCCCGCCACAACGACGGCGATTGCTATGGTAAGCCCCATATCACGCGAAAAATATAAAGAATATTCATTCTTCCCTACACGACGATGATCTTCCTCCCCCATATGACGCGCGCCACCCGTCTTTACCTCGAGATAAAGCGATCGAAGCAATTCACCCGAAATATCGAGACACTGTTCAAGCTTTCGTAAATACACGAGGGCATATGCGTCAGGTGCTTCACTCAAAAAACGATCTTCTTCAAAAAGGACGAGAAACTGCACCGGCACACCCGATAACCCAGCGAGTTTTTCCAGGCTCATTCTCTTACCCTCTCGTGCCCTCCTCAATACTATTCCTAATGTTTCCTGCATCAACTTAAACTTATTTCATTCTCACTGATTGAATCGATATATACTTCGCGCGGCTTTGCGCCATCCCCTGGGCCAATAATCCCCTTATCCTCTAATATATCGAGTAATCGCGCCGCGCGTGCATATCCAACCTTCAATCTTCTTTGCAACAACGAGGCGGACGCCTTCTTGGCCTCTTTTACTACCTGAAGTGCGTCGTCATAAAGGTCATCACTATCGCCTCCGTCACTGTCACCATCCATATCGTCAAAATCTACAAACGTAGAGGTGGTAGTAGGAAAGGTGTTTTCGTCCTTTGATTTCTCCTCACTCAATGTTTGCTCTAACTCACTGGACCCTTCGCTCTCTGGTTTTTGTTTGGCCCAAAATTGCATAAGACGCTTAAGCTCATCATCGGACACATACACCCCCTGCAATCGTTTTGGTTTTGATGCGTCTTGTGCCAAATAAAGCATGTCTCCATTTCCCAACAATTTTTCTGCACCCATGGTATCGAGAATAGTACGCGAGTCTATTTGTGACACCACCTGTAACGCCATCCTTGAAGGAATATTTGCCTTAATAAGACCCGTAATAACATCGACCGAAGGACGCTGTGTAGAAACCACAAGATGGATACCCACCGCGCGTGACATTTGTGCGAGGCGAACAATATACGCCTCCACAACCTTTCCAAAACTTGCCATAAGATCCGCCAGCTCGTCGATTACGATAACGATAAACGGCATAAACTCTCCTTTTTGAGACGCCATCTTTTGATTATACGTATCAATGTCTCTTGCCTTTACCTCAAGCAATTTCTCATAACGATGTTCCATCTCCTGCACCGCCCATTTAAGCGACATGATCGCCCTTTTTCCATCGGTAATCACTGGCGCAATAAGATGAGGGACATCGTTATAAATAGAAAGTTCCACACGCTTCGGATCAATAAGAATAAGACGAAGAGTGTCCGGTGTATTCTTAAACAAAAGTGAAACCATAAATGCGTGAATTGAGACAGATTTTCCTGATCCAGTGGCGCCAGCAATGAGAAGGTGAGGCATCTTGGCAAGATTTGCAACCACCGACCCACCAGTCACATCACGCCCGATGGCAAAAGCAAGGAGACCGCTATCTTGAAATGCATTCTCCTCCAAAAGGTTTCGAAGTCGCACCACCATACACGCCTTATTTGGCACTTCGATGCCCACCCACGATTTTCCTGGAATAGGCGCCTCAATACGAATAGGATGCGCCGCCAGAGCAAGGGCGAGATCATTGTGAAGGTTTACAATCTTCGACAACTTCACCCCCTCTGCGGGTTTCACCGCGTAGCGCGTAACAGCAGAACCAATATTCACCTCACCCATCTCGACGGGAACGCCAAAATGTTCAAGTGTGCGCTTAATAGTATTTGCTTGTACCTTTATATCTCCCGCGACAGGCTTTGTAGATTCAGCTTCAAGCATATCAAGCGAAGGAAGCACGTACTCGCTCTTCATTGGCGCTATTCGTTTTATAGGATTTTTTTTAAGAACGATTTCGTCTTCCAAAGAAATCTCTTCTTCCTTTTTTTCTTCTAGAGTTTCTTTTAACTTCTGCACATCCTGCGTATTAATTACCGGTGTCTGTACTAATCCGGTGACAGGAGCGACGATAACATCTTTTTCGTCCTCATCCTTGAGTTTCCTTACAAACAACGGTATATCGAACATAATGATGACGGAGGAAAGAAGTACGCTAAACAATATAATAAGGCTTGCCCAAAAACCAAACCACCCTTCTATACTCGCAACAATGCCACCCAAACCGCCACCCGCGCCCGCGTGGAGAAGCTGCATGACCCCAAGTAAGCTCAAAAGCAACATACCTCCGGCAATAAGCGTTCCACGAGAACGCGGAGAGTGAAGCGCAAGCAAAAGCGATCCAGCCATGGCGATTAAAATAATAGGAAGACTATAAAATCCCCATCCAAACCAGGAAAATCCCAACTCTGAAACCAACTTACCAAATGCACCAGCTGACGAAAAAAAACTAAGCGTAATAATGATCGCGAGTGTAATAAAAAAAACCGCATGAAGACTCTTCTTCGTCTCCGTAGAGATATGAAACATCGGCTCGCGTTTCTTCTCCTCTTTTAATTCCCCCCTAAAAGACTCCTTATTTTTTCTTCTTCCCATTGTAAATAATTAAAATTCCTTAGAAATTACCCTCATACTAACATTCTATTCCACCTTCGCCAAGGCTTCGGCGAGGCAAACCCGCCTGCGCCCTAAGAGCTACGGCTAGACAGACAAGCAAAAAACGAACAAAGAAATACAGAGCAATAGCAAAGACGTCTCTTCAACACGCGTTCGCCACTCCAGCGTGTGGTTCACTCATCCGCAAGTGCCCCGTTGTCAACCCAACTCATTTTGATTCGAGGTTGACAACACCCATCTTCGCGCCCACAGAATGGTTCGAAAGGGATATCTTTGATATTGCCACAACTAAATAAGCCTAGGGGGTATTTACCTAGGCTTACCAAACATGGTCATTTCTCCCAACGACCGTGATGATCATAAAAATCGGCACAATGGGCACAGACAGGCCAACCCCTATCGTCCAATTCCCTTTCTGCTTGTCTTCCACACCTACATTTCATACGAGAGTGTTCGTCACAAAATCCTGTTCCGTTTTCTGTGTTACTGCAAAAGCCAGACCAAAATCGATTAAAAGCACAAAGACCGCAGGAACGTCGATCTTCACACTTATTCTCTTCTTCCTGCTGAAATTTTTGAATAGACTCTTTGGACTCTTGCTCCCTTTTTTCAGCCTCTATTTTACATTCAGGCGAACAACAGATATAGGGATCCCACGTGTGAACGTGGTAATTATAGTCATAAACGCCGTGCGTATTCAATTTTACACGCACAAATTTTGCATAGCAGCGTGCTTAGCTTGGGTCTGAAAAGCCAGCTTAAAAAACCCATGTTGTTGTACTCCTTTCTTAAGTTGCTAATTACAAAGTACCACACAATAAGAAATAAAACAATATGCCTTAGTATAAAGGGTGTTCCACCCAAACCATAAACGAATCCTCAAGGGGGAGTCAGGTGTTATCGCTATAATAGGGGGGTTGTAACGGTCTCCCCTCTTGGAGACGAGTGTTGGTTTGGGTGGAACACCACGATGACAACAAAAAAGACGCCTGGGATGGACGTCTTTTTTGTTTGGTTTCTATTCAGCTGATTCCCTGGATTCCTCTCTCTGCGCTTCTCTCTCGCTGATTTCTTCGAGACTTGCCGCGTATCCCGTTCCTGCTGGGATAAGTCTTCCGATAATAACATTTTCTTTAAGACCTCGTAGATAATCAACTCTCCCCTCAACTGCGGCGGAAACAAGAGCGCGCGTCGTCTCTTGGAACGATGCCGCCGAAAGGAATGAGTAACTACTTGAAGCGATGTTTTTGATTCCGAGCAAGAGCTCACGTCCGTGAGCCGGTTTCTTTTTTGCTTTTACGAGTGCCCTATTTCTTTCGATAAAGATTGACCGCTCTACTGTTTCACCTACAGAGAATTGGGAATCTCCTGCATCGACAATACGTACTCGACTAAACATTTGACGCACCACAATCTCAACATGCTTGTCGTGAATCTTTGCACCCTCAGAGAGATACACCTTTTGAATTTCACGTACCACATAACGCCACACCCCATCCTTTCCTGCTACCTTATAAAGATCGTGAAGATCAATATGTCCCTCGGTAAGCTGGGTGCCTGGAAGTACCGCCTGTCCCTCCTCAACAACAATGCTTATACCACGTGGAATTTTATATTCTTTACGAAGCTTCTTCTTGCCCTCCTGTACAATATGTATCAAAACCCCTGCGCCGTCTTGCATCTCTTCTATCTTTTCCACCCACCCCTCCGCCTCAGCAATGGCAGCGCTGTTTTTAATCGCACGTGCCTCAAAGAGCTCCTCAATACGAGGAAGACCATGAGTAATATCAAGCCCAGCAACACCCCCAATATGGAATGTTCTCATGGTAAGCTGTGTTCCTGGCTCACCGATGGACTGTGCTGCGATAACCCCCACCGCGCTTCCAAGCTCCACGAGTTTATGCTGAGAGAGATCCAAACCATAACAGCTTTGGCACACCCCAAACAATGAACGACACGAAAGCGGAGAACGCAGGCGAACACTCTCTATGCCACTCTCCTCAATAGCCCGTGCTCCCTCGAGAGAAACGACATCACCCGCGCGCGCGATAATTTTATTTCCAATTTTCACGTCATCAAGCAATGTGCGTGAGAATATCCTATCCTTAAGTTTGTGGTGAAATTCCTCACCATCCTTTTTGTAAATAGTAATTCCATCCTCTGTGCCACAATCATCTTCTACAACGAACGTAGATTGTCCAACGTCAACCAAGCGACGCGTGAGATATCCAGCCGAGGCGGTCTTTAGGGCAGTATCTGTCGTACCCTTTCTCGCACCATGTGTTGAAATAAAGTACTCGAGCAAATTAAGACCTTCTTTAAACGATGATTTTACGGGAAGCTCAATCGTTTCGTTTCGTGGATTCTGTACAAGACCCTTCATGGCCACCATCTGTTCTACGGGAGCCCAACTTGCTCTCGCTCCAGAATCAATAATCATAAAAACAGAATTATTGCCTTTAAACGAATGAGGCACCAACTTTGAAAGATCCGCTTTTGCCTTCTGCCACACCACCACTGAACGAACCCGTCGCTCTTCGAGAGACAATAAACCTTCTTGATACTGTTCCCAAATCTTTTCTGTTTCTGTCTCAGCATTTGCAACAATTTCCTCCTTTTCTTTCGGCGCGACGAGATCTCCCATCGCCCAACTGATTCCAGAAAGCGTTGAGTATTTAAACCCTAAGAATTTGATAGCATCCAAAAGATCAGTAAATGTCTCGTTATCATACTTCCTCTGAAGATCAACAGTAAGCCTCTTTATCTCACCCTTATCGAGCACTTTATCGAAATAAGGATAATCGACAGGAAGAATTTGGTTAAAAATAAGTTTTCCAACCGTTGTAACAAGCACCTGCTTCCCTTTTTCATGCTTTGGATGAAGCACCTGAATTTGTTCGTGTAAACTAATTATCTGATTTTCGTAAGCAAGAAGCGCCTCGTCAATCGCGCTAAATGCTCGCATCTTTTGTCCCTTTGATTCGTACTCTGATTCTTGGCGAGTAAGGTAATAACAACCCAACACCATGTCCTGCGTAGGAGAAACGATAGGCTCCCCAGTTGCGGGACGCAACACGTTCTTCTTTGCATCCATATACATGCGTGCTTCATCCTGTGCCTTTTCAGTCAAAGGAAGGTGCACAGCCATCTGATCACCATCGAAGTCCGCGTTAAAAGCAGTACATACCATGGGGGGGATACGAATACAAAGGTCCTCAATGAGCAATGGTTGAAATGCCTGAATACCAAGTCTATGCAAGGTAGGTGCACGGTTCAAAAGCACATAACGATTCTTAATTACCTCTTCAAGGATCGCCCACACCTCCCCCGGTGCCTCCTCAATAAGACGGTTGGCCCGTTTAATGGTGTTTGCCAAACCAGAACTAAGAAGTTTATGGATTACAAATGGTTTGAATAACTCAAGAGCCATCTTCTTTGGCAGTCCACACTGGTTAAGCTTGAGTTCAGGACCAACCACAATAACAGAACGACCTGAATAATCCACACGCTTACCGAGAAGATTTTGTCTAAAACGACCACCCTTGCCCTTCAACATATCGGCGAGAGACTTAAGAGGACGCTTCTGTGCATTCATCTGCTGTTGACCACTAATACGAATGCTATTATCGATAAGTGCATCAACTGCCTCCTGCAACATACGCTTTTCATTGCGAATGATAACCTCAGGCGCCTTAAGCTCCTTGAGCTTTCTCAAGCGATTGTTTCGGTTGATCACGCGACGGTACAGATCGTTGAGATCTGACGAAGCATAACGTCCTCCGTCAAGCGCAACCATTGGTCTTAAATCAGGTGGAATTACAGGAAGCACGGTCAAAATCATCCACTCGGGTCGCTGATTAGATTGAATAAGATTCTTAATAAGCCGCGCTCTTTGGAGTATCTTCTTATCAATTTCCTTCGTGGAGGTAAGCTCTTGGTCGAGCTGGGCCTTCAATACATGTAAATCAATAGTTTCAAGAAGCGCGCGAATCGCCTCGGCTCCAATACTTGCTTCAAATACCTCTCCATACTTTCTACTAAGATTAAAATAATCAAGTTCGGAGACAACGTTCATTGGTTGCAATGCGGCCAGTTCATTCAAGGTTTCCTCCTTTAGTCCTTCAAGCTGTGTGCGTTCTTTTGGATTTGCCTTCTTCATCTTGTTTTCAAACTCTCGATTCACTTCATCGACAACTCGCTTTCTGGCGCCTTCGTTCACTTTTGTAATAATATAGCTTGAATAATAGATAACCTTTTCAAGCTTTTGCGATGGAACCCCCAAAAGAAGGGCAAGGCGTGATGGAATGCTTCTTAGAAACCAAATATGCGCAACTGGCGCCGCAAGAGTAATATGACCAAAACGTTCTCTACGAACGATAGCGCGCGTTACCTCGACACCGCACTTATCACATACAACACCCTTGTATCGAACACGTCGATATTTTCCACAATAACACTCCCAATCTTTTGTAGGACCAAAGATACGCTCCGAAAAAAGACCATCTTTTTCTGGGCGTTGAGTACGATAATTAATCGTCTCCGGTTTTACAACTTCACCATGAGACCACGCAAGTATCCCATCAGGAGAAGCGATTTTTAAACGTAATGCATTGAAATTATTAATCATAGAAATGAATACGTTATGTTACCTTTTCTTTCGCCCACTCCCTGGGTTTACAGAAATTATTTCTTCTTCCTCATCCTCATAAGCGTTAAGGAGGTCGACTTCGAGCCCTAACCCCTTGAGTTCACTGGTTAATACGTTAAATGATGCGGGAATATTTGCCGTCTTAATGTCCTCGCCATAAATGATAGATTCGTAGGTAGCAGAACGGCCGAGTACATCGTCAGATTTAAGCGTAAGCATCTCCTGCAACATATGCGCCGTACCATAGCCTTCAAGTGCCCACACTTCCATCTCTCCAAAACGCTGACCTCCATGCTGAGCCTTACCGCCAAGAGGTTGTTGGGTAATAAGCGAATAGGGCCCAATAGACCTCATGTGAAGCTTATCTTCTACAAGATGGTCGAGCTTCATCATATAGGTGTATCCAACGGTAACCTTCTGATCAAACCGCTTGCCAGTTCGCCCGTCGATAACAACGGTTTTACCATCTTCTGGAAGCCCTCCTTTCTTCAATTCTTCTTGAATATCCTCCTCGGTGGTGCCACTAAAGATAGGAACAATAGCGCGATATCCGTTTGCATGAGCCGCCCACCCCAAGTGGGTCTCCAAGATTTGCCCGATGTTCATACGAGAGGCCACACCAAGCGGGTTCAAAACAATATCGACGGATGTTCCATCTTCCAAATAGGGCATATCCTCAACCGCCACAATACGTGAGATAACACCTTTGTTTCCGTGGCGACCAGCAAGTTTATCACCAGCCATCACACGACGAAATACAGCAACTTCAACGCGAATTCTTTTAATAATTCCTGGCTCGAGTTTATCCCCACGTTCTCGAGAAAAAATACGAATACCAACAACACGCCCTCTTTTTCCGTGAGGAAGGGTAAGTGATGTGTCTTTCACATCCCGTGCCTTTTCACCAAAGATAGCACGCAAAAGACGTTCTTCTGCGGTAAGATCAGTCTCCCCCTTTGGAGACACCTTACCAACAAGTATGTCGCCTGAGCCAATTTCCGCTCCAATACGGACGATACCCTCCTCATCTAGATTTCTTAACTTATCCTCTGAAACATTTGGAATATCAGGAGAGGTCAATTCGGGTCCAAGTTTCGTCTCGCGCACATCAGAATAAAATTCTTCAATATGAATAGAACTAAAACGATCTTCCTGGACAACACGCTCCGAAAGAATAATAGCGTCCTCATAGTTACCACCACCCCACGACATGTAAGCAACAAGAAGATTTTGTCCAAGACCCAATACCCCATTTTGCATGGAAGGACCATCAACAAGAACCTGTCCTTTCTTCACCTTCTGTCCTTTCTGAACAATTGGTCTCTGGCTTAACGAGGTAAATTGATTCGAGCGTCTAAAATGATGAATCTTATATGTAAGTGGTTCCTTCTTATCATCCAATTTCAAAACGAGGTGATCCGCGTCAACCTCAATAATCTCTCCATCACCATTAGCCTTAACGAGATACCCTGAATCTTCCGCCACCTTTTCCTCAATACCAGTCCCCACAAGCGGAGCTTCTGGTTTCACGTACACAACTGACTGACGCTGCATGTTTGCGCCCATAAGTGTTCTATTCGCATCGTCATGCTCAAGAAAAGGAACCATTGAGGCGGCAATACTGAAAGGTTGATTCGAAGCAATGTCGATATACTCAACCTCTTCACGGAGAGCGATCGTCGGTTGACCCTTGACCCTTACCGCAACTTTCTTATCAACGATTTTTCCATCCTCACCATAATGCACACCACCATGAGCAATGGCATGACGCTCTTCCTCGTAAGCATTAAGCCATGCGATTTCCTTGGTTACCCTCCCATCCTTTACTTTAAGATAAGGAGTCTCAATAAAACCAAACTGTCTTACACGAGCAAACGTCGCGAGATAATTAATAAGGCCCACGTTTCCACCCTCAGGAGTCTGAATAGGACAAAGTCGTCCATAGTGGCTTGTGTGTACATCACGCACCTCAAAACCCGCACGCTCACGTGTCAAACCGCCGGGACCCATCGAGGAAATTCTTCGTTTGTGCTCAACCTCAGCAAGAGGATTCACCTGATCCATAAACTGTGAAAGCTGAGAAGAAGAATAAAACTCACGCACCACAGCCATAAGCTGACGCGGTACGACAAGCTGGGATGGAGTAACCAAAAATATATCGCTTGTGGACATCTTGTCCTGTATCACCCTTCGCATACGAGCCAAACCAACACGCATACGACTCTGCAATAATTCCCCCACGCCCTTTACGCGACGGTTGCCAAGGTGATCAATATCATCAGGATCCGCACTAGAATCATTGTTAAGCTTGATAATTTCCTTGATAATAGCAACAAGATCTTCCAGAGTAAGAAGCTTATCATCACCCGTTACATTAAGACGGCTGTTCATTTTAAATCTTCCCGCCGAAGAAAGATCATAACGATCCAATCTGAAGAACATGGCATCAACGAACGCCTGCGCGTTTTCCGGTGTGGCAAGATCTCCCGGACGCACACGTTTATAAATCTCAACATATGCGTCAATTTTGCTGCTCGAAGGATCCTTTGCAAGTGTTCGTTTGATAAGCTCCGTATCATCGGTAATACCGGCGAAAGCCTTTTCTATCTCTTCGTTTGTTTCAAGCCCAAAAATACGCAACAGGGCAGATGCCGATATCTTACGTTTACGATCAATCTTGATAATAAGACCGTGATCCGGCTCTGTCTCAAACTCAATCCACACACCACGGCTTGGAATAATTTTTGCTCCAAAAAGCTTATCTCCGCGAAATACTTTTGCCGTTACATAAATACCACTCGAACGAATAAGCTGTGAAACGACAACGCGCTCAACCCCATTAATGATGAAAGTACCCCTTTCTGTCATCATGGGAATATCACCAAAATATACCTCTTGTTCTTTTATCTCTTTGGTGCGCTTATTTAAAAGGCGCATCTTCACACGGAGAGGCGCCTCAAAAGAAGCATCGCGTTCACGTGCCTCTTCTTCATTAAATTTTGGTTCATCAAAATAGTGACCAACGACAGAAAGCTCAAGATCCTTACCTGTATAATCCTTCACAGGAGAAATTTCATCGAAAAGCTCCTGCAATCCATCTTTCACAAACCAATCAAATGAATCCTTCTGTACGTCAACTAAATTTGGAATATCAAGAAGCGACTTTTGATAGTGAGAGAAAACTTTTGTTTTTGTAAACATGAGGGGGTATGTTTAAAAATTTAAAATTTATAAAAAATATATTTGAAAGTTTTCATAAAATAACCATATAATTGCTAAACGTTAGTAATGGTGGTTATAAAAAGCGCCAAAAAAGCCCATAAAAAACAACATCACCTGAGCTTGTTGTTTTAAGGCTTTTTATACAGTGTTTTTAATTATATATCCTTTACAAAAAAAGTCAATCCCCCATACTGTTGACAAACAATATTGGGTTAGTCCGCGAAAAACAAGTACTTAGCGCGAAGATCATCGTGTTCTTTGAACGTTTTCGAAAAAAAGGTTTTTCCGTCGGGAGTAGAAAGATAGTACCAATAGGAAGTTTGTTCGGGAGAAAGTGCAGCGCGAAGAGCCGCAATACCAAAATTCGCGATAGGTCCCGGGGGAAGCCCCTTATTGATATACGTATTAAAGAACGATGGAGAGGTAAAATCTTTCTTATGAAGAATTCTATCGCAATCTTCGTGTTCAACGCATGTTCCATAAAGTATCGACGCATCGACCTGTAGTGGCATACCCGCCTTAAGACGTCTCTCTATAATGCCACCCACAACCCTCCTCTCATAATCATTTGCCACCTCTTTTTCAATAAGCGATGCAATAATCATTTTTTTATACCTCTCCTCTTTCGTAAATACCTTAAGCACCAAACCAACCTTATCCTCAAAATTATTTACCATTTTTAAAACAACACCATCCACCCCTTCATCACGCACAAACTTATAGGTATCTGGAAAAAGAAACCCCTCAAGAGCGCTCGGTGATTTGTGCGGAGAAAAACCGTATTCCGAAAGCCTCTCCTCAAGATATTTATCTGGTTTAAAGGAACGAAGTGACCCACGCGTAATAACTCCTTGCTCAGACAGATAAACGTCCATTTCGCGAATCGTCATTCCTTCTCTTAGAGTAACACGCAACACCTCTGGGCCTTTAGTAATTTTTGAAAGAACTTCAAGAAGAGTACTGTTGCCTGCTATGTCATAGCTACCAGGAAGAATATACGATGCATCGCCACGCAAAAACGCATACATAGTAAAAATTGATGCCGAGCGAATCAATTTTTTCTCCTGAAGCATATCCGCAATTTCCCGCAGTGATTCCCCCTTTGCAATTGTTATACGTATCGGTGTCTGTGTAGCGCCCACGGGTACCGTCAACATGCCTACCACAAGGACAACAAAACCTAAACAAAGGAGACTTACCACCCCAAATATAATCAACCACTTCATTATGTTATGCCTCATGTTATGCGACGCGTGAGCGTATAAAAATACTCTGCACAATTCCTAGAGCAATGCAATTTACGATTAAATTCGACCCTCCATAACTTACAAACGGCAACGCGATTCCGGTAATAGGCAGAAGACCAATATTACCTCCCACATTAATAGTCATTTCAATCCAAAGCTTAAGAAGAAAAGCGAGCGTAAATATCCTCGAAAAATTATTAATCGCGTGGTCCGTAATTGAAGAGAGTCGTATAAACATGATACCGTACGCACCAAAAAGGAGAAGTGCGCCAATCAGCCCAAATTCCTCTGCATAGGCAGCAAAAATAAAATCAGTACGAGCTTCGGGTAAAAGACGTAGTTGTGTCTGTGTCCCCTGCCCCAACCCCTTACCCCAAAGTCCGCTTGACCCTATCGCCACCTTCGCCTGCAAAGCATTGTACCCTGCCCCCAATGGATCTCGATAGGGGTCTATAAAGGTAAAAATACGCTCCTTCTGGTATGATTTTAAAAGACCAAACCACGCAATCACAAGCACTACACAAAAAACGGTTATTCCGATAAATACATGTTTTTGACGTAACCCAAGGAAAAAAATAAGGCTTGCGAATATTCCAAAAAGTACCGCTACTGATCCAAAATCAGGTTGTAAAAACACGGGTACCATAACTCCCAATACGTAGAGGAGCGGTACAGCAATATACGCTACAAGCCATATATCTGAGTGCCGTCTTGAAAAATAACGCGCGAGGATAAGGATCAAAGCGAGTTTTGCAATCTCCGAAGGTTGAATACTAAACCCACCAAGCTCGTACCAAGCAGACGCGCCGCGAACTCGACTCCCTAAAAAAAGAACGCCAATGACCAATACAACGGAGGTGAGATAAAAAGAAATAATAAAAATTTGATTTTCAAATAACGTACGCCAATCTAAAAACGAAAGAGCAAATACAAGGAATAATCCAATACCAACCCATACCGACTGCTTCGCAACATAAGAGACCGCCTCCTCCCCAGGAAGACTTCGCAACATAAGCACGCTCACTGTCATGAAATACCCCACGGCGAGCATCATCCACCAATCAATTTTCCGCAGCATATCGATCATATACAAAATATATACGCTTTTTACATGCACAACAATGTCAGCCTTCTACCCCAAACGAGCCCTCAAGGGGGAGTCAAGTGTTATCGCTATAACCACAAACGAGCAGTAAGCGAAAATTTATTTTCGTATTATGCGAGTGCAGTGGTTATATACCCAAAAACTTTTAAGGCTTTTGGGTATATAATAGAGGGACTGTAATGGTCTCCCCTCTTGGAGACGAGTGTTGGGTAGAAGGCTGACTGGACACCACACAAAAATCTATTGTTCTTGTAGAGGGGGTGCCGATAACTCTACCTCTATCTGTTCCTTTCCTGTAAACGATATTGTTTGCAATAACGAGGATGGAAAATTAATTTCAAAAAAGCGATTCTCTCTACTCAATACCGTCTTTACTAAGGTTGCCGAAGCTGCAAGCACATTCCTCTTTCCTGAATCATATATAATACCGATAACGTAGAGGTCCTCAACCACAAGATCGCCATTATTGCGCGCAATACCAGTAATGCGCAAAGAATCTTTCTGTTTTTCCAAATTCAAGCCAGAAGGGGCCAAATTTTTAGAATAAAAACGACCTTCGACAGCAAACTTAGCGTCTGTGACAGTAAGCGTAACTTTTTCTACGTCTGTTGCGCCAACATTAAATCCTGGTTCGTAAATATATTTCAATTTTCCAGGATAAACAAACGTGCTTCCATATCGTTCCTCAAGTGTTTCGCCCGCGGCATTTTGGAGAGCAATAAGATAGGTTACCTCCGAGACTCCCACGGTAAGATTAGGGTTTTTAATCTGTGCTAACACATCACTCCTCGAAGGAGATACAGAAAGACTCTTTACGAAAACAACCTGCAAAGACTTTGGATATTTAAGAGCGCACGATATGGTACACACTCCGCCACAATCGGTTTGAATCTCGTTCTGATTTTTCTTGTTATCAAAACACGTCGGTGCAACATTAAACCATTTTACATACACACCGAATAGAAGCGAGCCAAATATGGCCAAATAAATCGATCCGATCACCAATTGTTTCGTCGTACGAGTCATTGCTTCCATTGTACAAGATCTTTTGTTTTTTACAAAAACAAGTCTTATTAAAAAATTGACTCAATTTCGTAACAGTACAACTGCTTCTACGGCTACAACAAACAATAAAAAGACCGAGAGAAATCTCGGTTTTAATTTTGTATATTATCCCAAATAAAAATCTCCAAAACCAGGATGTTCCCGTTCAAATTTTCTCCCTGCTTCAAATGCAACTTCAAGCATCAAACGCTTGGTTTCGTCCTCGTCTGTCTCTCTCTTCAAGGAACGTTTTATTAAGACAAGTTCTAATTTGTCTAGTATATCTCGACGAAAACATCTCACCCAGGCAAGAAACCCAATTCCCACACCAAGACCCCTCGTCATTGGTACTTTTGGCATTCCCACACGAACCTGACGCATATAATCAAAGATCGCCCGAAATCTTGTATCTAAATATGGATAAAAATATGGTAGTTCTTCTGGCCTTTCCCATCCCCACAAATATTTCTTTCTATTCTTTGTCACCATATTCATCCCCCTTCTTAGTATTTCTTAATTTCAAGGAGCTAGGGCGAGATTAACATGTACCAACAAATCCGTCTATGGTCTCTGCCAACATTCATATTTATCAAGGAACTAGAGATAAAATAGCACGTTGTGTGCTATTTGTTAATGAGAGTTTAAAACTTGTTAAAACAAAAAACACCACTATTTTTGCGTACCGGCGTACCCTACTTTCCCCTCCGCCGAAGCAGATAGTATCATTGGGCTCATATAGTTTCACGACTCTGTTCGGAATGGGAAGAGGTGGGGCATACATGAGTAAAACACCGACACACAAAAATAGTGGTGCCAAAGTGATAACGTAATTCCGTAAATCGCTTACAAACAATTCCCTCTTGAAACCCCTAATTAGAAATTAGAAATTTTCATAGAATATCTCCCTAGTTGGATACGGGAATTTCGACCTATTAGTATTTCTCGGCTGAAACCATTACTGGCCTTACACCTGAAACCTATCAACCTTGTAATCTTCAAGGGGTCTTTCGTCCAACTTTCGTTGAACCACGAAACCTAATCTTGAGGTGGGCTTCGCGCTTAGATGCTTTCAGCGCTTATCCCTTCCGTGCAATAGCTACTCGGCAATTCCATTGGTATGAAAGCCGATACACCAGAGGCTCGTTCACCCTGATCCTCTCGTACAAAGGGCAACTCCTCTCAAGTTTCGAACGCCTATAGCAGATAGAGACCAACCTGTCTCACGACGGTTTGAACCCAGCTCGCGTATCTTTTTAATTGGCGAACAGCCAAACCCTTGGGGCCTTCTTCAGTCCCAGGATAAGATGAGCCGACATCGAGGTGCCGAACCTGGTCGTCGATAGGGACTCTCGGACCAGACTAGCCTGTTATCCCCGGGGTAGCTTTTATCCGATGTCTCAGGCCTTTCTACAAAGGACCATCGGGTCACTAAGTTCTGCTTTCGCATCGGCGCGGCTTGTATGCCTTGCCGTTAAGCCAGCTTGTGCCTTTACACGTCCAGCCTGATTTCCATCCAGGCTAAGCTGACTTTGATAAACTCCTCCGTTACTCTTTGGGAGGATCGCGCCCCACGAAAACTGCCCACCAGACACTGTCCCCTCACGGTTTTTCCGTAAAGGTTAGAATATACATCTTAAAAAATGAGTGTTTCATTGACGAGTCCAGTCCAACCGAAATCGAACCTTCAACCTCTCCTCACTACGCTACGTAGTTAAGACGTAAACCCAATATCAAGCTACAGTAAAGCTCCCGGGGTCTTTTCGTCCCGCTATAGGGTACCAGCGTCTTCGCTGGTGTCGCATTTTCACCGGGCTTCTCGTTGAGACAGTTCCCCAGTCGTTACGCCATTCATGCACGTCGGAATTTACCCGACAAGGAGTTGCGCTACCTTTGGACGATTCATCTTTTTATTATCCGCCCTTTGGCGGAAGCCTCATGGTCGCCCATGAGATCGGACTATATCTTCTTCAATATTTCACATTGAAGTCCGGCGTATAGTCTCTGAGGATCCCACAAGATGTATCAGTATTTCTTGATTATCTAGTCTTCGATTTTTACCTCCATAATTCATTGGTCTTCGAAGTTCTAGAATTCTTATGATTCCAGTAACGGTAAGATGCTCTCCATTCTTCATAAGATTTGAAACTTGTCTAAAAATAAGAAAATCATTTCTTTTTTCAGAACGAAGTTGATACCTCTCAAAGAATGGAATTACGCGAGATATAATCTTTTCAAATTCCACTATTTCAAAATAGTGAAGATTGTCTCGACGCTTACGAACATAACCGCACTGAAACACATTTTGTATAAGCTCAAGAGCTCGTGCTCCTTTCTGAGAAACATTGAACGCAAGGGATGTTTTCCACCCAAACTTATATCCAGGATGCTTTCGGATGGAAATATTGAAACTTCCCTCTCCGTCTACAAAACCAGAAATATAATGTCCAACATCACCAGAAACATCTTTTAACCATTTTGTGGTTTCCTGCTGATTGTCCCCACTAGACACATTTTCACTAGTTTTTTGGTACATAATTTGATTGTACCATTTTCTAGTAGTGCTAGATACTGGGAGTTTCCAGCATACAGCCAGATTTTATAACTACAATCGTCATTCTATAGTTATCGCCGACATTGACGAGGGCTTCGGGCACTGAGCATGTACATTGCTGCACACACCCGCACCGTTAACCTTCTCGCATTGGTCAGGCGTCACCCCCTATACATCCTCTTACGAGTTAGCAGGGAGCTGTGTTTTTGGTAAACAGTCGCTAGGGAAACTTTCGCTGCGGCCCACCACTGCTCCGCAGTGGAAATACCAAAAAACAAACACCAAATCCCAAATAGTTTGGAATTTGGATTTTGGAATTTGGATTTTCCAGTGCGAAGCACTGGCAGGCAGACCTTATCCCGAAGTTACGGTCGCTTTTTTGCCGAGTTCCTTAACGAGAAATCACCCGTTCCCCTGAGGCTACTCGCCTCATCCACCTGTGTCGGTTTACAGTACGAATCCACTATACCTTAACTCTTAGAGGATTTTCTCGGAAGGCTCTTCACGGGAATTGCTTAGATATAATCCAAGCTATCTTCAAAGTCCGAACTTCACCATAAAAGGTAGTGCACCGGATTTGCCTAGCGCACAGCTCTTGACTCCAATGAGGGAATAACCATTGATCCCTTCCCATTTATTTCCTCCGTCACCCCATCGAACGTTATAGTAGAGGGCCGGAATATTAACCGGCTGTCCATCGGCTGCGGTTTTCACCATTGCCTTAGGGTCGCCTAACCCGTGGCTGACTTCCATTGCCACGGAAACCTTGGATTTACGGGGGCACGAATTCTCATCGTGCTTGTGGTTACTCATATCAGCATTCTCTCTTCCAAGCGCTCCAGTCGTCCTCACGAATCAACCTTCGCAGCACTTGAAATGCTCTCCTACCAAATCAATGTAATGAAACATTGAAGTTCTTATCTTCGGTATTAGACTTAGTCCCGATAAATCTTGGGCGCAATGAGCCAGTCCA
>Ga0172370_10003883_pt1 | contig 20410 bp, 18 predicted proteins | sample LakKiv5m_FD_114538 | JGI IMG/M metagenome (GOLD analysis project Ga0172370, IMG submission 114538) | Freshwater microbial communities from Kabuno Bay, South-Kivu, Congo - kab_022012_11.5m | ecosystem: Environmental > Aquatic > Freshwater > Lake | place: Democratic Republic of the Congo...
CGATGCTGATGAGGAAGCTCTCGTTGGCCAGGCCGTCGATGCAGGCGTCATCCTGGGCGGACCAGAACACGCTGAGGTTGCCGTGGCTGTGGATCCAGGCGCGCACGTTCTCGGGCTCGGCGTGGCGGCAGAGAAACTTGGCCAGCGCATCCTGGTCCAGCTCGGTGCTGGCCTGCGTGCAGGTCTGGTCGAAGAGCTGGACGCCGTGCACGAGCAGGCCATCGTCCGCCATCGCCAGGCACGAGAACTCGCCCTTGGCCAGCGCGGTCCACTGCCAGATTCGCTCCAGGGCCTCGGCGTCGATGCGGACGCAGAGGCCAGTCTTGATTTTCATGGGTTGCTCCAAATGCAGAAGCCCCAGCCCCCGCCGGCAATCGGCGGGAGCCAGGGCTTCCAGTTGTGGGACCGACGGCTACTCGTCGTCTTCGTGATCGGGATCCCAGTGCTCGATGCGGCGATAGGCGTCGCGCTCGTTGTAGCTGTGCAGGAACTCGATGATCGCCGCGATCAGCCCCGCGTACTGCCGCTCGCCCAGAAGCCTGGCGATGCTCGGCCCCAGGTTGCCCCAACAGGGCACGCCGTCGCTGGACACGTGCGGGTGCGGGTAGCGGTTGCCGGTGTCGCTGTGGATCCGCACGGCTTCGTTGCTGATCTGGAGCGTGAAGCGCCCCATCTCGTACTCGCAGCCGTCGTCCTCAAGCGTGATGGGCCGCAGGCGCACCACCAGTTGACCGTGCTCGACGTCGAACGTCTCGACCGGCGCCGGGAACATCTTGACCAGACCGCTGAACTCCTCGGCAGCGCGCAGCTCCCGATCCTTCTTGGTGCTGACCGACGTGGTGCCGATCAACTCGCGCAGATCCGTGTTCTTGCGCGTGAGGGCAGCGACCATCGAGAACAGCCGCTCCAACTCGTGCTCGTTGTCGCGGATGTTGACCTTCCAGCCGGCCACCTGCGCATCGGTGCCTTGCACGTTCCAGGCGACGAACCGGTCGGACTCGGCCGTCCAGTCGTAGCCTTTGACATGTTCGGCTGCCTTCTGGCACGCAACCGCAAGAACAGATTCGAGGATCAGCCCAGGCTGGATGTCGCCCGGGTTCTCGAAGATGCGCTCCAGGTCGAACGCGAGCGTGACGCGGCGGCCTTTCACGGACGCGACGGTGTACTGGTTCTCGCCGTGCATCAGCACGATCGGCTCGCCCGTAGGCGGCGCGGTGTGCGTGACGTCGACCGTGCGCACCTCGTCGCGGTAGGGCAGGTCGAACGGGGCCGGCGTGCCGGTCGTGGGGCCGAAGACTTCGATCTCCTTCTTGAAAGGCGCGAACTCCGCGTAGCGCGAAGACCAGCGCTGGTAGGTGATGGGCAGACCGATTCGCTGTTCCAGATCCGCGAGGTAGGGCTGCATGTTGGAGTGGCAAGGGTGCATGGCGGGCTCCTGGCCGCCGCCGACCGCCCCCGGCGAACCGGAGGACGGCGCGGCGGCAGGCGGTTGGGGGATCGGATCAGCGCGCGCCGCCCTCGACCTTCGGGACCAGCGTGATGACGTCGCCTTCGGCCAGGGCGGTGCTGTTGCTGGCGCCCAGGCCGTTCACGCTGAGGGCATAGCCGGAGCTGGAGAGGTCTTCGTGCTCCAGCAGTTCGCCGATGGTGGTGCCGGCAGCGGCTTCGACGTGACGGGCGGAGTGACCGAGGCGGAGGATTTTGATGTTCATGGGGTTGTGGCTCCGGGAATGAGAAGGTGGACACGGGCAGCTTTCGCCCGATCATCTCTCTTATCCCAATAACCCCTTGGGGTTTTGCAAGCAGCGCGTTCGCGGATGGCGGGCGCACGCGCAGTGCCGGTGACGGGCGTGATTCAGCCGTCAAGCGCGGGTCCGGGACCTTGCGGCCCCGGCTCCAGGTCTGCCGGTCCGGCGTGAGCAGCATTCCCCGGGGCCAGTATCTATTATGGCGTAATAGATGGCGCTCCGACCGAGCCCAGCTTGACCACGCCCTATGCCCGCCGCAATCTTGCCGCCGGACTGACCAGGAGCCGCCGAGATGGAACAACTTCCGCTGCAAGAGGTCCCGCTCGAGGCCATCGAGATCGATGACCCAGAGATGCCGCCCTTCCGGTTTGACCGGGGTGACCTTACAGGCCTGAAGGACTCGATCGAGCGCCTGGGCCTCCTTGTGCCGCCCATTGTCTGGCGCGCCGGGCCGACCAAGTGGGTGGTCATCGACGGAAACCGCCGCGTTGCCGCGCTGCAAGAACTCCGTTGCGAGTACGAGGACGTCGACGAAGACGAGCAGCGCATCTTTCCGCTTCGATCCATACATGTTGCGGTCTTCTGCGGCACGCTCGTCGCGGCCGAACGGCTCCGCGCCGTCCTGCACTTGTGCGTAGCCCAGAGCAACCGCGGCGATGAGGCGTTGGCGTCTCTGTGGCTCGAATCCCACGCGCCCCGGGGCGAAGGCGGCGCGAAGTCGCGTCGCAGCGCCCAGGCCTACGTTGCGGACCTGGCTGATCGAGACCAAACCTGGGTGTCGCACTCGAACGCGTTCGCACTCGGTCTCGCCCCGGCCGTCTTGCAGCAGTTCCGCCGCCGTCGTAGCAAGATCACCGCCAAGCACGCGCACAAGATGGTCAAGTTGGTCACGCCAGAAGGCGAGCCGGACCTTGCGCGGCAACTCGAGATCGTGGATGCGATACAAGTGCGCAAACCTGGGGATGGGCCGCCACGCGGACCTGGACGCTCGAAGGGGAAGGCGCGGCGGTGGTCGGTCTGGCCAGTGGACGAGCAAGGCCGCGTGGCAGCTGACGCAACCGCCGCAGGCGAAGTGGCCGCGGCGGCGCAGGAAGGCGGCGAGGCATGATTCCGATGGCATCCGATGTTGCGCCGTGGCCGGAAGTCCGGGAGCGTGGATCGTCGGTCTCGCGTGGATCACGATGCGCCTCCACGATTCGTATGTGATCATTGAACTTGTGCGGTCTTGACCGAAGAGTTGGACCGACCTCGCGATTCGGATCGAACGCTCTTGAAAAAATGGACCAGCAGTCCAAGAATGCAGACATGTCGTACATCCATCGATTTCTAGAACAGGAAGTGGAGAGGCTCGCCCAGGGCGGCTTTGGCGCGGTGCTGATCGCTGGCCCGCGCCAGGCAGGCAAGTCTACGCTTTTGCAGCAAGTCGGCGCGCGCCTCTTTGGCCCGACATTCGCCACGCGCGCGCTCGACGTGCCTGCGGATGTCGAAGCCATTGCCCGCGATCCCGAGCTGTTCCTGCTGGACCATCCCGGCGTCGTCCTGCTGGACGAGATCCAACACGCGCCCAATCTCCTGCCGTGGCTCAAGCGCGAGATCGACAAGCAACCGGGAAAGCTGCGTTTTCTGCTCTCGGGTAGCCAGCAGTTCGGCGTGATGAAGGGCGTGGCCGAGTCGCTGGCGGGCCGCGTGGCCGTGCTCGACCTGTGGCCCTTTGCCGAGCAGGAGGTGCGCGGCGCCGACATCGCTGACTTCATCGCCTGCCTGGAAGATCCCGAGCGACTGCGGGCCTATACGGGCGCGAGGATCCCGCTCGGCAACAGCGACGTGCTGGCGCTCCTATTGCGCGGCGGCTATCCGGCGTCGGTGCTCGGCAAGAGCCGCAGCATCTGGTTCGAGAGCTACCGCCGCACGTACCTGCACCGCGACGTGCGCGATCTGCGCGAGGTCGGCGATCTCGGCCGCTTCGACCGCTTCTTGGTCCTCATGGCGGGGCGCGCTGGCACGGTGGTCAATCGGGCTGAAATTGCGCGCACTTTGGGCCTCGACCACAAGACGGTCGATCGCTGGTGTGAAGTGCTGGAAGCAAGCTTCGTCGGATTTCACCTGCCCGCTTTCGAGCGCAACCCGACCAAAAGGCTCGTGCGACGTCCGAAGTGGGTGTTCGGCGACAGCGGCCTGGGCTGCCACCTGCAAGCGATCCGCGCGCCGGACACGCTGAGCAACGCGCCGCATTTCGGCAGCTTGTTCGAGAGTTGGGTGCTGGCGGAGCTGCGCAAGCTCTTTGCCCACGCCGCCGTGCCGTGGGACGGGGCGTTCTGGCGCACGCAGGACGGTCGCGAGTGCGACCTCGTGCTGCCGGGCGGCGGCCGGCCGGTGCCGGTGGAGATCAAGCACGCGGCGACCTTGACGCGCAGCGACTGGCGCGGGCTGGAGGCGTTTCTGGACGAGCACCCGGAGAGCCAGACCGGCATCCTGCTGTCGCTGGCGCCGGAAGTGCAGTGGCTGTCGCGGCGCGTGGTCAACGTGCCCATCGGGGCGGTCGTGAGTGGTCTGGGCACACCGCCGGCCGAACCTGCAGGCGTCGCCTGACCCGGATCGCTCTGGGCTTGACGTGCACCCACTGTGGGTGCGCCATGGAGGCGTGAACATGCCGGCGCATAACCTGGACCGCATCAGGGCCGCAGCAATGGCCGGACGGCCGAGGTTTGGGTTCTGAGCTTCCGGCTCGATTGGGAAACGCCATGAGCAACGAGACCACGAGCAACGACAAGGTGCGGCGGTGCCTGGAATGCAGCGCGCCCCGGCAGCGTGACGTGCGTTCGGTCACCTGGACGTTTCGCGGATGCCGCTGACCTACGACCAGCCGGCCTGGTGGTGCAGCGCCGACCCGGCCCACGAGTACGTGATGACCCGCGACGACATGCGCGCCACGGAGACGCTGCTGAAGGCACACCGCGACCGCGCCATGGCGCCAGCGACTCCGGACGAGGTGCGGGCGATCCGCGAGTGGCTGCACGTCTCCAAGCGTGGCGCCGGTGAGGTGCTGGGTGCGGGCGCGAACGCCTTCCAGAAGTACGAGGAGGGCAGCGTCAAGCCGAGCCAGGGCATGACGGTGCTGCTGCGCCTGCTCAAGCTGCACCCGGAGTTGTGGCCGCAGCTGACGGGGGAGTCGCGGCACCAGCCGGCCGGGCAAGGCCCGTCGGAGGCACCTGCTGGGAATGGCTCTGGTCGGTCTGCCGGTCAACCTTGTACTGGTGCTGAGTTGAGGCCGCAGTAACGGCCAAGCTGGGGTACTACGCGGGGTACTACATTTGCCGTCAAGCCGCGTCGGCGGGTGCCAGCTTGCAACGCCAACACATTTGAACTAAGCTGCTTTTGTGGTCAGCGAAGACCGCCGTTTGAGATTCCCAAGCTGGATGTTGCGGGTTCGATCCCCGTATCCCGCTCCAAAGAAATCAGGTAGTTGTAGGTCATCGCCCCGGGTCCTCACGCCCGGTCCAGCGCGGCCAGATCCCCGCCGTGGCGAAATTCGGATAGTGGCGGCGCCACTCGCCGATCATCTGCTCGAACGGCAGATCATCGAAGCTGCCGTGATCGTGGATGTACTCCATGAAGCGGCCAGCATGTCTGTCGAATGCTTGGAAGATGCTGTCGCTGCGGCCGTCGAATTCCAGTGCCGCAACGCCGAGCCGTTCGCACAACTCGCGGTTGAAGGCCGGCGTGGCAGCCACCCAGCGATCCTCCAGGAACAATTCAACATAGCCATGAAACACCAGCAGGTCGGTGCCGAGCTGACGCTCGAGTTCCGCCGTGCCGACGTGGTTGCGAACGTTCGCGAAGTGCAGCCGCGCCGGGATACCGCGATGCCGGGCGCAGGCGGCCAGGAGCAGAGCCTTGTCGATGCAGTGACCGCCCTGCGCGAACGAGCGCCGCGCAATGTCGCTGGCACGAAAGCCCTCTGGCGTGTTGGCGACGCCCCACGGCGTGTAGCGCAGGCCGTCGCGAACGGCGTAGTACAGCGCCACGGCCACAACGACCGGGTCGCTGCGGTCGCCCACGGCGCGGGACGCGTAGGCATGGATGGCGGGGTGATCATGATCGATGTAGAAGGTCGGGCGCAGTGCAGCATCTGGATCAGCAGCAACATGGGGAACTGGAAGGCGGGGCTTGGACACGCGGGGACTCCCTGACGAACCGCAGTGCAGTCGTGGTCTGGCGCGGCACCCGGGGTCGACCGCACCGACGGCGAGGATGCCAGCGCCATGCGCCGACGTCACGCGGCATGCCGGTACTGGTCCTGAACACGGCGTGCCCGTTCGCGGCTCCGGTGCGCTACGCTGGCGAAGAACGCGTTCCGCTTGCCGCTCACCCGCACCGCAGCGTAGCCTACGCCCGTCGCGCACCGCTCTCGACCTCGGAGGCAGCCGTGTACCGCAACCTGGCTTTGTTCCTTGCCTTGCTCGCTCTCGCTGCTTGCGACTCGGACCCGCAGCCGCCAGCCGCCGCCGAATCGTCAGCCAAAGCAGGCGCTAAAGTAGGCGGAGTCGTACCGAAATCGACGTCACTTGTCGAATCGCCCGATCCGCGGTTTGTCGCCGATCGCCAAGGCCGCGTCGTGATCCTGCGCGGCGCCAACTTCGTCGGCTCCAAGAGCGGCCCCGACTACATCGGCAAGATCGACGAGGAACGCATCGCCAGAATGCGTACCTACGGCTTCAACTCGGTGCGCCAGCTCATCTTGTGGGAGGGTCTGGAGCCGCAGATGGGCGTCTACGACGAAACGTACTTGGACGCCATCGCCGTTCGCCTCGATTGGTATGCAAAGCACGGAATTTACGTCATTCTAGACATGCACCAGGACATCTATGGGCCTCTTGTCGGCGGCGATGGCGCGCCACCTTGGGCGACCATCACCGATGGCAAGGTCTTCAAGCCGGTCGAGGGTGGCGCGTGGTACCTGTCCGCTTTGAACGCCGCGGTGCAGGCCGCTTACCGCAATTTCTGGGATCCCGAGAAAGGCCATCCCGAACTGCAGGCGCACTACATTGCCAATTGGGTGCATGTCGTCGAGCGTTTTCGAAATCATCCCGCGGTGATCGGCTACGACATCATGAACGAGCCCGTGTTCTCCAATGGCGACATCGCTGCGACGATCGCATTCAAGGACGCTGCCCTGGTGTCGGGCGATTGGCGCAACGAGCGCCTGATCGGGTTCACGCAAAAGGTCGTCGATGCGATTCGCAACGTAGATACAGATAGTTACATCTTCTATGAACCGACTTCGCTGCTGAGCGCCAACCTCGGCGACGACATCGGCGGGCCTTTCCCGGGCGACGTGATCGGCATCACGGATCCGCGCAAAGGGCCGCCGCGCCTGGGCTATGCTCCGCACCTCTACGACATGACGGCCGAGCAGGGCGGTGGTTGGAAGCTCGACAACCCTTACGTCAAGGACTGGGAGAAGCTGCGCGCGGCCGACCGCGACAAGCAGGGCGGCGTGTTGTGGTTGGGCGAGTTCGGTGGCGCCAACGATCAGCCGAACATGGCGGATTTCGTGAGGCAGATTCTGGATATGGCCGATCGGCAGAGGATGGGTTATGCCCTGTGGGCCTACGACGGTGGCTCGTGGAGCCCGATCGGCAGCGACGGCAAGGACACACTTTGGGCGACCTGGCTGACGCGGCCCTATCCGCGCGCAGTTGCGGGGAATCTTGAATCATTTTCCTATGATCCAAAGACGCGTGTGTTCTGGATGCAGTGGACGCCGCGCAAGCAAGCACTCGGGCCGACCGAGATCGCGCTGCCGGTGAACCGCGTGTATCCCGATGGTTACATTGCTGTCGTGAGCGACCTGGCCGGCGCGCCTGCAGCCGTGAAGCAAGAATTCGTTGCCGATCAGCAGATTCTGGTGTTGACGACGACCCTGGTGGGCAAGTCGCTCAAGCTGTGTGTCGCGCCGGATGCAGCGGGCTGCCAGTAGCTCAATCCGGATCGCGCGGCGCATAGGCGAAGGTATCGTCTTTCAACGCAATCCCCACCCCGCCGCACACGATGACCAGGACGTCCTCGGCGCGGGCGACGGCGCCCAGCTGCTCGTAGGCCGCCGCCAGCGCCGCACCGGCGGCCGGTTCAACCAACACTCGATGATCCAAAGCAAACTGCCGGCATGCCGCCAGCGCTTGCTCGTCGCTCACCACAACCGACTCAATGTCGTGCAGCGTGGCTTGATCGAATGCCTGCGATGCAACCTGAGCCGCACCCAGCGTTTTCGCTACCGAGTTGATGCGCGGCAGGCGCACGAGGTGCCCGGCGGCGCGCGCGGCAAAGAACGACTCCGTGCCGTGGGTCTCGACCGTCAGGATCTTCGTCTTTGCCAAGCCATGGCGATCGAGCCCCTGCATGAGGCCCGTCAGCAGCCCGCCGCCGCCCACCGCGACGACGATCAGCCCGGGCCGCAGACCACCCGCCACGAATTCGTCCACCAGCGTCGAATGCCCCGCCCAAATATCAGGATGATCAAAGGGATGGACGTAGAACGCGCCTTCGCGCTGCGCCACCTGGCTGGCAGCCTCGTGCGCTTCCTGCCAGGACGGGCCGGCCATCACGACCTCAGCGCCGTACTCTTCCATGCGTTGCTTCGCCGTCTCTGGAACACCGGAAAACACAAAAACAGTCGTTCGTACACCTAGTTCACGCCCGGCATAGGCAGCCGCGACACCCGCATTGCCGCCCGACGACGATACGAAATGGCGCGCACCTTCGGCCACCGCGTTCTGGCACAGTCGGCCAATGCCGCGGATCTTGAAGGATCCCACGGGTTGCAGTGCCTCCATCTTGAGATGCACCGCCTTGCCCACCCGGCGCGAGATGGGCAGCGAGTGCCACACCGGCGTAACCGTATGCAGGACGCGAGGTTCACTCATCGGCGGTCTCCTCGTGGTAACGGATGAAGTCGGCGATGCGCGCCCGGCAAGCGCCGATATCACTGCCGTGGAAGATGAGGCCGTGCTTCTGCACGTAGACAATGTCGTTGGCGCGGCAGGCTTCGGCGACGGCGCGGGCCAGTTGGATCGAACCATACTCTTGGGGTGGCACGATGGAAATCTTCAGATCCTGCGCCTCCTTGTTCGACAAGAGGTAGTGCATGTGCGCGACCGCCCCAGCCTCCGTGCTCTGGTAGATCAGGTAGTGCATCAGGCTTTCCGATGAGGGCACACCGGCACCGGCATAGTCGATGACGTCGTCATGCACCGCCTCGATGCGCACGAAGTTCCATGCTTCCAGATACTTGATATAGCAGCCGCTGGTCGTGACCACCACATGCCCGCCGTCGCGCAAGCTGATGTTTCCGGTCGCATCGGTCTGGTTGGGAAAGGTGCCGGCGAAGGCGCCGAGATCGCGCATCGCGACGAGACGATCGCCTTCCAGAAGGAAGTCCTTGCTTCTGCGATGGAAATCGACCCAACGCCCCGCCGCCGTGCGCGCGCGTACGTGGATGGGCGCCACCGGCACCGCCTGCGGTTCTGTCGCGGTCGGCGCATCGCAATAGAGGATCTGCGTGCGTTGCCGCGCCAAGGCGATGACGGCGGGCGCAATCTCCTCCGGCAGCGCGCCATCGAGGAGAATCATCGCGAACCAATGAGCAATCTGCTGAAGATCCGCGTGGTCATAGCCGCGCCGCGTCACTTCCTGTACGCCGACACGCAGCGCGTCGACATTGCGGAACGGAATGCCGCGGTGCACGGCGAGGTGGGCGTGCAGCAGTTTCTCCATTTCGTGCGAAGCCGATGCCTGCCCGGTCAAGTTGATGAAAAAGTGATGGTTTCTTGTGTGCGCTCCATCGTCGCGTCCCAGAACGGGAATGCCCAACGCGGCCATTTCCGCAGCCAAGAACTCAGCATTTTCGATGACGTTTCGTGCATAGGCCCGGCCCCACTCGCGCGACTCGTGCAGCGCGATGCACAGCGACAGCAGCGGCGCCGTGTGCTGGCTCGACACCAGACCCTGAGAGAGGTTGTAGCTGACGCGCTCCATCAACTCACGATTTTTGCTGAGGATGATGCCCTTTTGCGGCCCGAACAGCGTCTTGTGCGTGTTGGCCTGCAGGATGTCGGCGCCCTCGCGCAGCGGATCCTGAAACTCGCCGCCGGCAATGAGGCCCAGCGTGTGGCTGGCGTCGTAAAGGATGGGCGTGTCCCCGACGATCTCGCGAAGCTCGCGAATCGGAAACGGAAACAAATAGTTCATCGCGTCGAGGTACAGCAGCTTGGGCTTGTCGCGCAAGAAGATCGCTTCCGTGCCGGCAAGGTCGACGGTCAACCGCTCGCGATCGAAGGCGTAGGTGCAGCTCTTGCGTCCGAACAACTTGATGATGTTTTCCGTAGCGAAATGGCCACCATCGGCGACGCCAAAGCGCATGATCGTGTCGCCCGGCCGGGTCAGAGACACCATCGTCGTCTGCATGGCGTGCAAGCCGGAAAGACAGCGGAATTCGACGTAGTCCGCGCCGAACAGCTCCTTGCATACCTCGGCTGCTGACCGCTCGATGGCATTGACGCGATCCATGCCCTTGTAGATGAAGCCATTGAGGCGCGACGGAGAATCCTGCCGCATGTCCAAGTGTTCGAGCAGGTAGCGGTTGCCCAGCGGCGAAGCCAGCACGCCCTGCGCGAGCGGCGACAGCAGCGTCTCGTTCGAGGTCAGGTGGATGAAATCGCGGTCTTCCGACTCTTCATCACGGATCAGATCGCGAATCTCCGCCAGGCTGAGCACCATGTCTGCCTCCAAACGCACCCGCCCGCTGGCAGCGAGTCTGCGGCCAGCGGGCGGGCAAGATAGACCAGATTGGCCCTGCTGTGCAGCGCCTATGCGACGGCGAAATCCTGGAACAGCACACTCGACAGGTACCGCTCGCCTGCATCCGGCAGCACGACGACGACGAGCTTGCCAGCGTTCTCTGGACGTTTCGCCACGCGCAGTGCCACCGCGGCGGCCGCGCCTCCCGAGATGCCCGCGGTCACGCCCTCCTCACGGTGCAGCCGCCGCGCCATCTCGATGGCTTCGTCGTTGGTGATCGTCTCGATGGCGTCGACCAGCGACAGATCCAGCACATCGGGCTTGAATCCCGCGCCGATGCCTTGGATCTTGTGCGGACCCGGCTTGGGCGGCTGCCCGGCGACGATCGCGGTCAGCACCGGAGAATCTGCCGGTTCGACGGCAATCGACTGGATCGACTTGCCTTTCTCTCCCTTGATGTAGCGACTGACGCCGGTGATCGTGCCGCCGGTGCCGACACCGGACACGAAGATGTCGATGGCGCCGTCTGTGTCGTCCCAGATTTCCGGCCCGGTGGTGCGAAAGTGGATGTCCGGATTGGCGGGATTCTTGAATTGCTGCGGCAAGAAGTACTTGGACGGATTGCTGTCGTGGATCTCCTGCGCCTTGGCAATGGCGCCAGGCATGCCCTTCGGGCCCTCGGTCAGCACGAGATTCGCCCCAAATGCCAGCAACATGCGCCGCCGTTCCATCGACATCGTCTCCGGCATGGTCAGCGTGAGCGGATAGCCGCGCGCCGCGCAGACAAACGCCAATGCAATACCGGTGTTGCCGCTCGTGGGCTCGATGACGGTCTTGTCTTTGGAGCCGGGCGTCAGGAGGCCGTCGCGTTCCGCTGCCCAGATCATCGCCGCGCCAAGGCGGCACTTCACGGAATATGCAGGGTTGCGGCCTTCGATCTTGGCGACGATGGTGGCGCCAGTGCCGGCTGAAAGACGGTTGAGGCGCACGAGCGGCGTGCGGCCGATGCTCAGGCTGTTGTCGTCGTAGATGCGGCTCATGTTCTCTCCTGTTGCCCTCGTGGGCGAATTGCCGCGCCTGGTGCGCGGTCGGTCAGATGGTGAAATCGGGCGTTCCTGATTGGACTTGCGCGCGGCGGATGACGTCGTCGATGGTGATGCATCCCAGCGTTCCCTGCAGGGCCTGCTCGACCTCGCGCCACACGCCGCGCAGGCACGCGTCCATCGCCGGATCGGCAGTGGGTACGTGCTCGGCATCGCGCCGCGGACCCACCGTCACGGGACCCTCAATGGAAGCGAGCACATCCGCGACACTGATCCGGTGCGGCGGCTGCGCCAGCACATGCCCGCCATCCGGCCCGCGGCGACTGCGGACAAGGCCGGACTTGCGCAGACTGACCAGAATTGCCTCCAAGTATTTCTCCGGAACGTGCGCCTGCGCGGCGATGTCCGCGCTTTTCATGGGTGCTTCGCTGATGCGAGTGCCGAGCAAGCGCAAGGCGCGCAGGGCATAGTCGGAACGCATGGAGACGAGCATCGTCGGACTCCGGGTCTGGCGATATTTCACATCATCCAGATAGGAAATGTGTGATACCACACAGGCCGCGCTCATTGCAAGCGCTGGCGCTCCGGGGAACGTCGGTGGCAGATGCTGTTGGCGTCGTGAATGTTGGAGCGGTGCAGCCTGCTATTGCTCGACGGCCGTCCCGTTCACGACGGCGATCGCGTCCAAGTCGAAGCCACCACCCGGCGGGTCCACCGGATTGAGACCGCTGTCGCGAATCCGCACGAATCGGGCATGTGTCATGCCTAAATCTGCCAGATCAAAGGCGTCTCCTCCCGCGACCTTCGGATCCGTGGCATCCAATCCGTTCTCCGGGTTCGCCAAGACGGGATGCACGCCCGCGCATCCCGGAAACCCGCCAGCCGCGTCCTCGGCCGCGCAAGGCCACTCGTGCCAGGTCAGACCATCTCCGCTCGCCGCGACGTAACCTGTCTCCAGCCAAGTGGAAAACGGGTTCTCGAACACCAGCAGATCCGGTCCCGGGCCGTCGAGCAACTCGATGTCGTCAAACGCGAGCACGATCGCGCCGCCCTTTCCCAACGCCACGACATCCAGGCCACCAGCCTTGACGCCGCCTCCTTGAGGCGCCCCTAGCACGACGCCCGGCATCTTGTCGTGGCCAAAGCTCGCGCCGGGTCCAGGCGTGAACGACACCACGCGATCGGCAAATGGATCGGACTTCCTCCCAGTATCCGTAGACAAGTCGGCAGATTGTGCATCGCCGCCCATGCCCGTCTGCCTGGACGCCGGCCCCGCGCACGCCGCGTTCACCAGCAGGATCAGCCAAAGAAGGCGCATTGCAGTCGTCCTCACGGCGTCAACTTGGTCCAGGAAAAGCCGCCGCAACCGCCGTTGTCTGGCGCGGTGTCGTCGGCGATCTTGGTGGTGGCTTGCGCCAATGCCACGGAATCAAGGCCAAAATCAACCATGCAGTAGGAGAGGGATCCGCCGCTCGACTTCGTCCAGACGACCTTGGTGAACTTGCTCGGGTAGTACTTGTCGTCCGCAGCGTTCTGCGTGATGGCCCAGTGTTTCACATTGTCGAACAAGGATATGGCCGCCGTATTCCACTTGCGGCTCGAAATCGTGTCGGTGCCGCCGAAGTTGTTCTTCCACGTGCCGGCAATGGCGATCGGCTCGGCCTGGGTCAACCTGGTCCACGCGAAGCCGCCGCAGCCGCCCTTGTCTGGCGTGCTGGCGTCGGCGGTTTGCGTCGAGGCCTCCGCGAGCGCGGCCGTCGCCTTGCCATAGTCGACATAGCAGTAGTAAAAGCTGCCATCCTTCGGTGCGGTAAAGACGATCTTATTGAACTTGCCGGGATTGTACTTTTCGTCGGCCGGATTCTGCGTGATGGCGACGCGCGCGGCGCCATCGAGCTTGGCCATCACCATGTCATTCCACTGCTTGTCAGAGATTTCCTCATAGCCGCCGAAGTTGCTCGACCACGTGCCCATGATGCTGACGGGGACCGCTACCACGTCAGGCTGTGGGGAGTCGCCGCCGAGCGTGTCGACGTAAAGGCTGTCCTTAGCGCTCGAGCTGTCAGGGCTTGAGCCGCCATCGGCTGCGACGTTGGCATCCTTGGCGCCCGCGCTATCGGCAGCGCCGGTGGCGGCGGTCGTCCCGCAAGCACCCAGGATCAGGGCAAAGCCAAGGGCAGCGGCAGTGGCGAGATAGAGGCGAGCATTCATCGGAATTCCAAAGCCAGGGCGGCAGGGGAATCCCGTAGTGACGCGGACTTTCGAGGGCTGGCGTGGCAGCGACGACTGTGCCGATGGCACCCCGCGCGCAGGCCGGGGCATCGGCAGCCGCTCCCCTTTCCTCGAGGGACGCGTGGAATCCGGCGCGAAAGTGCCGTCATCCTAGGCAGCTACGGGAGTTCCCGACTCGTGCCGACCGCCCTGGCGGATTGTCGACACTCACGGTTGCGGGCCAGCGCCGGACTTACACCGGACTTCCTCCAGCGCCGTCCCGGAATTCCGGGGCAGCGTGGGGCGCAGCGTAGGTCGACGCGCCGGCAGCCGTCAAGCTACTCATTGCTCGTGATCCGCGCGGTTTCGTCCTGGATGCGCGTCTTGCCCCAATTGAGATCGCGGTTGGAAGCCTCGCGCTCCGCCCGCTTCTGCGCCTGCAGCTCCACGAGATGGTGGTGCGTCGTGAAGTATTGCAGGCTGTGGCCGACGATGTCGCGCACCGTGGCAAACTTGTGGTCGATCATGAACTTGGCCAGCCCCTCGATCAGCTCGGCCACCATCTCCTGCCCGAGCAGCATGGCCCCCGTGCACACCTGCACCGTGCTCGCGCCGAGCAGCAGGAACTCGATGGCGTCAAAGGACTTCCACACGCCGCCGATGCCGCTGATGGTGCAACCTGGCGATGCTGTTGCGATTTCCATGACCATGCGCAGGGCGATCGGCTTGACCGCCTGCGCCGAGTAACCTCCCGGCACGCTGAAGCCCTCGACCGTCGGCACCGGCCGCAACGTCTTGGGATCGATACCAATGATGCTGAGGATCGTGTTGATCGCGCTCACGCCATCGGCACCACCGGCAAATGCCGCCTTGGCTGGCACGCGGATATCCGTGATATTGGGCGTCAATTTTGCCCAGACCGGCTTGTGGACTGCCCGCTTCACCCAGCGTGTGACCTCCTCGACCATGTGCGGATTCTGGCCCATTGCCGCACCCATGCCCGTTTCGGGGTGGCCGTGCGGGCACGAGAAGTTCAGTTCGAGGCCGTCGACGCCCGTTGCCACGCAGCGTTTCGCCAATTCCTGCCAGCGCTTCTCGTCATAGCACTCCATCAGCGATGCGATGAGCATGCGATCCGGGTAGCTCTTCTTGAGCTCGCGAAAATCGGCCTCCCAGTCTTCGAAGGGGCGATCCGAAATCAGCTCGATGTTCTGAAATCCGATGACTTCGTTTGATTTTGCTGCGCGCAGCTTCCCGTAACGCGGTGAGACATTGATGACTTCCGTGTCGGTCAGCGAGCAGGTCTTGGCCACGACGCCGCCCCAACCGGCCTCGAATGCTCGGCCGATGACGTGCGCGTTGGTGCCCGGTGGCCCGCTGCCGATGACGAACGGGTTCGGAAAGTGCATGCCGTTGACTTCGATGCTCAGGTTCGCGGACATCCGGGCCTCGCAAGGTGGTGGGTGCGACGGTAGCAGAATCGGCGGGGCTGCCAAGGGGGGCGACCGTGTCACGCAACTGTTGCAAAAGGGCGCCTGCAGTGTACGCTTTCGGGCCTGCCGGTTCTGTGCGGAGGTCCCATGTCCAGCCTGATTCTCAAAAACGGCACAATCGTGACGTCCGTCGACCAGTATGTCGGCGACATCGTGTGTGAAGCCGGGATCATCCGCGCGATCGGCAAAGACCTTGACGCGCCCACGGGTGCGACCGTGATCGACTGTTCCGGCCAATACGTGTTTCCCGGCGGCATCGACGGGCATACGCACATGGAGCTGCCCTTCATGGGCACGGTCAGCGCCGACGACTTCTATACCGGCACGGCTGCGGCGCTCGCTGGCGGCACCACGACCATCCTCGACTTCATCATTCCAGGCCGGAACCAGAGCCTGCTCGACGCGCGCGACGCGACGCTCGCGAATGCGAAAAAGTCGTGCTGCGACTATGGCTTGCACATGGCCGTGACCTGGTTTGGCGAGCAGGTGCGGCGCGAGATGGCGGAAGTGTTCCACAAGGACGGCATCCAATCCTTCAAGATCTTCACCGCCTATCGCGGCGCGATTGGGGTTGACGACATCGAACTGGTGGGGGTGCTGGACGCGGCGCATGAACTCGGGGCCCTTGTGACCTCGCACTGCGAGCACGGTGACGCCATCGTCGCGCTGCAGCAGCGCCTGCTGGCGCAAGGCAAGACCGATCCCAAATACCACGCGCATTCAAGGCCTTCGTACTTGGAGGGCGAGGCGACGGGCCGTGTCATCGCGCTGGCGCGTGCGGCCGGTGCGGCGCGCAATGGCCATGAGAGCAGCGCGGCGGATGCCCAGGCGCTGTACATCGTGCATTTGACATGCAAAGAATCGATGGATGCCGTCTACCGTGCCACTGCGGAAGGCCAGAAGGTGTGGGTCGAAACCTGCCCGCAGTACCTGCTGCTCGACGATTCCGTTTACGACAAGCCGAATTTCGAGGGGGCGGCGTACGTGATGAGCCCGCCGATTCGGCCCAAAGGTCACCAGGACTACCTGTGGAACGCACTGAGTGCTGGTCTCATCCACCATGTCGCGACAGATCATTGTCCGTTCCGCCAGGCAGATCAGAAGACGATGGGGCTGGGAAACTTTACGAAAATCCCCAATGGCGCCGCGGGTGTCGAGAACCGCATGGCCCTCTTGTACACCTATGGCGTGGCCGCCGGGCGCATCAGCCTCCAGCAGTTCGTCAACGTGACCAGCACGCAAGCAGCGAAGATCTTTGGCCTTTATCCGCGCAAAGGCTGCATTGCCGTGGGCAGTGACGCAGATCTGCTGGTGTACGATCCGAGCGGGAATTCGCTCATCAGCGCGAAGACGCACCACCACAACGTCGATCGCAATATTTTCGAGGGTTTCGCGCAACAGGGTCGCGTCAGCCACACCGTCGCGCAGGGCAAGGTGCAGTGGCAGGACGGGCAGTTGCGCGTCGAGCGCGGCAGCGGGCGTTACCTGAAGCGCACATAGGTTTTTTTCCTCGGCAGGGCGGGGGCTTGTCCCCCGCCGTCCAACCGGCGGGGGACGGGCTCCGCCCTACAGGTGTGAGACATGGTCACGCACACGGTCGCGGGTTCACTAATGATTCCGCAGGTTATTCCGACATTCACCGCGCGCAGCTACGCGTTCGCCCCCTACATCGATGCGCGCAATTGGATCGGCGGGCGTTGGACCGATCCGCAAGCGGGCAGGTGGTTGCCGATCGATAACCCCCGCCACGGCAAGGCGATGGGGCAGGTGGCGCTCTCGGAATCGGCCGACGTCGATGCAGCCGTCGCAGCGGCGAAAGCGGCGTTTCCCGGCTGGCGTGCGACGCCGCTCAAAGACCGCGCGCAAGTCATGTTTCGTCTCAAGAACTTGCTGGAGATGCACATGGAGGAGCTGTGCTGGCTGCTCAGCCACGAAAACGGCAAGACGCTGGCCGAAGCCAAGGGTGACATTGAAAAGGGCATTGAATGCATCGAGTTCGGCTGCGCGCTGCCCAACCTGGCGCAAGGCGAGCAACTTGACGTCAGCCGCGGCGTGCACTGCGAGGTGACCCATGAGCCGCTGGGTGTGTGCGCCGGCATCGTGCCGTTCAATTTCCCGATCATGGTGCCGCTGTGGATGATTCCCATCGTGCTCACCGCAGGAAACTGCTTTATCTTGAAGCCTTCCGAGCAGGTGCCTTATGGCGCGGTGCGGTTGGCGCAACTGATGAAGGAAGCGGGGCTGCCCGACGGCGTGTTTCAGCTCGTGCAGGGCGGTCGCGAAGTCGTTGAAGCGCTTGCAGATCATCCGGGTGTCGAGGCCATCGGCTTTGTCGGCTCGACCAGGGTCGCGAAGTTGCTCTACGCGCGCGGCGCGGCGGCGGGCAAGCGCATGTTGTGTCTGGGCGGAGCGAAGAACCACCTGATTGTCGTGCCGGATGCCGACGTCGACATGACCGCCAGCAACATCGTGGCGTCGAGCTACGGCTGCGCCGGTCAGCGCTGCATGGCGTCGTCGGTGGTGGTGGCGGTGGGGCCCGTGCAGCGCATCGTCGATCGCGTTGCTGAACTGGCTAGAAATATTCGACTTGGCGAGGACATGGGCGCCATCATCAACCGCGGATCGGTGGCGCGCATCGAAGGCTACATCGCCGAGGCGGAACAACACGGCGCGACGGTGCTGGTCGATGGCCGCGACGCGGAAGTGCCAGGAAATCCGGGATTCTGGGTTGGACCGACCGTGCTCGACCACGTGAACCCGGACATGCCGGCGGGCTGCGAAGAGATTTTCGGGCCCGTGCTGTCGATCATCCGCGCCGAGACGCTCGATGAAGCTATCGCCATTCAAAACAATAGCCTCTACGGCAACGGTGCCTCGATCTACACCTCGAGCGGCGCGGTTGCGCAGTACGTCGCGCAGCGCCTGGAGGCGGGCATGTGCGGCGTCAACGTCGGCGTGCCCGTGCCGCGCGAACCCTTTGCCTTTGGTGGCTGGAAAGCCAGCAAGTTCGGGCATGGCGACATCACTGGCATGGATGGCTTTCACTTCTGGACGCGGCCGCGCAAGGTCACGACGAAGTGGGCGCCGGCGGAAGGCGGCAGTTGGATGAGCTGAGCGAGCAAGGAGTTGCGATGGATACCCAAGACATGATCGATCTGTGCAAGAAACACACGATGTACACCTGGAGCGCCGGCGATGCCGTCAACCCCCTGCCCATCGCCCGCGCCGAAGGCGTCTACCTCTACACCCCCGAAGGCCAGAAGATCCTCGACTTCAATGCCCAGCTGATGTCGGTCCTTATCGGCCACGGGCACCCGAAGGTCATCGCGGCGATGAAGGCGCAGCTCGACGAACTGATCTTCGTGTATCCGCAGACGGCAACCGCAGTTCGCGCGCGCCTGGGCAAGCTGCTTGCGGAGATCACGCCGGGCGACATCAACAGCTTCTTTTTCACGCTCGGCGGCGCAGAGGCCAATGAAAACGCGATTCGTGCCGCGCGTCTCTACACCGGCCGGCACAAGATCCTGACGCGGTACAGAAGCTATCACGGTGGCAGCTACATGGGCCTGTCGCTGACCGGCGACCCGCGGCGCTGGCCGAGCGAGCCGGCGGCGCCGGGCATCGTGCGTCTGCTCGACCCGCAGCCCTACAAGTACAGCTTCGGCGCGACAGAAGCGGAGAAGGCGGCAAACAGCCTGGAATACCTAGAAGAAATGATCATGTACGAGGGTGGCCACAACATCGCTGCCCTCATCCTGGAGACGGTCACCGGTACCAACGGCATGCTCGTGCCGCCCAAGGGCTACCTGGAGGGGGTGCGCGAGATCACCAAGAAACACGGGATCTTGCTCATCTGCGACGAGGTCATGGCCGGCATGGGGCGCACCGGCAAGATGTACGCGTTCGAGCACTTCGGCATCGTGCCGGATATCGTGACGCTGGCAAAGGGTTTGACGTCCAGCTACTTTCCGCTGGGCGCCATGGGCGTGTCGGATGCGATCGCCGACCACTTCCGCAAGAATGTGTTCTGGGGGGGGCTGACGTACAACTCGCACCCGGTCGGGCTCGCGACCGCCGAAGCGGTGCTGCACGTCATGATGGACGAGGGCATGATCGACAACGCCGCGAAGATGCAGGCGGTCGTGCGGCGCGAGATGGACGCGTTGCAGCGCAAGCACGTCTCCGTTCTGGATGGTCGCGTGCTGGGTCTATTCGGCATGGTGGATTTGCGCAAGAACAGCAAGAACGAGCCCTTGGCGCCGTACAACGGCAGTCATCCGGCAATGGCGCAACTGGGGGCGTTTTTTCGCAAGGAAGGGCTGTTCACCTTTACACGCTGGAACAACTTCACAGTTAATCCGCCGCTGTGCATCACAGAAGCGCAGTTGCGTGAAGGCTTCGACATCATCGATCGCGGCTTGGACTTGACGGATGCGGCATTCGAGGGCTGATCACCAGGGATCGGCCAGCGCGAGCAAGCCTTTGTCTTTTCCTTCTGCCAATTTCTGCCGCGTTCGCTCGTAGAAGGGCGGCGCGTCGCCTTCGCAGATGGCCTCCAGCGGTTCGAGCGCCGTGGCCGCATCGCGATCGCTACCCGAGACGGCCGCCAATCTGCCGAGGCCTTCGCGGGCAAGCCTCAGGATTTCCTCAGCTGTTTCACGCAGGTCGAAGCGTGGCGTGTAGCCGTCCAACGCGTGGCGACATGCGATCTCGCGCAGTTGCGACCGGTCGATGTGGGCGTCGCCGTCGCGCAGGGCCGCAAGAGCCGCGCGCCGCGCCGTCGTGTCGTAGAACAGCCCCTTGGTCAAAGCGGGCAACGCGGGCAGGGCCTCGGGCGGCACGATGTCAGTCTGGCGCAGTTCGATGTAGCGCTTGAGGCGCACGTCGGGAAACACTGTGGAAGCGTGAAGTTCCCAGTCTTCGAGAGTGGGCCGGCGACCGCCGATTCCTTGCTCGAAAAACGTGCGGAATGTCGTGGGTACGGGAAGCGGATCGAATCCGTGCCCGCCATCATCGCGTGTCATGCCAAGCACATACATCGGTGCATCGATGACCCAGTTGACATAATCTTGGACGGTGGCGCTTTGGTCGAAGGCAAAGTGCGAGACGTCGCAGTGGC
>Ga0172370_10003889_pt1 | contig 20389 bp, 20 predicted proteins | sample LakKiv5m_FD_114538 | JGI IMG/M metagenome (GOLD analysis project Ga0172370, IMG submission 114538) | Freshwater microbial communities from Kabuno Bay, South-Kivu, Congo - kab_022012_11.5m | ecosystem: Environmental > Aquatic > Freshwater > Lake | place: Democratic Republic of the Congo...
CTTCTGAATCCGATGTAATGCATACAGTTCCATCGTCTTCTATGTCTATCTGCACGCCGCAAACTTCTATTATTTCATTTATTACTTTTCCGCCCGAGCCTATTACCTCTCCTATTTTGGAAGGATTTATCTTAATGCTTATTATTCTTGGCGCGTATTCGGAAAGATTATTTGGAGAAGATATGACTTTTTCCAACTTATCAAGTATTTCAAGCCTTCCGACCTTGGCGCGAGATAAAGTTTCTTTTACTATTTCATTTGTTAAACCTAGTGTCTTTGTGTCCATTTGAATCGCTGTCACGCCGTCTCTTGTTCCCGCGACTTTAAAATCCATTCCTCCAACACCGTCTTCCAAGTCCTGCAAATCAGTCAATATCTTATAATTTCCTTCTTCGTCCGAAGCTAGCCCCATCGCTATTCCGGCGACATTTTTCTTTATCGGGACTCCGGCATCCAAAAGAGCCAAAGTGGATCCGCAAACAGATCCCATGGAAGAAGATCCGTTAGAACCCAAAACCTCGGAAACAACACGTATTGTATAAGGAAATTCTTCTTTTTCCGGAAGAACCGGCATAATAGCCTTTTCCGCAAGCGCCCCATGACCTATTTCTCTTCTCCCTTGACCTCTTAAAGGAGAGGCTTCTCCAACCGAAAAAGGAGGAAAATTATAATGATGCATATAACGCTTCTTTGTATCGTTTTCCTCTAGAGTATCCAAAATTTGTTCTGAACCCGGTGAATCCAAAGTGACAACGGAAAGAATTTGCGTTTCTCCTCTTGTAAAGAGCCCTGATCCATGAGTCCTGGATAGCAAGCCAACCTCAAAAGAAAGAGGCCTTATTTCATCAAGAGCTCTTCCGTCAACTCTTTTCTCTTCTTTTATTATTGAATCTGTAATAGCTTTTTCAACGAGTTTTTCCGCGTATGACAAAGCTTTCTTTCTTCTTTCTTTTCCGACTTGCAGATCTTTAAGATGATCATCAAGCAAAGACAAAAGCTCTTTTACTGATTTTTTGCGAGAAATCTTTGTTTCCATCCCTCCGGAAAAAAGCGCCTTCGCGATTCTTTCAGATATAAAATTATTCGCCTCTTTTATATAATCAATTCCGGAACCATCTTCTTCAAGCGATGTTTCTTCGGGTTTTTGTATTTTTTCAACTCCTATCTCTTTTTTCATTTTTTCAAAAACAGAAATAAGAGAACCGAATTGCTTTTGCGCGAACTCTATTCCCTCAAACACTACATCCTCTTTTTCTTCTTTGGAATCAGCTTCTATCATAAGTGTCTTTTGGTCGGTTCCCGCGACAACTATGTTCAAAGAAGAATTTTTTCTTTGTTCATAAGTGGTATTCGCGACCCACGCTCCATCAAGCATAGAAACTCGAATTCCGGCTATCGGCCCCATCCAAGGAATATTTGATATCGTCAAAGCCGCGGAAGCCGCGTTCATTCCGACTATGTCAGGATCATTCTCTTTGTCAAAAGACAAAACAGTCAAAATAATCTGCACATCGTTTTTAAGCCAAGAAGGGAAAAGAGGCCTTACGGCTCTATCAACCAATCGAGCGGAAAGTATAGCTTCGTCAGTCGGCCTTCCTTCGTGTTTTATGAATCTTGATCCTTTTATTTTTCCCGCTGCATACAATTTCTCTTCGTATTCAACCATTAAAGGGAAATAACCAATGTCTTCTCTTGGCGTCTCCGGCATGACTATTGTGGCTAAAACCTCTGTTCCGCCAAGCTTTGCCAAAACCGAAGCGTTTGTCTGCAATGCAAGCTTGCCTGTTGAAAACTCTATTTCTTTCCCTCCGAATTGCGCGGCATATTTTTTCTCTGTTGGCATAATATTTTACCTCTTAATTAAAAATTTCTTATCTTTTTCTAAATCTATAAAAATATCAGCTTCTTCTTTAAGTTTTGAAGAAGCGGTTTTCCCGAAAGCCATAACTTCAACAACGCATCCTTGGCTGTATTTCAGATAATTCACAAGCGGCTCAAAGTCTCCGTCACCGGAAACCAATACAACAACATCAAGTTTTTGAGCCATTCTTATGGCATCCATGCATATTCCAACATCCCAGTCGCCTTTTTTTGCGCCACCCAAAAAAACCTGAAGATCTTTTGATTTTACTTCAAACCCTATTTTTTCAAGAGCTGAAAAAAAATTATCTTCATCAGATTGCGGACCCGAAACAACATAAGCAATCGCGCGAACAAGCTGTCTTCCGGAAACAGCTTGTTCCAAAAGTTTTAAAAAATTAACTTTTGAATTAAAAAGATTTTTTGCGGAATAATACATATTCTGCACATCCACGAAAATTCCTACTCTTTGAGATTTGAATTTTGACATATTTATTATTAATCTTATTTATTTTGTTTTATTTTATATTCAGATGAATTCCTCCAAGAAGACGCCGGAATCGAGGGATGAACAAGACCCGGACCTTTTTTAAGCGTATGAACTATCTCTTTTACGCTATAACCTCCATATATGTAAGCGTTCACAAGCTTGTACCAATGATTTTTATTTTCTATTTTGAATTTTCCAATTTCATATTCAATAGAATTTTTCAATTCAATAGCAAGAGAAACCTCTTCTTCAAAACTGGAAAGCCTTGATTTCCCGTATGAAAAATTTCCTTTTTTAATCGTTTCAAAAACATTTTTAACTCTCACCGCTTTACCCGCGCCCGCAGGGTTGTATCCGTTCAAAATTTCTGTTCCGTCCGAATATCCGTCATTGTCAGAATCCTGATTCCACGGACTTGATCCGTATTCGTATTCCATTAAAACGCCTATTCCGTCTTTATCATCATCTATTTCCCCAAGATCCCTAAGATGAGGATTATATCCGTTTTCTCTTTCCCATAAATCCGGCAACCCGTCCCCGTCTTTATCGCTTAATCCGCCCTCGTTTGGAATAGCCATAGTGGATATTCCTCGCACAGTTGTATTTTGAGTTGACTCAAGACCGTAAGAATTTATTGTTTTTACCGTGTAATAATAACCTTGCGCTTCTGTTATTCCGGATGAATCAATATATTCAGTCCCTCTTAATCTGTTTACTATTGTCTTGCCGATGTCTGAAGGATCTTCGCTTCTGTAAATTTTTATATATGAATACAAATGCGGGATCGGAGTTCTCCATTCAAGTCGCAAAGATTTTCCATCCTTATTGGCGTCTATGACCTTTAAATTTAAAACCCCGTCAGGAGGCTGCTGATTTTTTGATTTAACATAAGGGACAACATAAACCTCTGTGGTTGTTTCGCCTTCTTTGCCATCCGAGCTTACGGAAATTACCTTATAATAATAAGTTACTCCGTCAACCAAGCCTGAATCCGTGTAATACTTACCTTTTACTTTGTCAGCCATAATGGATCCGCCGGAAGAGCTTTCTGTTGATCTGAATATTTTTACAAAAGAAAAACTTTTTGAATCAGGATTGGTCCATGTCAACTTTATTTGTCCTGACTTGCCTGTTGGTTCGGCTTTTAGATTTTGAACTTTCGGCGCGATTTGAATTTCGGTTTTTGATATTACTCTTGCCTCAACAAAATCAGTAAGCTCCGAATACGTCCCATCAGGTAAAACCGATTTAACCGCGTAAAAATAAGAAGCCCCGGGGAACAACTCATATTCCGAATAATAAGTTTTTACTGTTTCGGCAAGCGCGTCGCCCGGGCCGGAAGATGACGTTGATTTATATACTATATAAGAACTAACATCAACTTTTTCAGGTTTTTTCCAAGAAATCTGCACTCCGTTTCTTTCTAAAGATTTTGCCGACACGTTTGTCGGTTTTTTGTCGTTTACTTGAGCTGAAGGCCTTGAAAAAACAGGCGAGGAGTAATCCGATTGAGCTCCTTTTTCTGTCACTGATCTCACCCTGTAATAATATGTCTGCCCGTCTTTTACGGATGTATCAAGATATTCATATCCTTTTATTGATTTTGCTATTCTTGAGCCGTATTCAGATTCTTTTGTGGATCTGTAAACATCATACCATAGCACCAAGCCAAGAGTGGGGGCTGTCCACTTTACTCTTGTTGAAACAGAAGACTCAAAATCAGTTGTTTTAACTTCAATCGGAGCCGGTACTTCGCAAGTTGCTGATACAATACTGGAAGATGCTGATTCAACGCCATTCTTAACGCTTACCACTCTGTAATAATATTTATTGTTAAAAGAAACTCCGGAATCCGTGTAAACATAAAACACCTCTCCGGAAACGAAAGTTCTTATCTTATCTCCTTTTGTTTTTTCGCTTTTTGATCTATAAACATTATACTCAGTCACGCCTTCTGTTTGTGACGCTGTCCAAGAAATTTTTATTGATTCAGCCGCGAAAATAGGCATCGCTGTTATTTCGGAAGGTGGAAGAATTGTCTCTGTCGCGGCGATCGCGAAATCAGGAGAAAAAACAAAAATAAAATTCAAAAAATAAAATAATAAAGAAAAAAATAAAACCTTACTCTTTGTCATCTCCTTGAACCTCCTCCACTTCTTCTATGTCGTCTTCTTTTTCTTCTATTTCTTCCTCGTCCTCCTCGGGCAATGTCTCAGCCGATCTTTTCTTTATTTTCAATTTTTTTGTAATGTCCTCGTAGCTTTTTGGGTTTTCTCTTTGCAAATAATGTATGAGTCTTCTTCTTTGAGAAACCTTTTTTATAAGCCCACGTCTTGAAGAAAAATCTTTTTTATGATTTTTCAAATGTTCTGTGAGCTCCTTTATTTCCGCGGTTAAAATGGCTATCTGCACCTCTGGAGATCCTGTGTCGTTTTTATGAGTTTTGTATTTTTCTATTATTCGATCCTTTTTTTTCTTGTCCAACATATTGTTTTATGCCGTTAGTTTATAATACGCGATATCCGAGCTTTAGGCCGATCTTACCAAAAGCCAAGAAATCGTAAATTGTTAATTTATAATACGAAATTGCGGTGAATTTGTCAATATCTCATTTGTGTCTTACAATATATACAATATGGACACAAAAAAACTCATAACCGACTTTTTGGAATATCTTGAAATAGAAAAAGGCAGAAGCCAGGCGACTTTACGCAATTACGACTTTTATTTAAAAAGATTCGTTGAATGGTCAAAAAACACTCCCCCCTCTAAAATAGACTCAAACATGATTCACAGATACAGAGTTTGGCTCAACAGATATTCTGACCCAAAAACAAATCAACAGCTTAACGCAAAAACTCAAAACTACCACCTTATAGCCTTAAGATCATTCTTGAAATATTTAGCGCTAAACGACATCCAGTCTATTTCTCCGGAAAAGATAAGCTTGGCTCAACAAAAACAAAGAGAGGTCGATTTTTTGGAAGGAGATGATTTGGAAAGACTTCTTTGCGCCCCGCTTAATTCAAATTCCGAGGAAATAGTAAAGCTAAGAGACAAAGCAATAATAGAAACTCTTTTTTCAACAGGTCTTCGAGTAAGCGAGCTTGCCGGACTCAAGCGAGAAAACGTAAATCTCAAAAAAGATGAATTCACGGTGAGAGGGAAAGGATCAAAGCTCAGACTGGTTTTTTTGTCAGACGCCGCGAAACAAGCCATAAAAAATTATATTGACAAAAGAAAAGACATGGATGAATTTCTTTTTGTTTCTCACGACAAAGCTTTAAAATCAAAAAAAAGAAAACAAAGGGATTCAAACGGACTTACTCCAAGATCAATACAAAGGATAATAGAAAAAAGAAGCCGCGAAGCCGGAATAACAAAAGAGATAACTCCGCATACGCTAAGACACTCTTTTGCCACTGATCTTTTGTCAAATGGCGCTGATATAAGAGCGGTGCAAGCAATGCTTGGGCACGAATCAATAACAACAACACAAATATACACCCATGTCACAAATAAGAGGCTAAAAGACACTCACTCGGCTTTTCATAGAAAAAGCGTAAAAAATAAAATTGACTAAATCTGTTTTAGTGTGTTATATTCTCTTGTGTCGCTGAAAAAAGCGAAAAAATGAAAATTCAAAAGGGCCCGCCCCTGTAGTTCAATGGATAGAACTAGGGACTTCTAATCCCTCAATGCAGGTTCGATTCCTGCCGGGGGTACCATTTTAAAAATTTTGGATTTTAAACAAAATCAGCATATGTCGACAACAAGCATACGCTGATTTGTCATAAAACGAATAAAAACCGCTAATTAGACTTCTTAGCGGCCTGAAATTACAGCGTATCAACAAAAAAAATTTAAAGAATAACTTAATTCGAAATACCTCTTAATACTTTTATAAGAGGTTATTTTTATTTAAACATACTTAGAACAACTAAAAACAAATCTTTTCTTGACAATTTTTGTAGATAAGCTATACTTTATTTAAATAAAGTATATTAATCTTAATTAAAGTAAATTTGCAAACTTATGCAGCTTGGCGATAAACCAGTAAATAATCTTATGGATGCTATTGTGCTCCTGAACTCTCGCGACGAAGCACGACTTTTTTTGCGTGATCTTTTGACCAAACAAGAAATATTGGAGTTCGCCAATCGCTGGCAAGTAGCCCAAATGCTTAACAATGGTATTTCATATATTGAAATTGCCGAAAAAACAGGCATGAGCTCAACAACAATAGCGCGCATATCTCGTTGGCTCAAACGCGGACGCGGTGGTTATTCGCTCATGATAGAAAAAATCCATTCACACCACCACTCTTCTTAAAGAAGTACTCTATCATTGCGTTGTTGCTCAATAAACAATCTCATGATAGAGCCCTCTTTTTGCGGAAAGATTTATTATTTTATTTATATTTAAATACTATGGAAAAATCTCAACGAAAATTACAAATTGGAGTCATGGGTAGCGCCGCGGATTTGCGCTATGCCAAAGAATTGGAAAAAATAGCCGAAAAAACAGGCTATTTAATAGCTAAAAAAGGGGCGACGTTAATGTTTGGTGCTGAAAAAGATTACGATTCTCTTTCTACTGCCGCCTGTCGTGGAGCAAAAAAAGCTGGCGGATTGACTGTTGGTATTACTTATGGAAAAGGAATGGAAATTATGGAAAAAAACGTGGATGTGGTAATTCCCACCGGATTGGAGCGCGGAGGCGGACGAGAATTAACATTGGTTTTAAGTTGTGACGCCATAATTATTATCAGTGGCGGTTCAGGCACGCTTACAGAAACCGCTATTGCCTATCAAGCTAATATTCCTATTGTTGCAATAGTTGGAAGCGGCGGATGGAGCGACGAACTTGCTGGTCGTTATCTTGACGCTCGCAAGCGCGTTAAAGTGGAATACTCTTCCACACCCGAAGAAGCGGTTGAAAAAGCATTCGTTTTAACGTCAAAAACATGACTGGAAAAAAAATCCTAATTTTAACATCAGCACACGGTGATGAAGTAATAGGCACGGAGATTATGAGTAAATTAATGAAAGGTCGAAAGTCAAAAACATGTTGCTGGCTTATTGCTAATCCCAAAGCATATCAAGCCCGAACTCGCTTTATAGACACGGACTTAAATCGTGTCGCTCCGGGAGATAAAAACGCGACAACATACGAAGACAGGCAAGCTTGGCAAATTATGAAACAGGCACGCCAGTACGCGATGATTCTCGATATTCACGGCTCTAATTCCAAAACAGGCATTTTTACCATTGTAACCAATCCAAAATTGGAAAATCTGATTTTGGCCGCGCTCTTGCCGATTAAAAATGTCGTAATTTGGGCGTCGACAAAATCTAAAAATCAGGGGCCGATAACACAATTCGTCCGTTGCGGTGTAGAAATTGAATGCGGCCCGCAGAAAAACCGCAAAATTGAAACCGAACTAAAAGCTATTCTTAAAAAAATTACCACCAATGGCTTAAATTTTGATATAACTAATATTCAAGAAAAAAAATATTATCGCGTGTACGGAAAAATTTTAAAAAAGAGAAATAACCGCAACCATTTCCAAGACTTTTAAAAAACCAGATACAAAAAAGAGAAATTCTATCCCCTCTTGGTTGGGCAATACGCAAATGTTGTCTGTTATAAAATGGAAAAAATATACTTGCAGAACAATTTTGAGCGAGCATCCGACTGATTTCTTCTCGCTCCGCGTCACTTAATCTTTTATAATTTTTCATAAGAACCTAATTTAACATTTTTGGCGTTTCGCACCAATATTGTTGCATTAGATTCTGGAATCAAACAGAGAATAAAAAAATGACTTTATTTTCAACTTATTCATTAGACAAATATATAGCTCCGGACGGCAGTATTATTAAAGAACAAATTGCTGGTCCGGCATATTATTTATCAAACGCATTAAAAAAAGAAGGGGAAGATTATATTTGTGAATCTCTAAAAGGATTCGAAGTTGATATTCTTGTGACCAAAAACGGAGAATTTGGAAAAATAAATAAAAAAGTCAAGAAGAAGAAAATAAAATTTAACAAAATTTCAACGCCAAACATTATTATATCGACCATTTTAGATGAATTTGATTTAACAAATATTAATAAATATGATGGAAAAATTTTTATAGATATTCAAGGTTATGTTCGAGATGGCTCAAAATTTGGAAAAAAGAAACACTGGTCACCTATCAAAAAAAATTGGAAATATTTTGAATGTTTAAAAGGAACAAGTCAAGAAATGAAATATGTCCCCCAAGAACTTTTTAATCAACAAAAGAAAAAACTACTCATTATCACTAACGCAAACAAAGGCTCTATTATTTATGCATATGGCCGACGCTATAACATTACTCAAAAAAATATAATATTTACAAAAGATACAGTTGGTGCAGGTGATTCATTTTTTGCCGCTTTTATTTCAAAATACACCAAAACAGCGAACCCAAAAGAAAGCGCAGAATATGCCACAAAGAAAACTAGCGAATTTCTAAAAGCAAAAAACACACAAAAATAAACTCAATATATCAAGGACTGGAAATTTTTATAAATTCTTGATAGAATAATCATGTTTTTAAACAATATGGCGGCTATAGCTCAATGGTAGAGCAGCGGGTTGTGGACCCGCTTACGAGGGTTCGATCCCCTCTAGCCGCCCCAAAAAAACATCCAAAAATAAATCCGGCTTATAAGGCCGGAATTATTTTTTATCAACCCCAAAATAATTTTATTGAGATGTCTTTCCAAGCAATGAATCAATATAAGACGAGAGATATTCAATAGGATACGCTCCCGGGACCGGGATTTTTTCATCTCCGAACAATATAACGGAAAAAGGAGTGCCCCATCTTCCGTCGTTTGAATTATCACTATCCAAATAAGAAGAAGCTTCCGCCGCCTTCGCTCCGTCGTTTATTTGCTGATTGACTTTTTCTTTGTATTTTCCGGAAGAAAGACATTGTTCAAATTTAGATTTTGACACACCTATGGAGCTGGCAAGAGAGACTAAAGTTTTTTCACCTCCGGACAAATCGCTTGAACTTAATAAATCAAGATATTGCCAAAACTTTTCCTGCCCGCCTATCTCTCCGGCGCACTCAGTCGCCTCCGCGTCCATTGGCGCGTTCGGATGCAAAGATTCAAGAGGCATATGCCTGTATACCCATTTCAAATCATTAGGATATTTTTTAATAAGCTCTTTCATGGTTTCATGAAAATTCTTGCAATACGGACACTCTATGTCCGAATATTCAACTATTGTTATAGCACCGTCTTTGTTTCCCCTCACCCAATCGGAATCAGAAACGGAAATAATCGGTATTTCAGTGTATTGAGGAGACTGAGTCTCTTGTTCTCCTGCGACTGCCTCGTTTTCAACATTTTTAGCGATGTTGCTTTCTTTTGACAATGTCATAAAAAGAAGCACAAAAAATCCTATCCCAAAAAACAAAAACAAAGCGCTCCCAATCCCTGCGAAAAAATTTGTTTTTGGAGAAAATTTTGAAAATACATCTTTTTTTTCTTCCATAAATATTTATATTAATTTTAAACCTAAAAAATCAAATTATATTATCGAGCGTATTCTATAACTCTTGTTTCCCTTATCACGCTTACCTTTATCTCTCCGGGGTATCTTAACTCGGACTCTATTTTATTAGCTATTTCTCTTGCCAACTCATGAGCCTTAAAATCATCAACCTGACCAGGTTGAACAAACACGCGAATTTCTCTTCCGGCTTGTATTGCGTAAGATTTTTCAACTCCTTCAAATCCTGACGCCAGATCTTCAAGCTCGCCAAGTCTTTGCAAATACTGCTCATAAGTGTCTTTTCTCGCACCCGGTCTTGCTCCGGAAATCGCGTCAGCGACTTTGACTATCAAAGACTCAAGCTGTGTCGGGTGAGTTTCGTGATGAGTTAAACATATCTGAGCGACCTCTTCGGATAAACCGAATTTTTTGCAAATATCATAACCTATTTTTGGATGACCTCCCTCTATCTCGTGGTCAACCGCTTTTCCTATGTCATGCAAAAGACCTCCTTTTTTGGCAAGCTCGACATTGCCTCCAAGTTCTTCCGCGAGCAAGACAGCCAAGTGAGACGCTTCAACAGAATGGCTTAAAACATTTTGTCCGTAACTTGTCCTGTATTTTAATCTGCCCAATATCTGAACAAGTTTTGGATGAAGACCGGCGACTCCGGCATCATAAGCCGCTTCTTCTCCGGCTTTTTTCATTTCAAGCGCTATTTCTTTTTTTGCCTCTTCCACTGTCTCTTCTATTCTGCCCGGATGTATTCTTCCATCAACCATCAATCTCTCAAGCGCCTTTTTGGCAAGATGCCTTCTTATCGGGCTGAACCCGGAAATCAAAAGCGTAAGAGGCGTTTCATCTATTATAATTTCAACTCCGGTAAGCTGTTCCAAAGTCTTTATGTTTCTTCCTTCTTTTCCTATTATTCTTCCTTTCATTTCATCGGACGGCAAAGTAAGAGATGTCGTGGTCGTTTCAACCGCGTGATTTGAAGCGCATCTTTCCAAAGCGTAAGATAAAAGTTTTTTTGCTTTGTCATCCCATTCGTAAGACGCTATCTCATCAAGCTTTCTTAATCTGCTCAACAAATCGTCTTTTGATCTTATTTCCATGTTTTCCAAAAGCACGTTTTTCGCCTGCTCTTGAGTCAACCCGGCGACCTGCTCAAGTTTTTCGAGTTGCTTTTGCTTTATCTTTGTAATCTCTTCTTTTGCGGAATGAATTTGCTTTGACCTCTTTTCAAGGTCGGATTGTTTGTTTTCCAAATCCATTAATTTCTGATCAAAGAGCGACTCTCTTTTTTCAAGCCTTTGTTGGGATTGAGCAAGCTCTCTTCTTCTTGACTCTTCGTCTTTTTTCGCTTCATCCATTATCGCGATAGCTTTGTCTTTCGCTTCCAACAAAATCTCTCTTTCTTTTTGTTTAGCTTCCTGCACCATCTGCTCAGCCTTGGCCTCGGCCGAAGAAGCGGATTTTGAAGCTATCAATTTTCTTAAAAAATAACCAAACAAAAAACCAACCACCACACAAAGGAAGATTGGCGCCAATAATAATAAATTCATAAATCTATCTCTCCTTTTCAGTCACCTTATGGAGAATAGATCGGAATAAGCAAATAGAAATCCGCGCGATTCGCGCGCATGTGAATTATTTCAAAAAAATGGAATAATTTTCTTTTTTCATGATTTCTATCGATGAACCAAAAGTGTCAAAAATAATCCAATTTAACCGCCATCTTTAAGCAATATCCGAGCTGCTTCACCTATCTTTCGAATGACTGATTCTTAATTTAATATTTAAAATATAACTAAATATATCTTAACACAAAGAAAGACCAAAGTCAAGCTATGATTTTATCAATAATTCCGTATTCTTTTGCCTCGTCAGAAGACATATAAAAATCCCTATCAGTATCTTTTTCTATCTTTTTTATATCTTGTCCAGTATGCTTTGACAGTATGTTATTCAATCTCTTATGCATTTTTAAAATATGCTCGGCTCTTATCTTTATATCCGAAGCTTGGCCTTCTGCGCCGCCCATTATTTGATGAAGCATTATTTCTGAATTAGGCAAAGAAAATCTTTTTCCGCGCGCGCCGGACGCAAGCAAAACAGCCGCCATTGAAGCCGCTATTCCAACGCAAATTGTTGAAACTTTTGATTTTACATATTGCATCGTGTCATATATGGCGAGCCCGGCGCTTACCGATCCTCCGGGAGAGTTTATGTAAATTTTTATGTCCTTATCGCTTGACTCGCTGTCCAAAAACAAAAGTTGAGCGATTACCGTGTTCGCGACATCATCGTTTATAGGTGATCCCAAAAATATTATTCTCTCTTTAAGAAGCCTTGAATAAATATCATAAGACCTCTCTCCCATTTGAGATTTTTCAACCACAGTCGGTATTAAATGAAAATTTTCAATTTGGTTTGACATATTTTTTAAATATTAATTTATGACTAACATTCAAATCCTTGCGCTGTCATAGTTTGATTTTTTATACAAATTCAAATTACAAGCTTACAACCTCCCATCCGTTTTCGGCTTCTTTTATTTTTCCGCGAACAGTAAACCCTGCGGCTTTTTTATGTCCTCCGCCTCCCATAAGCTTCGCGATTCTTGAAACATCCACATTATCTTTTGTCGTCCTAAGGCTTCCTTTGATTGTGCCTTCGCCGGTCTCTCTCAAAACCATTGACATATTAACATCAGCCAAATGATTCAAAAGATTCGCCACCCCCTCGGAGTCGTCGCAAGATGCTTCGCATTCTTTAAAATCGGATTCTTTTATCACTGTTGCCGCCACACCTTTTTTAACATCCAACTTGAGTCTTTCAAGCGCCTTACCCCATAATTTCAAAGAAGAGATTGACTTGTTTCTCATTGTGTTTGCGGAAATTTCTTTAAAATTTGCTCCTCGCGCCAAAAGATCTGACGCGACTTTCAAAGACGGCGGAGTGGTGGCCAAATTGGTAAAAGAATCAGTATCCGTATATACTCCGCAAAATAAATTTGTGGCAATATCTTTGTCTATGTCAAAACCGACGTGTTTAAAATAATTATACAAAACTTCGGATGTCGCGGACGAATAATGATCCACAACATTCACGCTTGAATACCCGCAATTGCTGGCATGATGATCTATTTGCATAATCTTTTTCCCGTCAAAAGAGCAAAACTGCATCCCTGTCATTTTTAAATCTCCGCAATCAACAAATACCACCAAATCAGAAGCATTAAAAAACTCGCCGAAATCGTTTGATATAAAATCTGAACCCGGTAAAAATTTCAAATATTCAGGAACCTTGTCAACGCAAAAACCGCACGCTTCTTTACCCGCATATCGCAAGTACGAAACAAAAGAAACCAGCGAACCTATCGCGTCTCCATCCGGTTTTTTATGACAAATAACCGAAATTTTTTCTGATTTTTTTACGCCATCCTCCAAAGCGTCAAACTCGGAAATCATACTTGTCTCTCTTCTTCTATATAACAAGACAACAAATCATCTTCTTTTAAACCGCGCGCGCCCGAAACTTTTATTCCGCATTCTGCGCCTTCCTCTATTGTTTTTACCGTACTCTTATTTTTTTGTATTTCAACTATTTTACCCTCTTCTATCGGCTCTCCTGATCTGAAAACGCGAAACCTGGACAAAGAAGAAACCGGCGCAGACTTTACTCTTCCTCCTATTATTGATTCGCTTCTTGAGCTTTTAAAAACTTTAAGGACCAAAATGTCTCCTTGTTTTATCTCTATTGTTTCTGTTTTTACAAAAGCTTTCATTCTGTTTTCCACGTCTTCCAAAATTTCGTATATTATTTTTGAAATTTTTATTTCCGACGCTCTTCTATAACTCATTTTTTGAGCTTCTTTGGAAAGATTTACATTAAAACCATAAATTACAGCTCCGGATGTTTCCGCCAAAACCAAATCTGATTCTGTTATGTTTCCAAGTCCTTGTTTTAAAATCGAAACCTCAACACTTGGTTTATTTAAATTTTTAAGAGCGCCCAAAAGAGCCTCAAGAGAACCAAGCACATCGGCTTTGACTATTATATCAAAAAAAGTTTTTGTGCTTTCTTCTTTTTCTTGTTTTTCTTCTTTTACGGAAGTGTTTTCTTTTTTGGATTCAATATCCACAAACCTGTATCTTTTTTGAGATTTTTTCCTCATGTCTCTTCCTATTTCTTGAGCGCGCAATATTTCTCCGATTTTAGGCGTTGATTTCAATCCCAAAATTTTTACAGGCATAGAAGGTGGCGCAGCCTGAACATCGTTATTTTGCCAATCCTTAAGAGCCTTGACCTTTCCATAACAATCTCCTATCGCTATTTCGTCTCCAACTCTAAGAGTACCGGATTGCACCAAAACAGTCGCGACAGGACCCTCGCCCTTGTCTATATGCGACTCTATGATAACTCCTCTTGAATCCGCATGCGGATCAGCTGTGAATTTTTCAATATCAGAAACCAAAATAACCATATCCAAAAGTTCGGCTATGCCATCTGATTTTTTAGCGCTGACGCATGATGTTATTGTTTTTCCACCCCAATCTTCCGGGACCAAATTTATCTCTGAAAGCTCTTTTTTGACCTTGTCCACATCAGCGCCGGGTTTGTCTATTTTATTTATGGCTACAACAAAAGGTAATTTTTCTTTTTGTATGACATTTATAGATTCAAGAGTTTGTGGTTTTAATCCGTCATCAGCCGCAACAACAAGTATGGCCACGTCAGCAACCTGCCCTCCGCGCTCTCTCATGGCTTTAAAAGCTTCGTGACCTGGTGTGTCTAAAAAAGTTATAACGCGATTTTTCTGAGTCACTTGGTACGCGCCTATGTGTTGAGTTATTCCTCCGGATTCACCCCCCACAACGTTCGTGTTCCTTATGGCATCCAAAAGAGTCGTCTTCCCATGATCAACATGACCCATAACAACCACGACCGGAGGCCTTTCTATTCCTTTTGAATTTTCTGAAATTTCTTTTTTAAGCGCCCTTATGTCTTCTTTTAAAGAAGAATGCTCTGTAACCTCTCCGTCAATTTTTAAAACTTTAACTCCGTAATCCTCGCCTATTATGCACGCGGTTTCAAAATCAATCTGCTCGTTTAAAGAGGCCATTATTCCGTTTTTCATCAAATATCCTATAAGCCTCACAACGTCTATTCCAAGCTCGGATGCGAAATCGCTGACTGTGATTTTTTGTGGAATCCTTATTTCTCTTCCTTGCTCAACTTGGCTTGATTTTTTAGCGTCGTATTCTTCTTGTTTGGCGATTTTTTCTTTTATTCTTTCTGTGCGTTTTTGTTGAGACCACGCTCTTTTTATTTTTTCCGCGACCGCGTTATCAACTTTTATCGCGCGCGATCCTATATCAAAACCAAGAGACGGCAATTTTTTTAAAAGCTCTTCTTTGGTGGATCCAAGTTGTCTTGCCAGTTCTGTTACATTCATAATTTTTTTCGCGCTGGAAAATAATCAATAATTCAGTATAATAAATTTTACGCGTAAAGTCAATTTAAAAATCAAACCTTGATTGACTTTGCGTTTATAATGTTTTATCATTAATTCTTAAAAAACAAGAATATAATATGATGCTTGACGCGATTCAACAAGTTATAAAAACATTGGAAGCCAAAAACCACGTGCTTATAACCACAAAGACAAATCCAGGCGGAGATTCCCTGGCAAGTGTTTTGGCATTTTATTTATTGCTTAAAAAAATGGGCAAAAAAGCCACAATAGCGATTGACACAGAGCAATTTCAAATAAATAAAATGTTTGATTTTCTTCCTGAGTTTGAATCAATACAGCAAAAGATAAACAAAAGCAAAGACGTAATAATTGAATTTGATATAGAAAATTCATCAATAAAAAGCCTTACGTATAAAATCAAAAACAACAAACTTACAATACATCTTTTTCCTGAAAACGGAGAACTTGCGATAAAGTCTCCAAAAATAAAAAATGAAGAATATGACGCCATTTTAGTATTGGATTCGGAAGATTTGGATTCTTTGGGAAAAATATACGGAGATCACACTGAATTTTTTTACCACACATCAATAATAAATATAGATCACAAGCCGGAAAACGAACACTTTGGAGAAGTAAATCTTGTTGAACTTACCGCGACCTCAACATCAGAAATAATATTTTCTCTTGCTTCTAAAATGGGAGAAAACTTTTGGATGATAAGATTGCGACATGCGCTTTGACTGGAATAATACACGAAAGTAAAAGCTTTCAATCTCAATCAATAACGCCGCGCGCCCTTGCGATAGCAAGCGAACTAATAACAATGGGAGCGGACCGCAACCTTATTGTGCAAAAACTTTTCTACAACAAGCCAGTCGGAGCTCTACAGCTTTGGGGGAGAGTTTTAGCCAATTTAAAAACCGACGAAAACGCGACTTTATCACATTCGGTTATACAAGGCTCTGATTTTGAAGAGACTAAAACCGATGAGCAAGAGCTCCTTTGCGCTGTTGAAGATCTCATAGCGCATGCTCCGGAATCAAAAGCTGTTGCTCTTTTATATCCAAAAGGAGAAACAACTTGCGCCATAGTGCACACCAGTCACGCAAACATAGATTTGAGAAAAAAATTATACAGAATAAAAGCTCACGGGAATAAAAATTTTGTAAAATGCGAATTTGAAAACACAAAAAACGAAGAAATAATAGAAACAATAAGAACGCTTATCGCGCACGAATAAAAACCGTTACGTCCAAAAATTAAAATCAAGCATTTTCTACCAAGTTAAAAACCCGCGAAAAAGCGGGTTTTGGATTAAAAATGATTATGGTAGGCCCGGATGGACTCGAACCATCGACATCTACCTTATAAGGGTAGCGCTCTAACCAACTGAGCTACGGGCCCATAAACAGGGTTTAATCAAAAAAAGAAAACGCCAAGGGCAAAAATCATATAAATACAATAACTCAAACACGACAAAAAATCAATCATCTCTTTTTGTGCTATAATTAAACAAGGAAACAATCGAATAAAAATTCAAAAATCATGCAAAACTTTCCTAAAATAAAAGATTTTCCAACATTGCGAAAGCTTTTGGAAGAATTCCCCGAAAGCGAAGTATTTTTGGTTGGCGGAGCCGTGAGAGATACTCTTTTGGGAAAAAAAATAACTGACATAGATATCCTGGTAAGAAACGTGGAGCCTTCCAATCTTGAAGATTTTCTAGCCGAACACGGCAGGGTTGTTTTTGCAGGCAGAAGCTTCGGGGTGTGGAAATTCAATGAAATAGGAAAACCAAGAAACGAAATATACGACATAGCGCTTCCAAGGACAGAGTTTTCAATGCATAAGCAAGGAATTTACAAAGATTTCAAAATAGCCACGAATCCGGCACTTCGTGTGGAAGAAGACTTGAAAAGAAGAGATTTTACCATAAACGCGATCGCGTACAATCTCTCAAGCGAAAGAATAATAGATCCGCACGACGGAATAGGAGATTTAAAAAGAAAAACAATAAAATGCGTGGGCGACCCGGCTTTGAGATTCTCGGAAGATTATTCAAGAATATTAAGAGCAATAAGATTTTCAATACAACTCGGATTTGAAATAGACAAACCAACAGAAAAAGAAATCAAAAAAAACATTACAAAAATAAACAACGAATACAAAGGAAAAAGAATAGTTCCGTTTGAAATAATATCAGAAGAATTTTTAAAATCACTTAAAAAAAACCCTGTCTTAACAATTGATAAATGGTCCGAGCTCGGAGCGGCGTCCGAAATATTGCCTGAAATTGAAGAAATGAAAGGATGCGCTCAGCCGGAAAATTGGCACAACGAAGGAGATGTATGGACGCATACCCGAATGGCGCTTAAAAATCTCTATTCTGAAGAGTTTGAAAAAGAATTTCCAAACCAAGAAATTGATCTGGAGCTTATAGTCGCCACGCTTTTTCACGACATAGGAAAGCCATACACAATAGAAACTCCGGAAAAAGATAAAACAGACAGAATAAGATTCAATGATCACGACGCTATCGGAGCAAGCATAACCAAAATAGTTCTTGAAAGAATAAAAGCTTCGTCGCCGCCGGATATCGGAATTGACATAGAAAATGTATCATGGCTTGTCAAACACCACATGACAATAGTCCATGGAGACCCTGAATTCATGAGACCAAATACCATAGAAAAATATTTTTTCAAACCAGAGAAACCTTCAAAAAACTTGTTAAAACTGATGTTTACGGACGGGCTTTCCACAATAGGGCAGGATGGAAAAGGGCTCACTGAAAAATTTTACAAGCTCAAAAAAAAGATGGAAGAAATAAAAATCAAAACAAAAAGCCAAGGAAACACTCTCGTAAAACCCCTTGTAACCGGAGATGATATAATAAAAGAGCTAAAACTCAAACCTTCAAAAAAAATCGGGCAAATACTTGAAAAATTAAGAACAAAACAGTTAAATGGAGAAATATCAACCAGAGAAGAAGCACTATCCGAACTTAAAAAATATGAAGATTAAAATAACAAAAGAAGAGCAAAATCAAAGACTGGACATATTTTTGTCCAATAAATTTTCCGTGTCCAGATCCCAAGTCCAAAAAAAAATAAAACAAGGAGAAGTGCTTGTAAACGGAAAAAACAAAACTCCACACTACCTTACAGCCGATGGAGATATCTTGGAAACAAAAAAAATAACAAAACAAGAAACCAAAGTCAGCCCGAATAAAAATATAATTTTAAACATAATAAAAGAAACAAATGATTATTTGGTGCTGGAAAAACCTTCCGGAATAGCGGTGCATCCGGCGGAAGGTCTAAACGAGCCGACTCTTGTTGACGGCATTTGCGCGCGATACCCAAAAATCGCGCAAATAGGAGAAGACAAACTAAGACCCGGAATAGTTCACAGATTAGACAAAGACGTATCAGGTGTGATTGTTGTTGCAAAAACTCAAAAAATGTTTGATTCTCTAAAAAATCAATTTAAAAAAAGATCAGTAACAAAAGAATACATAGCTCTTGCGCATGGCGCGATTGAAGAAGAAGAAATAGAGATTACAACTCCAATAGGAAGATCAAAAACAAAACCCGGGAAAATGGCCGCTCACACGACAAAAGAAAAAGGAGACAAAGACGCCAAAACTTTTGTAAAAGTGTTGGAAAGATTCAGAAACCTCACTCTTTTGTCCATAAAAATATCAACCGGAAGAACGCATCAAATACGCGTGCATCTTAATTCAATAGAAAACCCGATAGCAGGAGATACACTTTACACAAACAGAAGAATAAAAAAAGCAAATCTCAAAAGACCGTTTCTGCACGCGAGCAAAATAGAATTTGAAGACTTGGATGGTCAAAAAAAATGTTTTGAATCAGAACTTCCTAAAGAATTGAAAAATTTTTTGATTGAAAAAAGAAAATAACAAATAAAATTTTCAATATGAAAAAAAGATCAACAAATATAATCATAATATCCGGTCCATCAGGCTCAGGTAAAGACAGTGTTATAAAAAAACTATACGAAAACAAAATGCCGATAGAAAGAATAGTGACGACCACGACAAGATCGCCAAGGGAAGGGGAGAAAAACGGAATTGATTATTATTTTGTCTCCGAAAAAGAAATGCTTGAAAAAATTGAAAAAAATCTTATGATTGAATGGGCCAAAGCTGATAATGGCAATTATTACGGAGCAACAAAAGAAGAGCTCAACAGGGTGAAGTCTTTGAAAGATAAAATAGGAATATGGAAAATAGAATATAAAGGCGTGATATCGGCTAAAAAAATAATTCCAGATATTTTAACAATACTCATAGAGCCTCCTGATATAGAAACTCTTCCAAAAAGAGCCCGATCAAGAGGAGACAAAGACGAAAAACAAACAAAAGAACGCCTTGAATACAGCAAGGAGTTTCTTTCGCATAAAAAAATATATGATTACTCAATAATAAACGAAGACAACAAGTTGTCAGAAACAACGAATAAAGTTATACAAATTTTAAAAAAAGAAGGATATATTTAAAATAAAAACCGTCTTAAGTTGACAAAAAAAGAAAAAACAATTAGTATTTTACATATAATTTTATTAATATCACCCACTTGATATATGCCTATAAAAAAATCAGCCGTGAAAGAGCTGCGAAAGACGAAAAAAAGAACCGTACTAAATCACAATAAAGAACAAAAAATCAAAGATACGGTTAAAAAGATACGAAAAGCGGTAATCGCCAAAAATCTTGAAGAAGCCAAAAAGCTCGCTTCTGAGGCTGTTGTTTTGATAGACAAGGCCACAAAAAGAAAAATATTTCACAAGAATGCGGCGGCAAGAAAAAAATCAAGAATATTCAAAGCGATTAAAAAAGCGGCATAGCAAAAAAATTCAAACCAAAAACACCCGAAAGGGTGTTTTTAAAATAAAAACAACATTTATTTTTTACAAACTTTAAAAACGCTCGCTAAAAATATTGAAAACAAAACTTTTGGATCTGAAGAAGAAGTTTTAAGTGC
>Ga0172370_10003890_pt1 | contig 20386 bp, 17 predicted proteins | sample LakKiv5m_FD_114538 | JGI IMG/M metagenome (GOLD analysis project Ga0172370, IMG submission 114538) | Freshwater microbial communities from Kabuno Bay, South-Kivu, Congo - kab_022012_11.5m | ecosystem: Environmental > Aquatic > Freshwater > Lake | place: Democratic Republic of the Congo...
ACCGTCCAGGCAAGAAGGTGTCTTGACGAATTGAGGGACATTTACCAGCAGATGGAAGCCAAAGGTGCGCGTTCATGAGCGAGCCACAGATTTTAATTCAAAATCATTGCTTCATGAGTTGATGGTTTCTTACGCGTCTGGTTTATCAACCACGCGAGATAGGGAATTCGCAAGAGTTCGCATAGCACATCCCGGTATTACCATTTCTTCTTGCCCCTCCTGAAATGGCAAAGAGACGCTTCAATCATTTTGGAGCCAAGCCAAACAGTTTCAATGAAATTTCAGGGAGACCTCACCAGACAGACGAGTCCATAGAGTTCTCAGTTTATTTAGCTACATATCTATGCAGGTTCTTGTATTGACCTTTCGAGAAGAGTTCTCGCCACTGTTCATTTGTGATGGGCGTGTTGGAACCCGGGATTAGTTCATCATGCCATGCTTCGAAGAAAACTAATTCCATACCAGTGACTTTTTTCTTATTTGGGAGTTCGTGGGCGACGGTGAAGGGTCCTATGGCCCATTGCAGGAAGGCTTTGTCGTTTCTTACAGAATAATAAAATACATCCACAATCACAGTAGGATCCATGGCTAACTGGCATGCGAATTGGGTTAACACTATTCCTTCGTTGGAGTCAGACTGAATGGGTTTGCCGCTCCGAGAAGCCTGTGAGAGATAGATGTACGGCTGTTGATCCCACTGTTTTCCGCAGGCTTCATAGAGTTTTTTCTCGGCGTGGCTTAATTGGCTTAGGAACTTTTCAATTCCCGTTTGTACCCAAATGCGGCCAGGTGCTTTTTTTGTCTCGTCAGCCAGCTGTACGGACTTGACAATAAGGGCCGACTGCTTGGTCACGAGGGTTGTTTGCTCTGAGAGTGCAGTAAGTGCCGCGGCGGCGCTATTCAGGCCATAGTCATCGAGGGCTGGCTCCATCATGGCCCTTATTGCGGCAAGGCACGACCCATAATAGGAGTCCTGGGAGTCAGCAGCCCCTCCCTTCTGGTTAGTCAGACCTGCAACCTTATCCTTTCCTCGCGACAGGCCTAGCAAGACATTCTTCAACCGTAGGGTTTGGAAAGCCTTTTGACGATTGATTTTGGGGTCGTGGGCTAGGAATTTCTCAGACAGCTTGTCGATAACATGCTGCGTAGGAGTAAAACGCTCCCCGAGAAATTGCACTCCCAAGCCCATAGATTTGTTGATGCGCGGCAGCCCCTTATTTTTCGCGTACTCGAGGATGGACTTTTGCTCGAGCTTTGGCTGATCTTTTATTAGTTCATGGAAGGTGGGTAAGTCCGGAGGGCCTACGAGGAAGGTGTAGAAGGACGCAATCAGATCTATCCTCTCCTTGAGGTCCTGGTTGGCAGGATCAGACAGGACGCTGCATATCGGCTGTATTGCGTCGAACGGAAACAGCATGTATATGCTCTGGGCAAACCACTCTTTGTTGACCGCGACATCGAATGTAGCCTTGCTTAGGAACTGCATTGCCCTGAAGTATTTTTTTAATTCCTCAGATGTGGTGTAGTGACCGCGTGGGGTATTTCGAGGATCGTTTATGAATGCTTCTACTCTCGAGTTCACGTCCTGGGCGATAGACGTTTCAATATCAGATTCGGGATTCAGCAGCCTCCTGGCAACCTCGACAAATACCAGCGCATTCCCCTTGATGTCGGTTTGCTTCATGGCATCCAGAACTTCTGCGAGCGTTGGCAGAAGCGTCTGGGCCTCGTATTCCATCAATATCTTTTGGGATCTCAGTTTAGTATTCTGGAAAAGATAGTTAGCCGACAGATAGACTTCTTTTCCGTGGTCAAGCTGTGCATTGGCCCAAGACACAGGATCCGCTGCTACAGGCCCCATAAATGAAGGCGTTTTTCCTGTTGGCTTTTGGCGAGCCCCGGGTGCTATAGTCCAGGCGCATAGAGCCGCAGCCAAAAGGACGGTGACGACCAACAATAGTTTGCCTCGAACTCGGTTCATTATGTCCTCCTTATGGAAAGCGGGATGCCTGGGACGGAGCCCATGATTTGCTGTCTTTTATACGCGAATCCTCTCATCCTCTGTAGAAATAATCGCACACATGCAGGAATCCTGACAAAAAATCGTTTGCGCCTGGTTAGGCAGTTATCTTGACGCTGTCGCCGACGGACCTGGTGTGGGACCACCGAGGTTGATTTTCAAGGGCCTTTGCACATCGTTCGGTTCCGGCGGTTACCGATCACGGCAATCCTTATTACCTGAAGACGGCAGATTTGTCCCAAAAAAAAGAATTGACAAAGGAAATGTTAATCTTGTGGGGCTTCCGATCGGCAAACTAAGCTGCTTTGGATTGCCGCTACACATAAGACTCGTTGTAATGACCATAAATATCACGGCGTCGTTGTGAGGGAGGCGAGCAAGACTAGTGCGGAATTCTTGCAATATACCGATTGTGGAAATTAGACGTGAATTAGATGTATGAGTCCCCTTGTCATTCCCATGAAAAAGGGAATCCAGGAATATCAGATGTCCGATCGCGTCAGGCATGACAAGGCTTGAACTGAAGCGGGAATACGGTAAAGGGCTGACATAGTCGATGACGCTTGAACGGTCATGACAGTCAATGCAAACAGTTTTTCGATTCGGATTTAACTGTTGAGAACTACAATAATTGGAGAACATTTTTGCTTAGCCTACAAGCAATGCCGGCGATAGAGGATCAGGCGTCTCTTGTATATATGGCTCCGTACAATTCTAGACGGCTTAACAACAGGCTATTTAAGCCGTTCTGCCATGGACGCCTTGACTTCACTCAATAGCCTACGGTAAATGTAGTGCACAAAATCAACGGCTAAATGCCCAAGCTGTGTGGAGTCAGTCGCAGCCGGTGACCGGGAAAGAGCGACCTGGAGTTACTCAGCCCGTCAGGTCCGGAAGGAAGCAGCGGAAGTAATCTCGGGGGTCGGCTTTTACCCCGATCACCGGCTGCGGTTGGTTCCCTCTCCTACCAAGGAAATGCAGTGGAATGCCTTCCTACCTCGTTCTTGCACGCAAATACCGACCAGTTTATTTCTCGGAAGTCATTGGACAAAGTCACGTAACTAGGACTTTGACGAACGCCCTTGTGTCCGGAAGGGTAGCCCATGCTTTTTTGTTCTGCGGCGTAAGAGGGGTAGGCAAGACCACGGTAGCAAGAATACTTGCCAAGGCGTTGAACTGCTCTGGAAGACAGCCAACGGATCCGGAACCTTGCAACAAGTGCATATCGTGTCAAGAGATTAATCGGGGTGGTAGTATTGACGTACAGGAGATCGACGGGGCGTCAAACACGTCTGTGGACAATATCAGAGAAATCAATGAGAACCTAAAATACCCGCCAGCCTCATCACCATATCGAGTTATCATTATTGATGAAGTTCACATGATCTCCGTGAACGCTTTCAACGCTCTACTAAAGACGTTGGAAGAGCCTCCTTCCCATGCAAAATTTATATTTGCCACAACGGAGTCACATAAAGTCCCTGCCACAATAAATTCGAGGTGCCAGAGATTCAATTTCCGTACTATCTCTCTGAGAGAAATCATTTCCGGCATGGCCTCAATTCTTCAAAAAGAAGGCATTGAGGCGTCTGAAGAAGCGCTGGCTTCGATAGCGAGAGAAGCCCAGGGTTCGTTTCGCGACGCTCTTAGCCTTTTGGACCAGGTAATGGCGTTTGGTTCAGGAAAGATCACGCAGGAAGACGTTCTCGAGGTGCTGGGAATTTCCGGTCGGGCGAGTTTCGGGCAATTGGCACGGTCCATTATTGAGAGACGGCCAGACGAAGCCCTGAAGATCCTTCATAGGCTTTTCCAGGACGGCGCTGACCCGGAGCAATTCCTTTTGGACTTCATTCATTACATGCGGAATATGCTCATGATAAAAACTTTGCCTCCCCAGGCCCGCACGGACGGCATATTGGATGCGCCTGAGTCTGAACTGTCTGAACTTGAAAAGTTGGCGTCGTTGATAAGCGAAGACCAATTGCAGGTACTGTTTTCATTACTGCTTAAGAGCGAGGGTGACATTCGTCGCTCGTTGGATCCATGGATTTTTCTCGAGATGACAGCGATAAGAATGATACATGCCCCTGATGTTGTTGACTTGAGGGAACTGATACAAAGGATCGACTCGAGTGCACCGGCTCCGCATGTTAACGCGAGGGTTGATAACAAGATCATAGGCCAGAAGGAGATCGTCCCGCGGTCGGCACCTGCGGAACCAAAGTCTCATCAAGAAGCTGGATCGCAATGGCTTAGTTACGAGACAGAGCCAGACCAGCGATTCACGATCACAGGCATCACACCGCTGGCTTCTGGCCCCGAAGACGAAGTATGGATGGAATTACGAAAACGACTTGATGCGAGTGGCTGCGATCGGTTCATAGTATCCCTGATGGAGCACGGGAGTCTCATTTCCTACGGTCCCAAGAAGGTAGAAATAGGTTTCCACAAGGCTTTCTACAGCACGGAGTTTGAAAGCCGTCTCCGCGGCAAGTCAGATATCAAGGAAATTTTTCGGGAATTTTTTGGCGGGGCCGAAGTCAAAGTTCTCAATCTTACCTCCGAGACCTCCCTGGCAAATCCAAAGACTTACGAGCTGCCCCCGGATGGTCAGTCTGACCTGGATCGGGCTCTCAAGTCTGAGGCTCTCGACAATCCCATCACCAAGGCGGTTCTCACGGAATTCGAAGACGCTGCTATTGAAGACATTAGAATTATAGCTCCTAAAGGCTAGCTGCTTGTCTTGTGCTGCTTGTCTTGTGCTTGACATGCCTGTGCTAACGCCTTAACCTAGAGTGGTTTTTCAGGGCATCTGAAGATGACAGCATATAGAGGAGAGAAAGATGGCGGGATGTACAAGTTGTTCAGGTTGCAATCCCTACTCTGCAGCCGCAAGTAACCCCGAACTCGAGAAGCTGGAAAAAGGAGAGAGGTCTCCCAATCTTAGGTATCCGCTCGTTTTTGTGGGGAGGCAGGCCATCTATTCTGAGAACGGCATTCAGATGATTGTGACGGTCATGGAAGATCAATGCAGTGATGAGTGCGATTGTTTTGTCCTAAAGCCAGTTCGCATCTTGAGAGATCCCAGCGAAGGCTATGCGGTAGGCAAGTCATTTGAAGTCACCCAGGCAGCCGGGGCGAGCCTTTGGAAGCTCCAGGGCCTGATATAAGTTCAGTGTGCTCTGATACCATCAGAGCCGCAAGGCGCGCGGAACCTAACTTGCAGTAATGAAGCGCTTTACCATCGAACAACTGAAGGACTACGAGGGGAAAGAGGGGCAGCCTGTCCTGGTCGCAGTGAACGGGAAGGTGTACGACGTGTCTTCGAGCAAGAAATGGGCTGCGGGACTTCACATGAAGCGACATCGTGCGTGGTGTGACCTCTCTCATGACATCAAGGCCGCTCCACACGGATTAGAAGTGCTTGAACGGTATTCCTTGATTGGCACTGTAGCGGCTGCTGAACAACCCGAAATGGGTGGTTTTCGAGGCGTCGTTGAGTCATGGCTCGAGATGCACCCTTTCTTTCGACGCCATCCTCATCCGGCCATTGTCCATTTTCCACTAGGGTTGCTAATGGCAGCGCCGTTGTTTGAGGCTGTGGCGTATGTTTTTGGTTCCAACTTCACAGAATGGGCTTCTTTTTGTTGTCTAGTCCTCGGCATAGCTGCGGCGCCCATGGCTATAGCTTCCGGGTACTTCACGTGGTGGATTAACTATGGATTCGGAGCCTCGCCGCTCATCCGGAGGAAAAGATCCCTTGCGTGGGTTACCCTGTTTGTGGGGTTGGCTATGATCCTGGCCCGAGTATGGTTGATGCCGGATCCCATAGGATGGACTTTTGGTCAAACATTACCGTATTTTTTGGGCTTGATTGTGTTGTCGCTTCTTACAGCATACATTGGGTACTTGGGCGGGAAACTCACCTTCCCGTATGAATAAACAATCCGCTGAGGGTTGATAGACGTTTTTAGGCGTGGGGCCCGCATGATGAACAATACATCCAAGGGCGATGAAACAGTAGTCGTTGATCACAGTTGGTGGCGACTTTACCTAGGTCTATCAAGGACGCCTCACGGTCTGCTTGACGTTGCCACACCAGCCATGGCAGCCCTTTTGTGGCTTGGAAGTTTCCCTTCGTGGCCTGTCATAATTGTAGGCTTGGTGACAGCGTTTGCAGGGTACAACGCAGTATATGCCCTTAATGACCTAATTGATTATCGGGTCGATTGCGACAGGATATCGCAAAAAGAGGACAAGCTTGTTTTTTTTCATGTGGATGAACTGTTGGTTCGCCATCCAATTGCAAAGGGGTTGTTAAGCTTCCAACAAGGATTGATTTGGTGCTGTGTATGGGCAGTAGTAGCGATCGTGGGGGCGTTCTGGCTTAATCCTATGTGCGTAGGCGTATTCTTTGTCTCTGCTTTTTTTGAAGCGCTTTACTGTCGTCTCTTGAAGGTTACGCATCTGAAGGTGATCCCGTCAGCCATTGTGAAGTCATCCGGGGGATTGGCTGGCGTGCTCGCCGTGGATCCTAGGCCAGAACTAGGCTTTATTGCTGTGCTTCTGCTATGGCTGGCCTCGTGGGAGATAGGGGGACAAAACATCGCAAACGATATTGTTGATCGGGAAGACGATCTGAAAGTTTCTGCGAAGACAACAGCGACGGTTCTCGGCGTGGAAGAGGCTGTCTTTCGCTGCGTTTCAGCCGTTTCCATGGCCGCTTTTGGAGGATTGGTAATATATTGGTTCGGAGGAGGAGGAGCGGGTCATCTTTACCCTGTGGGTGCCGTCTTGCTAGGGTCGTATCTCCTCTTAGCTCCGGCAAGAAAACTCTTCTTTGATCCAGGGCCTAAGGCCGCGTCTGAACTCTTTAACAAGGCTAGTTACATGCCGGCGTGTTTTCTTTTGCTCACAGCCGTCAGCATACTAGCGCCTATTTGAAGGATTGGCGTGGAGGTTGTCCGCTCCTAGAGGGGGTTCTTGCTATCCATACGGAAGACAAAGAGAGCATGCTCATGAATTGGCCGGAACGGGTATGGATATACAGCCCGGTACGCTGGTTCGTGCAAATCTTGGAAGTAAAAAAATGGCTCAGGATGGGGGCTCGGACCCGGGTTGATCGCGCCCTAGAAATAGGATGCGGAACGGGCCACGGGGCAAGAATCGTGGCACGCATGATGGGATACGAGGACATTGTTGCATTTGATATTGAAGAGAACCTTATCAAGAAATCGGTACGGAACCGGCCGCGTTTATTATCAGAGAGACTTCAATTTTTCGTCGGCGACGCCCAAGATCTACCATTCCCTGACTCCTATTTTGACGCGGTAATCAACTTTGGCATCATTCACCACGTCATTGATTGGAGAAGGGCATTAAGGGAGCTGAGCCGCGTCACCAAAGTGGGAGGTCTTTTTTGTTTTGAAGAGATTTTTCCCAGCCTTTATGCCAACGTTTTGCTTGGAAGGTTGCTGAGGCACCCTACTCAGGATCGTTTTGATGAGACCCAGTTTCTCGATGAATTGAGGACTAATAATTTTCGGGTCTTTCCCAAGGTGAGGAGTGGATCCAAGTATAGGATTATTGGGGTCGCCGAAAAGACTGGGGAGCCGTCCATGCCATGAAGAGGACTCTCATAATTCTTTTCTCCCTATTCATGTTGTATGGGTGCGCCATTGATCTTCAATCCATCAGCAACGAAATCCGCATCCCTTTTGTCAGTGATCAGGGCTCTACACAAAAAAATTCAAGGTTGCTACACCAAAAAGATGGCCACTCTCAATCTTCACAATTGGATGCCGATAAGCAGGGCCAACGGTCCGGGGAATAGGTTCGTCCTGTGGTTTCAGGGTTGTTCACTTCGGTGTCCCGGGTGCTTTAACGAGGGGACCCACTCAAATGCACCGCGAATGCTTGCATCCCACGAGAATGTCGGCGCCGCGATCCAGATGGTGAGTGATAGAATTGAAGGAGTTACCATTAGCGGAGGAGAGCCAATGGAACAACCCCATGGATTGCTGGCCTTGCTCAGGGACGTGCGGAGGAGAACTCGTCTGTCTGCAGTAGTGTATTCAGGTTACACCTACGAAGAGATAACAAGGTCCACAATGGGGCCAGACATATTGGATCACGTTGACATCCTCATCTCAGGTCGTTTCTATAGTCACTTGGTGGCGCCACACGGTCTTGTCGGCTCTTCAAACCAAGAGATTCGTCTCCTTAGCGCAAGGTATTCACTTTCGGATCTAGCTAATTGGTATGAATCTGAATTGATAATCGACTCCCGGGGACGATTGATCCTCAGCGGCGTTCAAGCGCCGGTACTGACAAGAGAGGGCTTTTTGGAATATGCTGAGACGTCATTTGGGAGAGATTTAGGCGGCTGAAGGATTGAGGAGAATAGTGGCATCATTTCTTGAAGAATTAGACAATTGTATTCGTGCGCGATTCACTCTTATATGCGTTGTTTCATTGGAAGAGGAGTCTATTCTCGAACAATTGAGGACTCTGTGTTCGCAAACAAACCGGAAACTTTACCGGTGGGACCACGCAGATTATTTTCAAGTCTTGTGGGGAGAGGGTTCAGCGCCTAATGCCAAAGACCCTTTGAGTGCGCTGACCGCGGTAGAGCATTTGGAAAACAACGCTATCGTTGTACTCTGCGATTTTCACCAGTGCTGGCATGGACAGCCGCGGGTTGTGAGAAAGCTGCGAAATCTAGCTCTTAACCTGAAGTTCTCTCAAAAGACAGTCATAATAACTGCTCCGAGCTGGAAGCTTCCGGATGAACTGAGGGACGAGATAGTCGTTATGGATTTCCCAGCTCCTGGCCTTGCAGAGATGGAGCTGATCCTTTCTTCGCTCACTTCGGCACCCGGCGTAAAAGTAAACCTTACGCCAGCAGGAAAAGAGAAGTTGCTGCAGGCGGCCTTGGGCCTTTCCTGTAGTCAGGCACGCAGGGTGTTTTCCCGGGCCATTGTATCCAAAGGCGGATTCGATGAACGTGACATAGACAGCGTAAACGAGTCAAAAAAGCAGATCATCAGGGATTTCGGCCCCCTGGAGTTTTTCTCCCCTGCCGAAACTATCAGCGACGTAGGGGGGCTCGATGTTCTAAAAGAATGGCTCCGGACAAGGGAGAAGGCATTCGGCAAAGAGGCGAGAGATTATGGGCTGCCTGAGCCCAAAGGAATAGGGCTAATAGGTATTCCAGGAACGGGAAAATCTCTTACGGCAAAGATGATCGCCGGCCTTTGGAGGTTACCGCTGGTACGTCTTGACCTGGGCGCCCTGTTCGGCAGTCTTGTAGGCCAATCCGAAGAGAATACTCGAAGGGCCCTGGCGCTTGCGGAAATCATCTCCCCATGCATTTTGTGGATAGACGAAATAGAAAAAGGCCTTTCTGTTTCTGGTGGAGATGGCGGGACATCCATGAGGGTCTTTGCGGGTATTCTGTCCTGGATGCAGGAAAAGACTCGACCGGTCTTCGTTGTGGCTACCGCAAACAACATTTCCTTGATCCCTCCTGAATTGATGCGTAAAGGACGTGTTGATGAAATCTTTTTTTTGGATTTGCCCAACTATCGGGAGCGCCAGGAAATTTTTGAAGTTCATCTGCGGAAACGCCGCCGACCTGTGCAAAACTATGATCTTGAAGTGTTGGCGAAGGCATCACAAGGCTTTGTGGGCGCAGAGATTGAGCAGGCAGTCATAGACGCCATGTACTTTGCGTTTAGCGACAGACAAGAGCCCGGGCGAGACTTTACTACCGATGATATTTTTGCGGCGTTGGACAAACAGGTCCCTATTAGCCGCTCCCACAGAGAGACAATAGATCAGCTCCGTAAATGGCTGGCAGAGGGTCGTGCTCAATCCGCGTCACTGCCTGAATGAGTCGATGCCAGGTGTTGAGGTCTCATGAAACCTTTATCGTGACAGCCGATCTAGAAATTGACTCCCGTCAGCCATACTGTCAGTAACTGTCTTCGATTCACTTTCCGTCGGGGGATGTATGATTTCCATCTGCCAGCCGCAGAAGGGACCGTGGGACCATCAGTTCACACAATATAGTGTTTGTCTAAATTTCTGTCTGAGTCAAAGACCGTGTCTCCGAGGTGTTCCATGGCCGTTCAGGTCACCATGAGGATATTGGAGCTTTATGGAATACCCGCTTCAGGCAATGCCTTGTGATGCAGGCCGTGATCGGGAATCATGGAGTCCCGGCTTCCCGTTTTCAGAGGAATGACAGAGGGACTAACGTATGGATTTCGCCTTTTAATTTCGAGCATTGCTATATACAACGCGAGTGAGGTCCGATCGGACAGGTTTTCCGTCAATCACCATGAGTACGGCGACATGCTGTAACGTATTCTAAGGAGGTCACTTTCTCCGAACGACGCACTGAGCAGCCCTGCCAACCGTTTAATATCGTAATAGATTTAGGGCACAATTCGTGGGATCCCCCTATTAACAGAATTATTGTCGTGACTGAAGTGCTCAACAATGCCATTTCCTTCCTAATTGTCCTATGTTATAAAAAAGAGGGACAGATTTTTGCCCCTTGTGATTTCAATAAGTTGTGCATAGGTTAAAAAACCTCGCAATCCCTCGCATTTTTGTCTCTGGGCTGCAACAAGAAGACCCCCGTCGATTTCAAATTCCAACACTTGTGTTGAATGTACACCGAGCAGGTCGCGCAACGCAATCATCTTTTTTCACGGAAAATCTTTCCCCCTTGATCTTACAGTACGGTAGCTTGAGTGAAGTGAGAGACTATTGGGGGTGCAGCTTCTTGAACCGGAGCCCATTGCTGGGACGGACGTGGCGTTGATTGTTCGAGGGACAATCCTAGTCCATGTGTGTTATAAAATCACACCAGGGGCCCGCCATCTTTGTGAGCTATGAGATGGATCAATCGATGGAGAATAATTGGCATCGGCATGCTGATAATGGAAAAGGGCGTCTTGCTTGGGAATCAAGGCAGCCCAAATTTTATAGAAACTGAGCTGTCTCACCTACTCCGTTCTTTGACCGAGGTTCTGGGATCCGACGTCCCGCCTGAAGATTTCTCCGACCATTTAGCGGTGTTGGCCAACACGGTGGGGGATGCGAACGAGGCTTCTCGACGTTTGTTAAAGAGAATTGCTGATGGCCGTTACGGTCAAGGCTGGGCAAAGGCTTTGTCGAACTTGCTCAAGGAATCTGCGATCAAGGGCAATGCGGCGCCGCTCTATCTCTGCTGGCTTTTGACGGGAATGCCTCGTCTAGCTGCTGAACTTGCCGAAGGCGGCTGGATTCAGAGTTTTGCTAGTCACGTTAGGGTGCGGGAATGCTTGGAATCAGGCAACACTGCTGACATTCAGGAAATGGGCGGCGACGCGGTACCTCCCCTTATAAACGCGACCTTCATTCTTGAGGATCCAATTCAGTCAATTGCTGCGAGACATCTGGAGAGCCTTTCCGATGTGTCTGCTGTAGATAGAATCTGCGCCATTTGGTTAGACACAAGGGACGCAATGATAGCAAACATCATCAGGTGCAGCCGCTACATAGCGTCTGGCCCGAGGCGTGTTAGGACTGCTTCCGCGCTGCTGAACGGTGATTTTTGTGTCGCCTCGGACGTTGACGCCGCGGGTTTGGCTGATCTTGTGGAGTGGCTGAGCGACGCAGATGGCGAAATGAGGGGTGCAGCTTTCCATGCATTGCTGATGCTAAAGGATACGGGAGCGGTCAATGCCTTGCTCTCGGAGTGGGCGTCTCACAGGGTCCGCGAGCTGGATGAGATAGTGGGAACGGCCGGATATGTAGCTACGGATCCTCTCCTCCTCAAGGTTTTGTCGGGCCTACGCAACGAGCGATACGATGCTTTTAATGAGGCGTTCGAAGAACTGATCCACCCATTAGTGATTGCCTTGGGGGACCGAGACAGTCGAATCGCGGATCGAGCAGCGAAGTTTATCTCAAGCTTAGTGGACGATGAGAATGCTGCGGAGGCGTTCTGTATGTTTGCAGTAAGGCTGGACGTTTCTCGTGCGCTAGAGATCGCCGTCCGTCACGGGCTTTTTCCTCGAAGTTTGAGGGACAGGGCACTGTTTTTTTTCCTCACGGAACAATGGACAGAGTATGAAAGCTGCGACTGTGACTTGAGCATACTTAGGCAATGGTTCGAACACGGTGGGGGGGAGCTGCGGGGTCGAATCGCTGACGCTGCTCGCCGTGCGGGTCGTCTTGAACTTGTGGAGCTGGTATCGGGAGCCAGACACCGGCGCAGGATGGGGGAGATGACGGCGCGAGAATGGAGCACTGCCCTGTCCATACTTCGGGAGCGACGGGATTGGGAGACCATGTGGCGCTTGTCGGTCTCTGCGCCAGTGGTCTGGGCAGTGGAGGCGCTCGCAGAACTGGAAGTTGGGGGGTGGCGGCCTATTGAATCAGACGAGCTGAAGGGTTTTAGTGAATTGGCGGCACGTGCACGCCAGTGCAAGAATGAGCCGCCTACCATCGGAATGGAGATAAGGCCGGTGTATCAATTTACGGCCCATACCAGGCGTGTAAGCGCTTTGATCGTGAATTCGTACTTTCACCGTGCATTGGCTACTGGCAGTTGGGACGGCACCGTCAGCGTATGGGACATGAGGGACGGGAGCCTGACGAGGTCATTACAGGCCTACCCGCACCCAATATCTTCCGTAGCAGCGACTCCCGACGGCACATGCCTTTTTGCAGGTTCGGGTGCGCATCCAACTGTTGTTGGGTGGACGATGCCCGAAGCTAAGCGTGCCTTCTCGTTGTGCGGGCACAAGAAAGGTGCGGCCTGTGTCGCAACTAGTCCGGACGGACGGATGCTTGCCGTAGGCGGCTATGACAATGTCATTTATCTATGGCGGCTGAGCGACCAGCGCCTTGTTGCCCTGCTTCGGAGTCATGGTTCCTCAGTGAGGTCCGTCTCATTTAGCCCTGACGGGGTATTATTGGCGTCAGGTTCTGAGGATGGTGAAGTACGGCTGTGGGATATTCCGAGCGAGCGGCTGCTGGACATTCTGACGGGCCACACGCTGACTGTCCGCAGCATCTGTTTCAGCCCGGATGGGAGCAGTCTTATAACGGGTGCATCTGACAACGATGTAATAATTTGGGACTTGTCTCGTAACTGCATTAGACACAAGTTGCAAGGTCATAATAATGTGGTGTCTTCGGTAGCTATAAGCGGAGACGGCAGAGTCATCGCCAGCTCGGGTTGGGATGAACGGATCTTCCTGTGGGAGACTGGCACAGGGAGGCGACTTGGCGTTCTAGAAGGACACGTTGGCCCGGTGACATGCTTGGCCACAGATGCTGAAAGACGAGCATTAGTCAGCGGAGGTCACGACGCTTGCGTATTTGTTTGGTATTTTCAGTCAGGCATATTCCGACGATCTACGAGACGCGACGAGATGGAGACGGTGGAGACCATGCTCAGGGAATGCGGGGATGAAGGCGGCAGGCCTTGGCTCGAGTTCTTGCTTGCCCAAATGAGGTGGAGATGGCGGTTCGATATTCAGATTGCTGACGATTTGGGATTCATCGAAGTAGGGGAGTTTGACATCGAGATCGAAGAGTAGTCAAACAACAATTCTGGATAATTCTGGGGATATGCTGAACTTCTACGCGGTGAAGGCCGTGCTTACTGAACCCTGTAGCCCGAGTCAATACGTTATTAGTCATTGTCAGGCAAAGGGGAATTCTTGATTCTAGGATCGATCTGTCATCCAGTGCTGGCTATTCCTGCATTACCGCTTCTGCGGGCTTGAAGTTATGTTTCTGTTTCGATCTAAGTTCGTGATTACGGGGCATCTCGAAAGCAAGCGCGAATTCGACAAGGCATTGGCAGCTGGATTGATGTGCGCTGAGATTGATTAGCTGCCTTTGCTTCCGTGGAATGACGACAGGGTCATCGACGTGTGATTGCTAGCGAAGCGAAGCAGTACCGTGATAAACTTGGAGAATGGCTGTATTGTGTTTCTCTAAATTTCTGTCCGAATGAAAGGCTGTCTTAGCGAGGTCCTCCATGACGGTTCATGGCACCTTGCAGATGTTGGCGCTTTTAGGAGATAGAGATTCAGACCACCCATGTCATACGTGATCCAGTATTGCTCGATGCCCGTTTTCACGGGAATGACAGGGGAACTAAGGCATGGTATTCGCGTTTACTTTCGAGGATGCCTATAATAGTCAGCACCTCTAGGCTCTCAAGAGACTGACACCAGAGAACCGGCGCCGGAGGGAACGACAATTGTCGGGATTGTTTAGTGTTGATTTTGGGACATCAAACACGAGGGTCGCGGTATGGGACGATTCCTTGGGAGCTGCACAGCCCCTTCTTGTTCCTGAAATATCTCTGATTACGGTTCAAAAAGTCGTCGATGAAGAGGTCTTGGAGGTTCCATTCGTCCCCAGCCTCATCAGTTATGACGGCAAGCACGTCTGGATAGGCAAACAGGTTTTTGATCAGGGACTTTCTGCGTCTGACACTACATTTAGGTGGATGAAGAGGTATATAGCTAATCGATTGGACCTGCCCCGGAAGTTCGGAGGCAGGTCTATTCGGTACACCGACGCGGGACGCGATTATCTTGTGCATTTATTGGCGCACGTGCAGGCCGTCGGGGACATGGGCGACGCAGAAGTGGCCTTTACGCTGCCTGTGGAGGCATTTGAACATTATCAGGAATGGCTCTGTCAAGTGTGCGAGTCAGCAGGTATAAGGAGATTTCGCTTCTTAGATGAGGCGTCTGCTGCGGCCCTAGGATACGGACTTCATGCTAAATCTGGCCAGGTCTGCATGGTATTCGATTTTGGCGGGGGAACCCTCGACGTGGCAATCGTGCGCATGGAAGGAAAGACAAAAGGTTACCGGAAATGCCACGTTCTGGGAAAATGGGGCGCTGAAATCGGCGGCACGACGATCGACCAGTGGCTTTACCGCGACTTTATTGCCAGGAATGGAAAGTCTCCTGAAGCGGTGAGTTATTTTTCTGGAAGCATTTTGAATACGCTTCAGCAGGCCAAAGAGTCGCTAACGTCTGTGGATCGCATCGACATAGAGGTACTGGATCCTAAGACCGGGGAACGCCTCTGGGCTGAGTACTCGAGATCGGCCCTGGAGGACCTCCTGGAAGAACGAGGAATGTTTGAGACAATAAATCGAGCTATGGACAGGGCGCTCCTTTATGCTGGGGAACGAGGGTACGACGCGGACAGCATCCACGACGTGCTTCTGGTGGGCGGTTCTAGCCTCATGCCTTCCGTGAGACGCGCCGTGCGACAGCGCTTTGGGACTCACGTGCGATCTCATCGCCCGTTGGACGCGGTGGCGTTGGGCGCGGCCGCATTTATCGGCGGCGTTGAGTTGTATGATCACATACAGCACAGGTACGCACTTCGCTATTACAATCGGGCGAAGGGCAGACACGAGTTTCTGACCATCGTGGAATCGGGCACACCGTATCCATCTAAGGAGGCGGTACGTCAGGTAACAATCTGCGCGTCTTATGATGATCAAGAGTATCTTGGGTTGGAGGTGTACGAAATATCCCCAGAGGATGGTACGTCTGCCATCGGCGGTACAAAATTTGATCTTATTTTTGACCCGTCCGGCAGAGTCCAGTTTCGGGAGCGAGAACTGAACGACGACAGCCTACGATATTTTTGGATCAATGAAGAATGTCCGGCCTTCGTCCATGCGTCTCCTCCGGGTCTAAGGGGCGAGAAGCGCTTCCCTGTGTCCTTTACAATTGATGGAAACAAAAGGCTTTGCGTATCGGTGTGGGATTTGAGGACTGGCAGTGTGCTCATGAAGGATGAACCGCTCATCAAACTCCGATAATATCAGTGGTAAGAGGAACACATCATGTCTCACTTCACAACACTCAAGACTAGGATAGTCTCTAAAGATTATCTCCTCGAAGCGCTCGACGACCTGAACATGGCCTACGAGATCGGCGCCCTCGAGGTATGCGGCTATCAAGGGATACGGACGCCGGTCGAGGTGAAGGTAGCCACGTCGAATAAGGATTACCAAATTGGATTCAGAAAGAATGGGGACAAGTATGAAATAGTCGCGGACTGGTACGGGATAAAAGACATTAGTAAGGAGGAATTTCTGGCGAGGGTCACTCAGCGGTATGCGTACAGGGCTGCGCTCAAGCAGTTACAGGCGCAAGATTTCGTAGTAGTAAGTCAAGAAATCGGTCCGGATAATGCTATCCACATTACACTGCGAAGGATGGTTTAGCCATGGGTGAGCTTCAGGAAATTGAGGTGGTTATTGGCGGAGACGGTACTGTTAACATTCGGGTTCAAGGAATCTCCGGAGCTAAATGCCTTGCATTGACAGAGGATCTGGAACGACTCCTAGGCAACAACGTGACCGAGCGTATCCTGACGGACGAATACAATGAGCAATGTCAGGACATAGAAGAATCAGTATTAATGGGACTTAAAATCCCTTGACAACCGACCGGAGTGACTTCATCGTCATGTTTAGAGTGAGAATGAAGTTCAGAGACTTGTCTGAGGCGCTCGCGAGGGCAACATCATGGTAGAAGCCATAGTAATCTCGCTCATTCTCGGGGTGGGGATATTCGTGGTCTCGCGATTCGTGTTGCGTTCTATATCCACTCCCCCAGAGTGTTCTTCTTGCGCGGCGTGCCGATCGGCGTCATCGTGTGATCATGTCCAATCGCCAGACGCTGCGGAATCGGGGCACGCCTCGCAACCTTCCGCTTCGCAGAAATAATATTGTATGAAAGCGCATTAGGCTATTCTGATATTGCTTTCAGCGGTAGCCCTATTTCGTTGGATGTAGCCCTAGGACAAGTAAGGTGAAGGGTCTTATACCCGTTGCCAGAATTAATGACGAGATTGCTTCGCTTCGCTCGCAACGACTCAAACCGGCATCCTGGCATTGCGATGATCCCGTAAGGGCCAAACCAATTTCAGCTCATCTGAATCGAGCAGCGAAGCCCTTGGAGAATTCGCGTTTACTTTCGAGAACCCGTGAAGACTTTGGGGCGGCGCGGGCGGCATCCTCTCAGATACGAGGATGTTTCTTGCCATGCCTGAAGGTCCGCGCCACGGCCAAAGAATTTCAGAAATTAACTTTATCCAACCCCTTTAGATGTAAAATATTGCGAGCTTCATCAGGTGTGGCAGGCTTTATTCCGAGTTCTCTTGCTATCCTGACCATTTTCGCGACCTGTTCAGCGCTGCTCTTTGCCATTATGCCTTTTTCTAGGAACAGGTTGTCCTCGAGCCCTACCCTGACGTTCCCCCCTAGCAACAGGGATTGGGTGCATATCGCGAACTGAGCCCGGCCTGCGACGCACACGGAAAATTGAAAATCTCCTATGAGCCTCTTGGCGTAATCGACTAGGAAAAGGAGATTTTCACAGCTTGGCGTGATGCCCCCCAGCACACCCATAACAAACTGGATGTAAACCGGTCCATCCAGGTAGCCCCTGTCAAGCATGAAGGCCACATTGTTAATCATGCCCGAATCATAGACTTCGAATTCCGGTTTGGTATTGTTTTCTTTGAAAATGCGAGCGAAATCCTTCATGGACTTAAAGGTGTTTGGGAAGATAAAGTCTTCCGTAAGCGCCAGGTACTTGGTTTCCCAATCGAACTTGAATTCTTTGCGTCGGTCTAGAACGTGAAATAGGGCAAAGTTTACAGAGCCCGCATTAAAGGAGGCCAGTTCGGGCTCAAACGTGGACACTGGGACGAGGCGCTGCTCCGCAGTCATGCCGAGTCCTCCTCCGCTCGTGATGCAAATCACGATGTTGGATCGGCTCTTGATTTTGGTAATGACCTCTTTAAAAAGGTTAACATCAGAACTTGGTTGACCTGTTTCTGGGTCACGCACGTGGATATGACATACCGCGGCGCCTGCCTCACAGGCTTCTACCGCCTGATCCGCTATCTGCTGGGGAGTAATGGGCAAGTATTCCGACATACTCGGGGTGTGAATACTGCCTGTGATCGCAGCAGTGATAATGGCCTTTTCTTTCATCTGCATGTTGTGAGGACTCCTCCTGTGTATTATCGATCTGACCGCCCCACACATTACATAGGTAGATAGAGATAAATCAAGGCCACAACAATAAAGAGAACAAAAGTCGTAATCATGCAATAGCCCATGATGTTTCGCATCTCTGTCTTGGTTGCGCCGAGGAGCGGAAGGGCCCAGAACGGCTGAATGGTATTGGTTATGACTTCACCCGCTGTGAAAGCCATAACAACTCGATTGAGAGGCACGCCCAACTGCGCCGCTGCCATGATAGTCGGCGGTCCCTGAACCATCCAGATGCCGCCAGATGAGGGGATGAACATGTTTACAATACCGGCAGCAATCATGACCACCAATGGGAAGAGAAAAGGCGTTGAGATGCTGCCAAACCACACGGCGATTTGTTTAAGCAGGCCGGTATAGGCCATGATGCCGAAAATCCCAGCGTAAAACGGAAATTGGAGGATGATGCCGTAAGACGCTTCCGTAGCCTTTTTGATCGACTCCACGAATCTTGGGATGTTGCCATGTAAAACAACGGCCAACATTATGAAGATAAGATTGAACATGTTCAGGTCGAGTTGCAGGAAAGACTTCTGCCTGAACCACAGGAAGACTGCTGTTACAATCAACAAACAGATCAGGAGCCACAAAATCCTACTCCAGTTTAAGCGATCTGCGATGTCGTTGCCTCGGGTAAGTTTCTTGTCAAGGTTGACGATCTCTTCAAGATGCTGTAGGGCTTCATCACTTATGGTTCTAGTTTTATCGGGCGAGGGATGCATAAGATAACAGAGCAGGGCGCACAGAATTGGAGAAACAATAAGGGCTACGATGCTTGCCGGAGCGTAGATCGTCTTGTTAAATCCCATCGGCGTCAATTTGACTCCAATGGCTTTTTCCACCGTGGGGACGACATCGGCTGCCCAGCCCCAACCAGGTTGGTTTAACAGGAGGGGTTCGGTGATGGAAACCGACCACGTTGTGGTTGCCATTGCCCCAATATACGCGCTGGCTACCAGGAGAGGCCAATGCACACCCTTAACCCTTCTTGCGGTCCCGAGACAAAGGAAGATACCTCCGGTCAGGCCCAACCCCCAATTAACAAGGCATAGGAGCGATGCAAGGAGGCAGACCCAGGCCACCGCGATTGCGGGGGTCTTGGCGACGCCGGTCAATTTGTCCAACACATACGCGCCCGGCCGACTCATAGCGACTGAGAAACCGAATATAAGTAGCACCACCATCTGCATCGAAAAGGCCAGGTAGGCCCAAAACCCCTTGTGCCATGCGGCCACAATCTCCAGGGGACCAGCGTGAACGAAAACCATGGCCATGATAAAAACAATGAATGTTAGAATTATTGCAAAAATGAACGAGTCGGGTGTGATTTTCTCCATTCCGAAATGAAGCTTGTCGGCCATCTTGCTGAGTGGATTTGCCATCTGAAACTCCCTTTCTTCTTGTTAGAAATGTACGTTGCCTCGTCCTGTTCCGCTGTAATCCGGTTGCAGGTGGACGATTTCCAGCTCAATGTTTGACTCAATTACAGGAGTGCCTACGTGGTCTGCATCGCGCAGTGTTACTGTCTATTGGAGTAGGGGACATGCCCGGTCGTGTCAAGATAAAAAATATCTCAGAACTGTTAAAGCTAGGACTTTTGCGCGGGGAAGTTAAGATCATAAATGGCTTCTTCGAGACGCCTTCTCGGGAGAATCGAAGTAATCCCGTGCCACGTTTTCAGAACAGCATGGAATATCTCATCTGACGGCTCTTTTCTTAAAGAGTCAAAATATTCATAGCTGACCCGGCCGCGAATGACCGACCGCTAAGAGACGGGTTTCGATTCAGAAATGACTTTAGGGAACGATAAGAGAGGTCTTAAGCACTCCTATCCGAACAGCTTCTGCGGTACGTAGTCCTTGGGCCTCATTTCCACCATGGAGATGGCCTCTGTGGGGCATGTGACCATACACAAGCCGCAGCCCATGCATTTGGTTTGATCCACGACTGCGGGACCTTCATCCCCAAGGGTAATAGCGCTGAAATAACATCGATCTAGGCACGTTCCACACGACGAACATGCGGCAGGATCAATCTCAGCCGCAAATCGGCTGGGTTCCACCACGCCGATACCTTTTTGAATGAGAATTGGCATGGTTTGGCAGCAACAGGGGCAACAGTTGCAAATGAATTGATCCACTTCCTGTTTGTTCATAACTACATGGATAAGGCCGTCTTGTTCGGCTTCCCGTACTATCTCGAGCGCCTGTTCCTTGGTAAGCCTTCTGCCCGTGCCGCGTGCGATGTTGTAT
>Ga0172370_10003895_pt1 | contig 20379 bp, 18 predicted proteins | sample LakKiv5m_FD_114538 | JGI IMG/M metagenome (GOLD analysis project Ga0172370, IMG submission 114538) | Freshwater microbial communities from Kabuno Bay, South-Kivu, Congo - kab_022012_11.5m | ecosystem: Environmental > Aquatic > Freshwater > Lake | place: Democratic Republic of the Congo...
CGGATAATCAATTACCCTGCTCCCTTTGATAAATCTAGAACCGAAAACACAGTCATAACCTTCCTGCATTTTTCTATAATAATTTACCAGATCCACAGGGCTATCAGAGATATCAGCCATGACGATGGCTACGCAATCTCCATTAAAATTTTCCAACCCCTTCTTCACTGCAAAACCAAATCCTCCTGGCGGGGAGTTATTAATATAATTTAATTCCTTCACTTCAGTTTTAAGCCTCTTAAGCACCTCTTCTGTGTTATCCGCGCTGTTATCGTTAATAATCAGGATTTCATGCTCTATATTGCTTGTTTTTAGCTCTCCATTGAAAGCCAAAACTGTTTTTTCAATATTTTCCGCCTCATTATGCGCGGGGATTACAAGAGATAGTTTCATTTTTCTCCTCAATCTTAATCACAGCAACCGTTAAACCAAGCATATACCAAAATAAAACCACCAGTTGCAGGGAATAAAGATGGGTATCAAAGAAAGCATGCACCACAAATGCCAAGATTCCAGATAAAAGCCCCAAGACTAAGAAATTTCTACCCTGATTCAAATAATGCAACCCAATTTTAAAGAATGTAAATAAAACCCATAGAAATGCAGCCAAGCCAAACAAGCCTGTTTCTGCTGCCATCTGGAGATAAGAATTATGCGGATATACCCCGCCCCCATCAAAACTTTTGTAGCCCCGCCCAACTGTTGAATAGGTGTTCAATCCGCATCCAACCAGAGGGTGATCTTTTGCTATCTTTAGAGCCTCCTTCCAAAGTTTAAACCTGATAAGAATTGAGCTGCCTTCTTCTACTTTTAATATTGATTTTACGCGGGCATTTACTGTTCCGGAAGATTTAAAATTAATTCTACCGATAGCAGTAACCTTGGACCTTAAAGGTTGCGGCAAAATTAAAAATACGGTTAACACGCCTGCGCCAATGAACAAGCATAATAGTTTAATTTTTAAATGAATTTTTTTAAAAGCATACCACACCATCAAGAAAATACCTATTATAAAACCTAACCAGGCACCACGCGAATAAGTAGCTAATAAACAGGTAATTAATAATATAATCAGAATTAGTAACAAAACTTTGTATCTCTTGTTTGAACCTTTACTTGCCGCCAATAAACCTAAAAACAGCGGAATAATAACCACCAACCATGAAGCAAAACCGGTTGCAGTAGAAAATGAAGCGGTAAGGTATCTCCAGGAATATCCTCGTAAAAAATCTATTCCCCTAAGAATCTGCACACCTGCGTCACTTACTATCAACAATGCCGAAGCGACAATCGCGATTAAAACTACCCTTAGGCGTTCCTTGCAATTAACAACCTCAACTATCATAAAATATATAGCCAGGAATTTCAAATCTTTACCGAAAAATGCCATTAGGGACAACTCAAAATTGGCGCTAAAAATTACCGAGAGCATATTAACCGCAATAAATAACCCTAATGCCTTGTTTAGCCGTGTATCAGGAAGCATCCCCCACAAAGATTTCCCCCTGAATCCCATCAACCTCTTTAGAATCCAAATAATTATTGCCGGCCAGGTAAAACTCTCAATGCCTGCCTTTGAGAATGGAAGGCAAAAAATTAATAAACACAAAAAGGCTATTATTGCCCGGTCACAATACAAAATTATTTTTTCTTTATTCATGATAAGATAACGAAACGCCTAAAGCCGGATAGATAGTTATAATTCTAATGTAAAAATAACATAATAAACAAAGATGCAATGCCAAAGAAGAAAGTAACCATATATAGCTTTACCGCGACTTGCGCCTGGTTAAAGCCTTTTTTCAATAAATAGTGATGAATATGTGATGAATCTCCTGAAAAGATGTTCTTTTTCCTTAAAACTCTTCTTATAACCGCAAGAATTGTATCCAATATCGGCAAAAGAAGAATAGCCACGACAGGGATAAAATAGGGATTACCTGAACGCATAGATGGCTGATATATCCCCAGGCAGGCGACTATTAAGCCCAGGAATAAACTGCCGGTATCCCCCATAAATATCTTTGCCGGATAAAAATTATACCTGAGAAAGGCAAAACAGGATCCCGCTAAAGCTAAAGATACACAAATAGTCAGATTGTCTTTTAAGATTAAAGCTAAGATGAAAATAAAAGAAGCTGCGATGCCGATGACGCCGGCAGCCAGCCCATCCAAGCCGTCAATAAGGTTGACAGCGTTGGTTATACCTACAAGCCAAAGGATAGTTAATGGAATAGTGAATATGCCAAACTCGATATTAACTGAACCGGGCAAGTAAATGCCCCTTAAAAGAAAACCCGATTTTATAATTAAAAGTGAGATAATTATTTGTATTATAAATTTTAGCAAAGCGCTGCTTCCCTGAAAATCATCATAAATGCCTAAAACCAATATAAGGGTTGCCCCAATCAATAAACCCAATATTGTTAAGTAATAAATTCTGAGGAAATCCGGGTCAAGAATAACCAGGCAGAATAAACCTCCCAGAAATCCCAAATAAATCGCCAATCCGCCAAGCTTGGTTATTATCTTGCTGTGGATTTTACGCTTATTCACCTTATCGATCGCGTAAAACTTCAAAGCAAGATAGCGGATATTCGGGGTAATCAGAAAAACGATAATAAAGGATACGGAAAAAATAAGGAAATAATTCATCCCAGCCTCATATTATAACGGTGTTTAACCAACTCAAACTGGTTATTATTATGCCAGAATATCCGGCATATTTCAATGTATAAATGCTGAATGCGGGAATAAATAAATCCGTTTCGCTACGGAGAGTTTATAACGATTATTTCAATAACTTAGCTAACGTTTGTGTATTAATTGATTTCCTTCCCCGGTCAAAAAACCAACCCCATTTGTTATAATATTTAATACCGGAGATAACAATTTGCCAGAATAGCCCGATACTTTTATTAGAACCTCTTTCATAGCCGTGGTATATTACGGCTTGCGGAAAATAAACATTGCGATAAACTTTGTTTATTCTCCTGGATAAATCGACATCTTCAAAATAGAGAAAGAACCTCTCATCAAAGATTCCAGCCTTCTTAAGGGCTTCTGTCCTAATAAACATAAAGCATCCTGATAAATAAGGCACTTCCATTTGTTTATTGTAATCCGTGAATCTAAGCTCATAGCGGGATTTTCTTGCTTTAAGTAAACGATCTAACATCTTGATATCAATCTTTCTGAGCAATGAATCACAGGGAGATGGCAGCAATCTACACAGGTACTGCAAAGATCCAACAGGATATAAGACCTTTGGCATGACAAGCCCGATGTCACCATTTCCCTCCATAAAATTAAATATTTTCTCGATTGTCCCGGGACCGAAATAAACATCCGGATTTAATATTAGATGGTATTTGGATTTATCATGTACTCCGGATAAAATCTGATTGTGTGCTGGACCAAACCCATGGTTCTTTCCGTTAAAAATATATTCGACATTCAGCCCATCCAAAGCCTTTTTTAGCTGATCCGATGGTGAATTATCTAAAACATACAACCTTACATTCAACGAAGAATTTAAAAAGCTTTGAGCCGCTTTTTTTAATTGAGCACTATCAGACTTATAAACAACTATGGAACAAGTAATATCATACATAAAACTTAAACCTCTCTATGCATGTTTTTTCCGAAACAAAAATAACCTTAAGTAATTCTTTAAGGCCTCAATCGACATTTTAAAATCAAACTTAATCTTAGATTTTAAAAATCTTGACTGGTAAACGGGATATTTCCTTCCGGATAGCTTAAGAAAGAATAATAGGTAGCGGTACCTGCATTTTTTATCCCCCCGGTGTTTTTCTTCGAATAATTCCAACGCTTCAGGATTAGATGGAAGAACATCAATTCTGTTTGCCGAACTTATCTGTTGCATAAATGTCTTACCGACGATATTTCTAATCAGGCCCACCGACCGGTTTATTTGCTTATTCGCCTTATAGGCAAACCAGCCGCTACCAACAGAAATATCTGCCAATTCTGCTGTCTGATCTATGCATAACCGGCAACGATCAGGAATAGCATTTACCCTCCGAGTTAAAAGTAAATTCCAAAATTCTAAATGATCAACTACCTTTTCCACGCCATTAAACTTTATTAATGTTTTACCGGGAGGAAAATCCCCAAAGCGGTACCTCAGGGATTCCACCTGTTTTTCCTTAATTCCCATTCTTTTAAGCGCCGCGCGGGTTCCCCGAAAGTTAATTCCATGTGTACAAAAAATACCAAGATGTAAAACTATTTTTTTCTTGAGCTCATCATTAATCAATTCTGCTTTTCTAATACCCTGGATTTGACAAGGAAGCCCCACCACCGCAAACTTCAAGCCTGGTTGGGCATTGCGAATCTCTTTCAACATAACATTAACAGGCACCGGGCAATATTTTGCTCCGGCGGCAGAAATTATTTCCTCTTTAGTTCTGGCGATAAATGAACGCGGCCGCAAAGGATTATCCTTATCCGCACTCGTGACTAAAGCACCCTCAATGATTCCTTTTTCCAATGCGCAAATTAATAATTGTGTCACCAGGCCTCCGGAAGACGAAACATAACACAACTCATTATCCATAGAGCAACCATTAAAACAACCAAGATAACTGCCTAAAATACTGCTTTGCGGCTGCCGTCCAGTGGAAAATTTATTTAATTCTTCAAAATCCACAGAATGTCCCGGACAGATTTTATAACAATAACCACAACCAGTGCATTTATTACTGTCGATTACCGGTCGGTACACCCCTTGCTTCTGATCAACTATCATCATAATAGCGTTTGACGGACACATTCCCGCACAAGTGCCACACCCCATACACAACCCATCCGCATAAACGCTTTTAATATTTGACATTTTCGGCTTTAAGCCTTCAGGAACCGTAAATTCTCTGGTCATAAATCATCCTAAGCAGGCTGGAAGCCATCTGGCTGCGCCTGTGCATCTGTCCCCGGATATCTTTTAGAGCAGCTCGAATTATTTCACTATGCGCCAGGCTATCTTTAAGCAACTCTTTAGCCTTGATGATTGTAAAATCTCCAAGCTCACAAGACCTATCCGACTGCTGGATCAGATTCATATATCCCCGTAATTTAGGTTGAGTATTTATCGTAATTGTTGGCGTCCCCGCCATTGTCGCCAAAATTGCAACGTGCATCCTCGTACTTATGAATAAATCCATTTGACCCAGCATGCCTTTAAATTCATGAGGGGTATAAGCTTTTGAAAGCAATATCGCGTTATCATGGCTATGAAGCGCTTCATGCAGTTTACTGGTTAAACCCCAGTCTCCGGCATCTTTTTTAAATGCCCTATTGGCCAGAAAAAATACTACCGTACCTTTAAGCTCATCAGTAATCAAACGACAAAGCTCCTTCATACTTAAAAAATAGCTCTCATAGTCTATCTCTGCCCATTTTGAGATAGACATTCCAACCAGTGGACGCTTATTAAAATTAACCCCTTCTGTTTCCAGGATTTTTTTAGCTTCTTCTGGAGAGATCTGCGCTTGACTTATAGCCACATCTGGCACTAGGTAGACTTTTCCAGGTTTTATCTTGAGCTGCTGCACTGTCTTAAGAGAAAGCTCATCTCTGGGCATCACTAAATCACACAAATTCAACACATAACTGGCCATAAATCTAATAAAGCGTTTTTTTAACGGCCCGATGCTTTGCGGAAAAATCACCACAATCTTTCCCAGGCAATGCGCTAACCAGTATCCGAAAAGAAAAAATGGTATTCTTTTCCATTGATTATCCTGCAATGCCTCACCGCTAAGGCTGACTACAATATCGGCTTCTGCATATGCCTTAAGGGCAGCCAGCTTTCGTTTAGAAAAAGTATATTTTTTAGGACTAATCATAATCCCTAAGGGCTTCAAAATAGTAAAATTAAAAATATTTACAAAAACCCAGGTGCTTTCCCGGATAACCCAAATGATTTTCTTTGATCTAGTAAAACCCGAAAATTGTTCTGCCCATAAAGTTTCTAATGTTTTACACCCTGAATATTGTTCTATGGAGACCGGATCAAAGGCTAAAATCGTAAAACCAGCTTCCGGAAATTTAACTTTTAACTGTTCCAGCGCACTATCAACTAGAGCCAGGTTTCCAATATGCTCAGCTGAATAAGTATCAATTAGTAATATATTCATTAATTCTTAGGATAAATCCCGATTTTCTGCACTTGTTAAAATACCAATTTGCACCTGGAATCACAACTCCAGATGTATCTTGCCTTACCCCAGAGATTCTTTGTACTCTTTTTTCTTAAGATTTAATTCCTGTTTTAATTTTAAATAAAACTTGCTTTCGGAAATTAACCTACGATATTGAATCATATCTCTCTGGCCGACAGCCACTGCGGGATTCCCTGCCAATATTGAACCCGGGGGGAAAGATTTGGTAACTACCGCTGCAGCTCCCACAATACAACCTTCACCCAAAGTGACTCCAGGCAGAATCATCGCCCGCATCCCTATCCAAACACATCGCTCAATAGTAATAGGTTTAAGCAAATCAACTTCATCATATGGTAACATCTGGGCACCTTTAAAACGATGCATTGAAGAAAGCATCACAACCTCGGGAGCGATAATCACATAGTCATCTATATCAATCCCACCCTTGCCTTCGCAAAATACCCTCCCCTCGATATGAACATAATTGCCGATCTTGATTCTTTCCGGATATGCGAAGTAAACCGATCGATCAATTTCAACTTTCTTCCCTACCGAAGCCAGCTTATAAATAATTATTTTATTACCAAAAAGCTTTTTCAACATTTTTCTCAAGATCACCATTTTTTACTCCGTAATCGGTAAACGAGTGAATATTTTTACTAACATTGTTGTGGCAAATTTTCTTTCTTGTAGCTTCAAAATGAAACACCATGAAAATAAACCGTAAAACAAAACTACGGGAATTGAAAATAAGATTAGCTTCATCCAGGAGTTAACTACCCAGACAGATGATATTAACCAACTAATACCTCCCACGAAAATTGTCTGAATCATAATTGGAAAAACTTCATTATTAAAAACATTTAAAGGCTTTTTTATAATATGCGCAGCGTAAAGAGGCGTAAAAACAAGATTTCTAATCAACAAAACAACCGCACCAGCTAAAGCAACGCCCCACAATCCGAGCATTTTACCGAGGATAATCGCCAAAACTAAGTTAAAGCTTCCCGCGATAATCTGAGAAATTGCAGGCCATTTTACATTATTTGTTGCCATAGAAACATGATGCAGGGGTAAATAAGACAAATTTAAAGCCAGGTGGCCGGTTAAAATTAACATAAGAAATGCTAAATTTTCAAAACCCGTACCAAGCCAAAGATGCAGTAATGGCCGGGAAAAACCACAGATCAACCCAACAGGCAATGCAATAAGTAGGCCCATAAATTTAACAGCCCTTTTTGAATAACCGACCAACCCATCAATTTGCCCTTTAGCATAATAAGCAATGATGGTGGGACCGAAAATACCCGCAACAACCAGGGCAAGGCTCCTTAATAACATGGACCATAGCAAAACAGAAGCGTAATACCCCGATTCTTCCGCCCCAAAAAGTTTATTTACAACCAGCAAATCAATGCTCGTGAGTAAAATTGTCCCGATTTGGCTAATAAAAATCCATGACCCGGTTTTACTGATTTTCTTAAGTATTTGAAAACTGAAATCCTTAAAATTAACTCTTACCTTCGGGAATAAATAACGACAAACATAAACCCCAACAATGAACGTTATAATTGAGTCTCCCGCGATACCTACGCCTACCTGCCATAAATTCGGAGTGTAAAACTTAAAAAGCAGGACGACTAAAGAAACTTTGAGAATCAAACCCAAAACATTCCCGAGGTTTGCCAGATCAAAACGATTACGGCAATATGAGATAATATTAAAGGAACTTCCTATGGTAGTGACAATCAGCGCTAAGATCATAAAGGTAAATAATAAGCTTACTTGTTGCTCAAAACCATGAGGAATATTAAGCCACCGGACGGCAAATAAATATAATAATACTCCTAAAGGAAGCAAAATAATCGCAATAGCAATACTCGCTAAGAATGAAGAATTGAAAATCCGGTTTACATCCTTGGGGTTCGGACATTCAAATGCTATGGTCATAAATCTACCAACCGCCATATTTAATCCGAAGGTAAATAGATTAAAATACGACGTAATCGTCAAGACTAAAGGAATCAGGCCATATACCGCTACTCCTAAATTATGAATAAGGTATGAAACAAACCATAAAGAAATCAGGGCATTGGCGCAAAAAAAACCGATATTACTAACTAAATTAGTAAAAAACACTCGTTTAGATAACAAAGTATCAGTGTGCCCCATCATAAATTACCCTCTTAGCTGTCAAACGATGCCCTAGTTCTATGAACTTCTTTTCTAAAAATATAAAACTTAATAACGCTAATAAAACTACAGTTACTAACCCGGTAAGCATAAACAAAGAAAAATTTCCCGCAGCAAAACCAAAAAATAACAGCAGTTGAATTACAGGAAAATGAATCAAGTAAACCCCATAAGAAATATCATATTTTAATTTAAGTAGCGGCTTGGAAAAACCGGTTAAATATACGATAAAACCCAGACAAATAGGATAAAGAGCTGTTTTATAAACAATATTACCAATGCAAAAATAATTAGCTATAAAAAGGCCAACCGGAATCAACAGCATGAATAAAGCTGGAAGCTTAATTTTATATCCGTAGAGGTAAAAAACGATCCCCACAACAAAAAACCTTAGTTGAGCAGGTAACTGATCTGCCAAAACCGCTAAAACCGGATTGCTGACGGAAAATCCAGCAAATAAAGCTGATAAAAAATACAACGAAATTAAAAAACTGATCCTAAATTTCTTAAATCCATAATAGATTAACGGTAACAGGATATAAAACAAAACTTCAATTTTAATCGTCCAAAGGCTGCCATTAATAGCGTTGTATTTAAGATGTTCAAAAACTCCGGGTATTGTGGGCTGTAAAAAATTTAAGAATATAATATTACAAACAAAATATTTCAGGCCGACAACTAACAGCTGCGAGTTGAAAGCACTGGAGGTTAAAATCAGCAAAATGCAAAGCTGGGTTAGAATCATTGTAAAATACAACGGGTAAATCCTAAGAAAACGTTTCTTTAAGTAGCCGGACAATCTTTGATCCTGATCAAAGCTCCTGGTAACCAACAAGCCGCTGATCACAAAAAAAGAACTTACTGCAAAATCAACCAGGTAAGAAAGCCACATCCCGGTATTGCCAGTAGATAATTTGTAAATATGGAAAAAAACTACCATCAAAGCTAACCCCAGTCGGATCAGATCAAAATTATTTACCCTTTTATATGTTTGCGCATCAATTAAAGGTTGCATATTTAGATATTAACAGTTAATTCCGTTTAACAAAAAAGGCCTTAGCTGGCTTAAAAGCCAACGGGAACTTCTTGGCGATATAATAAAATAGCAAACAGCTCCTTCCAGCTGCGGGAAAACGGAGGCGAAATCGTACGGGCTTGTGTTTTATCAAAAACTATAGTTTTGTCCATTACCGCTTTCATTAAACCAGCCAATTGCATATAATCTTCCGGATCGAAGAATTTAACCTTGTCATAGAGACTCACGGCCTCATGGGCATATTCTAAGTCTGCTAAAATGATTGGTTTTGAGAACAATTTTGCTTCAGTGATCGGCAATCCCCAGCTTTCTAATAATGATGGAAAGATCAGGCAATCCGAATTTTCATAAAGCTCTGATATCTTTTCCCTAGATTGAAGCCCTAAAAATTTGATGTTCTTGACCTGTTTAAATGAATTATAAATATGCCGAGCATACCTGGTTTCCCTGCCCGAAATAGTAAAAATTACCTGAAAATTACTGATCCCCTGCCTCAATAATTCTACAGCTGCTCTACCGATAACCTCAAAATTTTTAAAAACCCTGGGAAAAGCCGGATAGAAAAAAACCTTACTATCTGCGGTTACCGGGTTGGTTTGATGCTTTAGATTCATGTTCGGATAAGCAACCACAATCCGGTTAGCTCCGATTAGCTTCCTAAACCTATTCCTCAAGTTATCCTGCTGCAAGATCACAAAATCGTTCTTTTTAATATTAATCGCGTAGAGATAGCGATAAAATAACTTAAACAATACGAACTTATATCCCCCCCAGCGTATGTCCTTTAATTCTAAAGGTAGAAACGGAGAAGCATTATGGCAATAAACCGCCCGGATATCCGCTTGTACATTAGGGGTCATATCATGCAAAGACAGCCACAAATATGGGTGGATTTTTTTTGAAAACCAAAAAAAATATATATATTCATAGTATAGCCGCATCAACCAGGATTTCTTAGAAAGCGGAAACGCATAAAATTTTATATCGGGATAGCTAAAGGCCCGCGCGTTATTAACTAAGGCGATAATTTGATATTCACCAGCCAAATCATTAGCCAGGTATTCCAGGCATTCTTTTAAAATTGATAATGGCCCTCCTTCAGTAAGGTTAACCGCGGAAACAACTATCTTCTTTTTTTCTTTTTTATCCATTATCATACTGGCCCTATGGGCGTTTCCCCGATTTGAGGGTCTTTAAACGTAAAATAATATAACCAAACAAAAAATATAAAACCATTGTAGAAATAATTACCCTGCCGCAATAGATTTAAGATAAATAAACAAATTATCGCATTACTGATAATCCAGGAATAACTATTCCTTATTCTTGATACATAAAATTTAGAGATAAAATAGATAAAAAGAAAAACTCCCAACAGGCCTGTTTCTGAAACCAGCCTTAAGAATAACCCAGAGGCATCATCCTTGTTCAGGGTATGGATGATTTTATCCAGGTCAATTGCCTCAGCGATATAACGGTCATACGACAGAGGATGACTGCCTAATCCGGAGCCAAACAAAGGATTATGCCTAAAGCTTTTGTAGGCAACAAACCCATTACTATAGACAGCAAAGGTACTCAAATTAACCTTTTCCAACGGTTTTTTACCGCTCAACACAGCAACCGTATCATTAATTCTCATCCTGATATCGGGTAAAGTGTTATAGACCATAAATCCCAGGGACAACAAAATCAGCGAGCAAATTGCAATCAATTTTACTCTTCTGTAATTCAGCATAATCAAAATAAACGCAATAATAATCCCGATATAAGAAATTAATGAAAAGGATAACAAAACTGTAATAATCAACAACCAGCTTAGCTTTTTATTTATGAAATATTTCTCCCCTTGACTAACATTTAAGATAGCGATAAATAACGCCGGCGCCAGGGCTGCTCCCAGATGAGCAGGCTCCTGCATGATGGATGTAACCCTGAGGATGCCGGATTGCGCGTAAGGACGCACTTTCCGGAGAATAAAAGCCCGATAGTCATAACCTGCTTCAAACCCTATCAGATAACTTATTTCCTGGAAAATGCCAATGAGAGCAACCACGCAGGCAATTTGCATATATATACGGAAAAGCCCATCAACCTTATAGTCATTTATGCGGATCAACAGGTAATAAGTAATGCCATTCAGGATAAACCCGACTATCACTTTTAACATTCCGGGAAAAGAATTATTGCCCTGAAAAACATTAATCAGGGAAAGGCAGGAAACCGCCGCCAGGATATAAATAAAATTTCGGCTAACATTGACTCTCCGGTTTAAAAAAACGTAAACCAATAAAAAACTAACCATAAATATATAATTAAGGTAGAAATCAAAATAACCGGTAGTAAAAACAAAGGCCCCGGTAAAAATATTAGAGATCAATAGGTAATTAAATAATTTTATCATCTAATAAAAATATAGTGAATCTTTAGGTCTCCCGATTACATAGATCAGTTACTCTGTTATTGAGCCACAGATAGACTCCACTCCTGAGCACCTTGCGCTTAAGTTTAACAGCAATCTCTACCATGCCTTGATACTTTGCACAAAAACGGCACAGCTTAACCAGAGCCGGATTATACCCAAAAGCAATTAACTTGTTTTTAAACTCTAACCATACTTCAGGGTCATGAATCAAAGATAGAACATGAATAATGGAATACCATGGATGTTCTCGCGTCATAACCTTTAAGAAGGCCTCTTTTGCCTTAGGTTCACTCGATAAATATTTATCCGCTAAACGCAAATAACCGTCAAAATCAATAAGGAATCTTTTTACCAGCCCTCCGGCATTCTGAAAACTTTCATTATCATTGCGCCAAAGAACCAAAGAACTCTTCAGATATTTCAATCTACATGTTCGATTAGTAAAAGAAATAAGTGAAGCGGCAAGCGCATATGCTGAACCGTCAAAATCATAGTTGTATCCCCTTCTATTCCACTCTTGGCGGCGTAATATAATTGAACTCATATAACTGAAAAGCGCGCCAACTGAATTTGCCTTATTGCAATACTCGATGAATTCCTCTTTATCCTGAAGATTAAAAACCCTGTCTTTAATCTTGTGATAAAGCCAAAACCGCTCCCTAAGCGGCCTCATGAATAAATCACAGGCTTTGACATTACACAGGTATATTTCATACCCGAATTTGATTTCTTGAAGGATTCTTTTAATTGCCCCCGATTTCAATGTGTCATCATCCGAAAACATCCAGCAATATTCGCCGCGCGCTAACTCAATGGTTTTGGCCATATCCTTATCCACCCCGGAGTTACGTTCAGAGCGGTAATAAATCAAATTGCTAAATTGTTGCTGGTAACGGCGCACTATCTGGGCAGTATTATCAATCGATGCCCCATCCACCACGACAATCTCCACGTTATCCCTGGCTTGCGAAACGATACTTTCCAGCGCCTCTCCAATGAATTTGGCGCGGTTATGAGTAGGAATACAAATAGAAAGTTTTATCTCTGTTGCAGGATTTTCCATATTACGTTATGATCTTTTACCCGCGCTTACAATCTCCAAATCTGGTAGCGGAAAAACCAAATTGAATTGTTTATATTTTTCCTGTTTTTGGAAAAACTTCCGAAAATGCCAGGGTAAAACGACCAAATAATCCGGCTTTCTTTGAGCTAATTCATCTTCCGGAATAATCGGGATCCAGGAACCCGGAGTAAAACAGCCATATTTTTCGGTATTGACCTCTGCCACAAAAGCGATTTCTTTTGAGCTCAAGCCGCAATATTGCAACAGGACATTCCCTTTTGTCGAAGCCCCCAACGCTGCCACCACTTTAGCTTGAGCCTGCACCGTCCGGATAAACCCCCCTAGATCCTTCCGGGTTCTCTCTACCCGTTTAGCAAATGCCTGATAAGGCACCAAGGTCTCTAACCCCTCTGCCTGTTCACCATCCAATATTTTTTGTACCGCTGGCAGCAAATCCGAGCTGCCCCTTGACTTTTCCAAGGTTACCGAAAAACTTCCTCCGTTGACATCATTAAATTCAACTTCCATAATTCTAAAGCCCGACCGATCAGCCATCCATTTAATCTGGGACAAGGCATAAAACTCGAGGTGCTCATGACAAACCGTATCATAGGAATTGTTCTTCAGCATTTGCGGCATATAACTTTGTTCGAAAACCCAAATCCCATCGTCTGCAAGCACTTCATATACCTGGCGCATAAAACCCAAAGGATCCTCTAAATCATAGAACATAGAAAATGAAGTGATGACTTTGGCTTTCTGGCTGCCAAAACGCTGCTTAACTAAATAAGCGGAGAAAAAATCCGCGATTAATTGAACATGGGCAGGATAATAACTGCGGAATTTAACCCCGGTTGGATCAATGCCTACTAGGACCAACCCGGAAGCCGGATACGCCTGTAAAGTCGTACTATCATTACTTCCGATATCAATAATTAAATCCCCCGTACGCAATTGTACTTGTTTAATGATCTTTTTTACTTTACCCTTAAGGTGAGCCACCATACTGGCATTAAGCCCGGAACGATACCCGTAATTTTCCCCATACATTTGTCCTAAATCAAAAGAATGTTGCAGCTGCAACAACCCACAGGATCCATCAGGGCCTGCGCATTTAACTAAGCTCAGCGGGCCGCAAGTAACCTGAGTATTTTTATTACGCGGGAAAACACCAGTTAGCATCTGCTCCCCCAAATCTAAAACTTTCTCTAAATGCCGGTTACCGCAAATTCTGCATTTTTCAATCTTTTTGTACATTAAATCTCTCCATCTCGGTATCCACCATCATGTTGATCATTTCGCTAAATCTTATCTGGGGTTCCCAGTTTAATTCTTTTTTCGCCTTTTCCGGATTACCCACTAATTGCACTTTCTCAGGTTGCCGAAATGCTCCAGCATCTTGCCGCACATATCTTCGATAATCCAAGCCCAGCCTACTAAAGGCAATCTCGCAAAGTTCCCTCACGGAATGTACCTGTCCGGTAGCCACGACATAATCTGAAGCCTCCGGTTGTTGAAGCATAAGCCACATTGCCCGTACATAATCTCCGGCAAAACCCCAATCCCGGCAGGCATCCAGATTCCCCAGCTTAAGTTCATGAGCCAACCCCAGTTTAATCCTGACTGCCTCATGAACAACTTTGCGCGTAACAAAACCTAATCCCCGACGATGGCTTTCATGGTTGAACAAAATCGCCGAACACGCAAATAACCCGTAATGTTTCCGGTAAATATTTACCATGCAATGCGCATAAAGTTTAGTCGCCCCGTATGGCGAGCGTGGTTTAAATGGCGTTTCTTCTGATTGAGGGGTTTGGCATACCTCCCCGAACATTTCACTGCTGGATGCCTGGCAAAAACGAATTTTCACATTAACTTTACGAATAGCCTCCAAGATTTGCGTAACCGCCAGCCCATTAATCTGCCCCATGCCAACCGGGTCTTCGAACATCTGTTCTCCTGAGGTATAAGCCGCATAGTTATAAACTTCAACAGGCTGGTAGCCGGTTAAAATATCCTCCATCGCCTTATAATTGAGTACGTCCCATTCCATTAACTCCACCCTATTGAGTAATCCGGGGGGGAAAGTATCCGGAACCTCCCGGAGATTCAACACCGTGCCGGCAACGCGATACCCCTGCGCCAGAAAAAACTCTGCCAAATATGAACCATCCTGACCGGTAATTCCAGTAATAAAAACTGTCTTCATAGAATATCACCTGCTTTCAGCCAAAACTTTTTCGTAGAGTAAATAATGCTGCTTAGCTATTTGCTGCCATTGATCATTGTCAATATCAACATTATATCCCCTGCGTTTTCCGGCATAGGTAGTCAGGGCGGATTTCATCTCCTGGATATCATTAATTTTGGTAAAATAAATATTACGTTTATTATCATACCCGTGTTGAGTTAGCGAAGTAGTCATGACAAATGCTCCATTTAATACCGCGCCATGGATTGAGGTATTCCACGCACCAGCACCATTCCTAAAAGGAAAAACCACAGCATCCGCAACCGCCAATAAAGCCCCCACATCGCTACCGGGGAGAAAACCCGTAATCGTGACTTTGCCTGCCCAAGGGGCAGTCCAAGCATATTTAATGATCTTACGTTGATAATCCTCTTCTGCGCCAAGCTGACCGGCGATCACGATCTGATCCACATGAGGATCGGCAATCTCAAACAAAAACTCCACGCCTTTATGAGGATACACAAATCCAAAAAAGACAATCAACCTTTTCTGCCCTTTTAGGTATTTACTTTTTAATGTTTTTATTTCCTCTGCATTAAGATTAACCTGAGGAATAGATGAGGCATTTTGTATAAATATGGTACTTTTTTTCCATAAGGCCCACCGTAATAAGGGATGTAAGGTTTCCTTATAATCAGGACGCACAAAAACCAATCTACTGGGCACGATTGATTTTAAAAGAAGCTGGGGAGCATTGCGCCGGCTATATCCTTCGTGCCAAGTTTCGATAACCTTTTTTCCCAGTAAAAAGGAGGTCATTGGCAATATCCAGGGTAAAAAACCATTTTTATACCCCTGAGTCGGAGATTGGATATGCACAATATCCGCAGGCCAGTTACGGATGATTTTCATAGCCGCGATTAACTCACTGAAACCCCATTTTTTTATAACCGGAAATATTTCGGCCCCTCCTGTATTATCCGGTTTAGCGCTATCTACGCTGGTAAGTATACCAACTTTTATTTTCGGGTTGGCCGCCAAGGCTTGCGCCAAATTCCAGCAATAATCGCCAACTCCGCATCTCATCGGAGGATAGGAACCTGTAACTAATAATAACCGCATATTTTCAATGCCCCAATATTGCTATCCAGACAAATCCATGCCAAAAATTAACCGAATTATAAGTGGGCATTCAGATTAAATAGCGCATATTGTTCATTGAGTGTGCAACTATTATTATACGTATTTAATCTATCTGGGTATTAACCCAGCATTGGACTCCGTCCGCAAACGCGATTTTTCCAAAAGGCGTAAGCCGTTTGCCATTACCAGGAAAATTAAAGACACACTTCCACTTTCTACCAGTAAATAATCTGTACAACTGCCTTTCAACATAACGATTATGGGTACCAATATGCACCCTTTTAACCTTCTTGCAAAGCTGGTCTACAGCGGCGCGGAGCACTCGATATTCTTCCCCTTTTATGTCCAAATGAATAAGGTCAACTTTATCTAAATCAGTAAGAATTGCATTCAGGCTTATTGATCTTGTCTTTTTATTGTAAAATCCCAGGCCATTTTTACCGGTCCAATAGTCCCTGGCATCACATCGCTCTCCCTTGATTCGTTTGCGGGCCCTCTTTATAAAGCGATAGACCTCCTTTAATGGCTTAAGGATCAAGTGCCAGGGTGTTACGACATAACTACCATATCCCTGCGGAAGACCAACCTCAAAAAGAATATACCCGTCTTGCTTGCTAGCGACGGCTTCAATTAATAAATGATCATCCGGATTTATGCCATTGTCGCGGAAATGTTTTCTCATCCAGGTATAAGTGGTCGGCTCACCTTCCACCCCAACCAGTTTCACCGGAAAAATACTACCATGGTAACTCTTAACAGCAATCGCTGCATTTACCAGGTGCGGGCCGATACCAGCACCCAGCTCAACTGCCACGTAATCCTTATCTGCCTGCGCAACTGATTCCAAGACGCTAATCCATTCAAAATAGTCTTCTCTGAACTCGGGATACTGGGTCTGTATACAAATTCGCTCGTTGGTTTCAGCATCGGAATCTTGCAGTTTTCGAGGCACAAGGCTGACCGGACAAATATGCGCAACATCAGTCAATGTCCCCAGAAAATTAATTGCATAACCTTTCCTCCCCATGCCAGTGTAGGGTTTAAATTTTTTAAAAACTTCATGATGCTCCACGCTACATGCTCCTTTCCTCGAATGAACTTTAAAAACTAAAATATAAAACTATTTTATAAAGATAGCCGTAAACCTACGCTTACGGCTAACGACACCGGCATATTTAGGCAGCTTTCTTAAGCACCAGCCAGGCAAAGGTATACTGTTTTCCCCAAAAATCAATCGGTTTATCTTTACCATCATACATCATCTCGCCGACCGGGAACAAACCATAGTCTGCTGCCTCAGTAATGAAATTGCAAACTTCATCCTTTGAGAAAATCTTCCAATCTAACCCGAAATATTTTAATCCTGTCGTATCGATTTTCTCCTTCCAGTAATCGAATGTAGCGATAAAATATCCGTTGGGCTTCAAAAGACGTGACATTTCTTTCAACAACAGTTGGCCGTCAAAACCATGCTCAATAACGGAAATTGCAGTGATTGCTTGGAATGAAGCATCATTAAACTTTGTGTGCATAAAATCAATGGTTGCATACTGTATGGAATCTTGATATGGCATTTCCCTTAAATTGGAATTCAAATCCACTCCGGTTAAATTTGAATAGCCCAATTTATGCAATACAACAATCACTTCAGAGGCATAACACCCAATATCCAGTATCGGCTCATTTCTTTGCACATAACTCTGAAGGAAATCTACCGTGGAAAGCACATCCCAGCTCTTGATCATGTGTCCTACCCCTACTCCGCGTACAAACCTAAATCTTCTCATGAGAGATACCATGGGCGATTCAGCAAAAAAAGCCCCTTTGCGGATCAACTCCTGACGCGATTGACGTATTTGTACTTTGTCTTGCAGAACTTTCATAGTCATCGCTTAACCTTTTTTAAACTATATTTTCTAACCAATTCATGTTGTTTGGCAATCTTCAAATCCTTACACACCATTTCAGAAACTAGTTCACGAAAAGTAATTTTAGGAACCCAGCTCAACTTATCCCTTGCTTTACTTGCATCGCCAAGCAGAGATTCCACTTCTGCCGGTCGGAAATAACGCGAGTCTACAGCAATAATCGGACGGCCCTGCTGGTTATACCCTTTTTCCTTTACCCCGCTGCCTTTCCAGGTAACTTTAATGCCAAATTCGTCTGCCGCTAATTCCACAAATTCACGCACGCTGTGCTGTTCTCCGGTAGCAATGACCAAATCCTCCGGTTGAGGCTGCTGTAACATCAGCCATTGTGCTTCAACATAATCCCGGGCGTGCCCCCAATCGCGCTTGGCGTTTAAATTCCCCAGGTAAAGGCATTTCTGCGCTCCTAATTTAATCCGCGCCAAAGCCTGAGTAATCTTGCGGCTGACAAAAAGTTCGCCGCGTACCGGAGACTCATGATTAAACAAGATACCATTACAGGCATAGATACCATATGCTTCGCGATAATTAACGGTAATCCAATAGGCGTAAAGCTTAGCCACGGCATACGGTGAACGCGGATAGAATGGTGTGGTTTCTTTTTGAGGGACTTCCTGCGCCAGGCCGAAAAGTTCAGAGGTGGAAGCTTGATAATAGCGGGTTTTTTTCTCCAACCCCAGTATCCGGATTGCTTCCAGGACGCGAAGGGCCCCTAAAGCATCAGAATTAGCAGTATATTCAGGCTCTTCAAAAGATACCGCTACATGGCTCTGGGCCGCCAGGTTATATATCTCATCAGGCTGCGTCTGCCGTATTACTCGAAGCAGGCTGGAAGAATCCGTCATATCGCCATGATGCAAAAAAAGCCGGACATCTTTTTCATGAACATCGTGCAAAAGATGGTCAATGCGCGCGGTATTAAATAAAGACGCCCTCCTCCTTAAGCCGTGAACAATATAGCCTTTATTTAAAAGAAATGCAGCAAGGTAGGCCCCGTCCTGCCCGGTAATGCCCGTAATCAAAGCGGATTTTGATTTTTTCATCGTCTTCTCCTACGCACAACACGTTTAAGTTTTTTATAAATAATCTCTGGTAAAAACAATTTAGTAAAATACCCCGCCGACTTACGCACAAAACAATCTAAATAAATAGCTATAGCCCTAGAGAACGGCAATTTATACTGTTTTAATATCTTTAGCTGCTCCAATGTGCTCTGAAATAAATACCTCTCTCCAAATCCACCTGTTCTGCGGTGAGCAACCAACAATCTTTCATAATTTCCTTTAACACCATGTTGGTGACAACGTAACAGCCATTCATAATCATTGGCATATTTATAGGACATGTTCAGCAAACCAAAGTTCTGGAAACATTTTTTATTAATTACCATGCACGGGTAATTAAAACGCGGGTTTCCCTTTGCTAAAGACTGCGTATAATTTTTATCACCTTTAATCAATGCAACCAATTCCCCCTTAGCATACATCGCCATATTCCCAAAGACAAAATCAGCACCTGTCCTTAATAATGCCTTAACCGCTATCTCAATAAAATTTGGATCAATCCAATCATCCGCCGGCAGCCAAAAAATGAAATCGCCAGCAGCCAAACTTATTGCTTTATTATTCGCATCAGAAGTACCATAATCTGGCTCACTAATCCATAAATCAATCTTATCGTCAAATTGCTTGATTACTTCCAAAGTGCCATCTGTAGAAGCGCCATCTACAATAAGATATTCAATATTCGGATAACTTTGGCTCAATACCGATATTATTGTTTGAGACAGTGTTTCCTTTTGATTTAGTACTATAGTAAAAACAGTTACAAGCGGTCGTTCTTGATTGCTTTTTCGATTAATAGTCGAACGACACCCGCCTGTCTGCCTAAAAGAATGAACGGGCGTCTTTAGATAATCTTCAATAGTAGGAACTTGATTCACGTTACTCATTGTCTCCATTGTAAGACAATCCTTTTTAAATAAGTAAGACACGTAGACGGCTTTCTGATCCCGCGGCTTACCTTCTCTAAAAATAATACAAGTCTTTTTATCCCATCTTCTATTTTTTCAAAAAATATAGGGCGATTCCCACGCCAACGGCCTCGCGGCCCCTGAGAAGAAGTAAGAATATTTAAATCAGTAAAAGATTCTACGGGTTTTGCCCGAGAAAAGTTAACCTTTCCATCTTTTACCCAAAGACTATCAAGCAAA
>Ga0172370_10003896_pt1 | contig 20378 bp, 16 predicted proteins | sample LakKiv5m_FD_114538 | JGI IMG/M metagenome (GOLD analysis project Ga0172370, IMG submission 114538) | Freshwater microbial communities from Kabuno Bay, South-Kivu, Congo - kab_022012_11.5m | ecosystem: Environmental > Aquatic > Freshwater > Lake | place: Democratic Republic of the Congo...
GTGTTTCCGAACACGTATCGCCGCTGGAGCCTCAAGTACCTCGGCGACATGATCGAGAAGCCGGACCTTGCCTGGGTGGTCGACGGCGGCGCTGCGGGCACTCTCGCCGCCTTGAGGTCGGTGGCGAAGGGCGCGACCGAGCTCGTGATCGCGACCGACTACGACCGTGAAGGCGAACTCATCGGTCACGAGGCGCTGGAGATCCTGCGCGGCGACGCGCTCAAGCGCCATCCCGGCGACAAGCCCGAGAAGAAGAAGCGGGCGAAGAAGGGTGCGGACACGGGCCGCGCCAGGGCCGCGGCCACTCCGGCGCCCGAACCGCCGGACGCCGATCCGCACGTCAAGCCGATGGTGCCGGCCGCCGTCGCCGACCGGCACATCCGGGTCCGGTACTCGGCGCTCACGCCGGAAGAAGTCAAGGCGGCGTTCGCGAAGCCGTCCACGGTCGATTTCAACCTCGCCGAGGCGGCGCACTCACGCCAGGACATCGATCTGATCTGGGGCGCCGTACTCACCCGGTTCATGTCGCTTGCGGCCTACCGCTACGGCTCGGACTACCTCTCCGTCGGCCGCGTGCAGTCGCCGACCCTGCGGCTGGTCGTCGACCGGGAGTTGGAGCGTCGCGCCTTCGTCCCGGTGCCGTACTGGGAGATCAAGGCCACCCTCGAGCGCGACGGCGAGAAGCTCGAAGTCGCGCACGCGAAGGGCCGCTTCGACACGCTCGAGGCCATGGAGACCGCGCTGGCGCGGGCGCAGGCCGAGACTGCGGAGGTCACGGCGTACAAGGCGGAGCCGCGCAAGGTGGCTCCGCCGCCGCCCTTCAACACCACGGCGCTCATGAGCGCCGCCTCAGGCGCCGGAGTCTCGCCGGCGCGCGCCATGCGCGCCGCCGAGTCCTTGTATCTCGACGGACTCCTCAGCTACCCGCGCACCGACAACACGGTGTACCCCCCGTCTCTGGACCTGCGCGGGAGCCTCGAGGCGCTGGCCCGCTGGCAGCCGGTCGCCGTCACCGCCGGGCGTCTGGCCGCGCAGGACAGACTGACTCCCACCAGGGGCAAGAAGCGCACCACCGATCACCCGCCGATCTACCCGGTGGGCGTGCCGGCGAAGGAGCTCAGCGGCGACCAGGCCAAGGTCTACGATCTCGTCGTGCGCCGCTTCCTGGCGACGCTGCTCCCGGCCGCAGTGGTCGAGGGCCAGCGCGTCGATGTGCGCATCGGGGAGGAGCCCTTCCTGGCGCGCGGCAGTCGTGTGGCCTCACCGGGTTTCCTCGAGGTCTACGAGAAGTTCGCCGCCAAGCGCGACCGGCCCCTGCCCCCGCTGCAGCCGGGCGACGCGCTCGAGGTCCGCGAGCTGCGCAGCGAGAGCAAGGAGACGCAGCCCCCCTCGCGCTACGGTCAAGGCCCGTTGATCGAGAAGATGGAGGATCTCGGGCTCGGCACCAAGGCGACGCGCGCGGACATCATCCAGCATCTCTACGACCGCAACTACGTGCGCGACAACCCGATCGAGCCGACCGAGCTGGGCGTGGCGCTCATCACCGCCTTCGATGCGGCCATGCGGGAGGCGCCGGTCGACATCTCGTCCAGCGCCATGACGGCGGAGCTCGAGCACCAGATGGACCGCATCGGCGAGGGTGAGCTGCCGCGCAGCGAGGTCGTCTCTGAGAGCCAGGAGATGCTCGACAAGGCGTGGCGCCTCCTCGACGAGCACATCGCCGACATCCGGGAGCGCATCAAGAGCGGTGTCCGCGAGGATCTCACCCTGGGCGTCTGCAAGAACTGCGGCGGCCAGATCCGTGTCTTGCGCGGCAAGACGGGCAAGCGCTTCGCCGCCTGCGTCGGCAAGCCGGGCGAGGAGCCGGCGCCGGCGGCCGAGGGTGAGCGCCCCCGGCGCGGCTGCGGCCAGACGTTCCCGCTGCCCCAGCGCGGCACCATCGTGCCCACCGGCAAGACCTGCGGCGAATGTGGGTGGCCCGAGATCAAGGTCGTCGGGGGCGGCGGTCGCGGCAGGCCCTGGGTGCTCTGCATCGACATCGACTGCCCGAGCAAGGAGAAGTACCGCGCCCGGACCGGGAAGTCCGGCTGAGCGCGGCGGTCGTCGCCGCGAGGCGGCGGGGGAGAGCGTCTTGAGCGAGCGCCGCGGCGTCCTCATCACTCTCGAAGGTTGCGACGGCTGCGGCAAGAGCACGCAGGCGGCGCTGTTGTGCGACCGGCTGACCGGCCTGGGCTTGCCGGTCGGTCCCCTGGACGCGCCCGGCACCGTGGTCAGGGAACCCGGCGGTACTCCGGCCGGGGAGGCGATCCGCGATCTCCTGCTGCACGGACCGGCGCCCACCTCGGCGTGGACGGAGGCGCTCCTCTACGCGGCGGCTCGGGCCGACCTGGTCGAGGCCGTGCTGTCACCCGCCCTGGCCGCCGGGCGAGTGCTCGTGCTCGACCGTTTCCTCGACTCCTCGCTCGCCTACCAGGGGTTCGCACGCCGGCTGGGCGTCGACGAGGTGCTGGCCGTCAACGAGCCCGGCCTGCGTGGCGTCCTGCCCGACCTCACGCTGGTGATCGACGTCGACCCCGTCGTCGGGCTCGCCCGCGCGAGCGGGACGCCGGACCGCATCGAGGCGGAAGGCCTCGAGCTTCAGCAGCGTGTCGCCGCCGGCTTCGCGGCTCTGGCCCGGCGCTTTCCGGATCGGCTACGGCTGATCGACGGGTCCCGCGATGTGGATCTCGTCGCCGTGGACGTGGAGACGGCGGCCCTCGGGGCAATCGCCGACGCCGGGCTGCGGCTCGGCACGTGAGCGCCGCGATGATCGACGTCGTTCCGGGCCAGGAGCGTGCCAAGGAGTTCTTCTCGCGCGCCATGCGCGACGGGTCCGTGAGCCACGCGTATCTGCTGACCGGACCGGAGGGACTGGGCAAGACGGAGTTCGCGCGCGAGCTCGGGGTCGCGCTGGTCTCGCCGTGCGGCGGGTGCGGCGCCTGCCCCGACTGTGAGCGCGCGCGGCGTGGCCTCGACCCGGACCTTCACGTGCTCGAGCGCGAGGGTGACCAGATCCGCGTCGAGCAGGTCCAGCCGCTGGTGGCAGACCTCGGCCTCAGGCCGTTCTCCGCCTCGCGTCGCGTCTGGGTCATCCCTGAAGTCGAGCATTTTAACCCGGCGGCCGCCAACAAGCTGCTGAAGAGCATCGAGGAGCCGCCCTCCTATGTCGTCTTCATCCTTGTGACCGACAGGCTGGAGCGCGTGCTCCCGACGATCGTCTCGCGGTGCCAGACGGTGGAGTTCCGCCCGGTGAGCGATGAGGAGCTTCGCGCGCACCTGCGTGAACACTACGGTCTCGACGACACTGCCGCTTCGGCGATCGCCCGACTCTCCAGGGGGGCCGTGGAGCGCGCTGCCCGGCTCGCCGCCGACGCCGCCGGTCCGCGGCGTCGCGAGGAGTATCTGCGCTACGCGGGTCAGTTCACCTCCGGCGCCCGTTCGGCCGATGGTCCGGAGCCCGGGGCGGCGTTCATCGGCGTCCTCGAGCGCCAGCAGGCGGAGATCGTCGCGGCGCTCAGGGAGGAACTGGCGCGACGACTCGCCGAACTCGAGAACCAGTTCCAGGACGAGAAGGATCTCAAGTGGTACGGGGACAGGGCCGAGGAACGCGTCAAGCGCGAGGAGCTGCGCCGCCGGCGCCTGGTCGCGCAGGACGCGGTCGACCTCCTCGTCTCGTGGGTGCGCGACCTCTGGGTGGTCGCTTCCGGGGCATCCGATGTACTCTGGAACAGCGACCACCGTGACGTGCTCGCCGCGGCGGCCGTGGCGACGCCGGAGCACTATGCCCGCCTGCTGGCTGTCGCCGCAAGGACCCGCAAGGACCTGTATCTCAATATCGATCAGAAGCTCGCGCTGCAGGCGATGTTCGCGCGCTTCGAGGAGGTCTCCGACAGTGCCTAGGATCGCCAGCGTCGTGTTTCGCGGCGGCGGCAGGGTCTACGAGTTCAGCGCCGGCGACCTCCAGCTGTCGCCCGGCGACGGCGTCGTCGTCGACACGACGCGCGGCGCGGACTACGGGCGCCTCGTCAAAGGGCCCGACGAGGTGAGTGCCGCCGGCGCTCCACGGGGCCTCAAGAGGATCATCCGCAAAGCGACGGCCGCCGACCTGGAGACCATCGCCTCGCACCGTGAGGCGGAGCGCGAGGCGAAGGCGGAGTGCCGGCGGCTCGCGGCGGAGCTCGGCCTGGAGATGAAGGTCGTCGACGCGCGCCAGGCCTTCGAGGGCTCCAAGATCACGGTCACGTTCTTCGCCGAGGAGCGGGTCGACTTCCGTGGACTCGTCGGCAAGCTCGGCGACCGGCTCAAGCGGCGCGTCGAACTCAAGCAGGTCAGCGCCCGCGACCAATCGCGCATCGTCGGCGGCTACGGTCCTTGCGGCCGGAGTCTCTGCTGCGCGACGTTCGCCGGCGACCAGGAGCCGGTCTCGATCCGCATGGCGAAGGATCAGAATCTGCCGCTCAACCCCACCAAGATCTCCGGCTGCTGCGGCCGCCTGATGTGCTGTCTCAAGTACGAGCACCAGGTGTACGTCTCCTTCCGCAAGCGTGCCCCGAAGCGCGGCGCGACCGTCCGTACCCCGGCGGGGCAGGGCAAGGTGGTGGACCTGCTGGCGCCGGTGGACAGCGTGATCGTGGATCTCGGCGAGGGCCGTTCGGAGACGTTCCGGCTCGCCGAGCTCGGATCGTCGTCCGCGGAGAGGGAGTGACGATGGCCGCCACGCGCGTGCTGCTCGAGGTCCCGTCGATCTCCTGTGACCACTGCAAGAGAGCCATTGAGACCGCCGTCGGCGCCCTCGAGGGCGTCGACCGAGTGCAGGTCGATGTCGCCGGCAGGACGGCCACCGTCGACTTCGACCAGGGGTCGGTGAGCCTGGAAGCCATCGAGGCGGCGGTCGCCGGCGAGGGCTACGAAGTCGCTGCTCGCCACGTCACCGGCGCCTGATCGCAGGCGTTTGGCAAGACGACGGCGGGCTGGTACCATATCGCCTCGCCACGCGTGGGCCGTTAGCTTAGTTGGTAGAGCAGGGGACTCTTAATCCCAAGGTCGAAGGTTCGAATCCTTCACGGCCCACCAGTGCGTCGTACGGCCGACCCCCCGGTTCGGTGTTGCCTCGCTGCTCGTCGCTCTGCTATGGTTTCTTGAATGTGGGTGCCTGCGTGTGACGCCTACCTGACGGGAGGTCGGAGAGGGTGAACGTGCGCCTGACGCCTGCGGTCGGCCGGATGCTGGACGACGCCAGGTTCGCTCTGGCCCCGAGCGGCGGCGACGACGCTCTTCGGCAGGGCATGATCATGGTCGCCTGCTACGCCGCCTACGACGTGTCCCGCGCGCTCGCCCAGGGTCGCGAGGCCGTCGCCATCGCGAACGGCGTCTTCTTCATGAACCTCGAGAAGGCGCTGGGGATCTGGTGGGAGCCGTGGATCCAGGGTCGCGTCAGCGCGGTCGAGCCCCTCATGTCGATGCTGGTCTGGGCGTACACCAATCTGCATCTGCCGCTGATCATCGGGACGATGGTGTGGGTGTTCACGCGGCACCGCGGCCGGTGGTCCCTGTACCGCAACTGGTTCCTCGCGATGAACTTCGTCGCGGTGATCGTGTTCGCCCTCCTGCCGACGGCTCCGCCGCGGATGATCTTCACGTCCGGGGTGGTCGACATCAACTTCCTGCACGGGGTGCGCGAGCAGATCCTCGAGAACGGATTGCTGGCGAACCCCTTCGCCGCCATGCCCAGCCTTCACTTCGCGTACGCACTGTTCATCGCCCTCGCCGTCTTCGCTCTCGGCGCCGATCGCTGGCTGAGGTACGGAGGCTTCGCCTACGCGGGGCTCGTGCTGGTGGCGATCGTCGCGACCGGCAATCACTTCATCATCGATGCCGTGGCGGGCGGTCTCGTGGTGCTGGCGGCGTGGGCGTTCGCGGTCAACGTGCAGCCGAGCGCCGTCCCGCAGTCGGAGGCGGTCACCGTCCGCGAGCGCGACGGCTGACGTGACCAACCTCAAGACCCGGTACACCGACGGCGCCCGGCGAGGGTTCTTCAAGGTCGGGGTCGTCCTTGCTCGCCTGGGCGTCACCGCCGACATGATGACCGTCTTCGGCCTGCTGCTGCAGGTCGGCGGGATACCGCTGATCATCACCGGCCACTTCGTGTGGGCGGTGCCCGTCGGCGCCCTCGCGGCGATCTGCGACGCCTTGGACGGCGCCGTGGCGAGGGCCGGCGTGGGCCCGACGAAGGCCGGCGCCTTCCTCGATTCCACGACCGACCGGATCTCCGAGCTCCTGATCGCCGCGGCGCTCGTCGTCTACTTCGCCCGCGAGGCGCAGTGGGCGCCGACGGTCGCCGTCCTCGTCTTCATGGGCGCCTCCCAGATGGTGTCTTACACGCGGGCGCGCGCCGAGGCGCTGGGGGTGGACTGCAAGGTCGGTCTCATGTCGCGTCCCGAGCGGCTCGTCGTGCTGGGCGTCGGTTTTCTGCTCTCGGGATGGTCGCTGGGCGACACGAGCCTGCTCGTGTACGTCATCTATCTGCTGGCCGTGCTCACGTCGCTGACGGTCGTCCACCGCATGGTCCACGTGCTGCGCAAGCTTCGCCTGGCCGGGGAAGCGCCGGCGGGCGAGCGCTGACCTCCCGCGGCGCCGTGGTATACTCTCGTTCGTTATCGTGAGCTCCGCGGGCGTCTTTGTGCGCCCTGCGGGCGGCTCGGATCGAGGCGGCCGCAGGGCGGCCGCAGCCAGTGGAGGTAGACCGACCTTGGGCAATCCAGTACGCGTCGCGATCATCGGCGTCGGCAACTGCGCCTCGTCGTTCGTGCAGGGCGTGGAGTTCTACAAGAACGCCAAGAAGACCGATTTCGTCCCCGGGCTCATGCACCCGGTCGTGGGTGGCTACCACGTCCGCGACATCGAGTTCGTGGCCGCCATCGACGTCGACAAGAACAAGGTCGGCAAGGACCTGAGCGAGGCCATTCTCACCAAGCCGAACAACACCGTGCAGTTCGCAGACGTGCCGAAGAAGGACGTCAAGGTGGTCCGCGGCATGACGCACGACGGGCTCGGCAAGTATCTCTCGCAGATCATCGAGAAGGCGCCCGGCGCCACCGCCGACATCGTCGGTATCCTCAAGGAGACGCAGGCCGACGTGGTCGTCAACTACCTTCCGGTCGGCAGCGAAGAAGCCACCAAGTGGTACACGGAGCAGATCCTCACCGCCGGCTGCGCCATGGTGAACTGCATCCCGGTCTTCATCGCCCGCGAGCCCTACTGGCAGAAGCGCTTCGTCGAGGCCGGCGTGCCGGTCATCGGTGACGACATCAAGAGCCAGGTGGGCGCCACCATCGTCCATCGCGTGCTCACGCGTCTCATGCGCGAGCGCGGCGTCAGGCTCGAGCGCACCAGCCAGCTCAACGTCGGCGGCAACACCGACTTCCTCAACATGCTCGAGCGCGAGCGCCTCGAGAGCAAGAAGATCAGCAAGACCAACGCCGTCACCAGCCAGCTCGACTACGACATGGGCGCCAGGAACGTCCACATCGGCCCGAGCGACTACGTGGAGTGGCTTGAGGACCGCAAGTGGGCCTACATCCGCATGGAGGGCCGCACGTTCGGCGACGTGCCGCTCAACATCGAGCTCAAGCTCGAGGTGGTCGACTCACCGAACAGCGCCGGGATCGTCATCGACGCGGTGCGCTGCGCCAAGATCGGTCTGGACCGCGGGCTCAGCGGATCGCTCGAGGGGCCGAGCAGCTACTTCATGAAGTCGCCCCCGGTGCAGCACCCCGACGACCAGTGCCGCCGCATGACCGAGGAGTTCATCGCCGGCGAGGGCGCCGGCGCCACGGCGGTCTGCCAGGGCTGACTCGGGCGAACGAGCCGGATACCGGACGGGCCGGGGCCGACAGGCCCCGGCCCGTCCGTTTCCGGGCTCGCCCCGGCGGCCGATCCGCCGAGGTTCCCGCCTTGACGCCGCCGGTGCGGTAGCATCCATCTCATGGGACTCAACCTCGGCATCCTCACGCCCTTCCTCTGGACGACGTCCTCAGGTGTCAACGACCGGGTGCGGGAGCTGGCCGAGCGGCTCACGGCCCGCGGCCACCGAGTGACGATCATCGCGCCGAGCGGCGATCGCACGGCGGTCGACGAGACGCAGGGGCGCGTCCAGGCGGTGCTCACGGGTGAACGGGACGCGGTCTTCTTCCCCGACGAGCCGTACCCGCGCTACTTCTTCGCCGGCGCCACCTACGCCGTCCGCGAGAGCCGGTCGCTCAAGCTGATCGCGGCGCCGGCCGACCTGATCGCCAACATCGATGTCCTGCTGGGCGCCGAAGACTTCGACCTCCTGCACCTGAACGAGCCCTTCGTCCCCGGTCTCGGCTGGTCGGCGCTGCGGCATGCCGGTTGTCCCCTCGTGGCGACGTTCCACGCGAATCCCGAGCGCATGCGCCCGTTCTGGTCGACGCGTCCGCAGCTCAGGCGTCTGTTCGACTCGCTCGACGCGGCGATCGCATCGTCGGTGGCGGTCCGGGACATCGCGGCGACCGCCTTCCCGGGCGCGTATCGCGTGATCCCCCCCGGCGTCGATCTTGAGCGGTTTCATCCCGGCCACGAGGGCGGGCCCGGGCCGCGTCACGTGGCGTTCTGTGCCGGCGGCGAGCGCCGCGCAGGCCTCGGCGTGCTGCTGCGTGCCCTGCGTCTCCTTGACGCGAGCCATGACGACGTCGTCGTCGATGTCTGCGGCGACGACCTGCAGGAGCGCCGCTACGCACGTCTCGTGCCGGTCGCGTGGCAGGGCCGAGTACGCTTCCACGGCCGGTTGCCGCAAACCGCACTGGCTGCCGTGCTGCGGCGAGCCGACGTCTACGCCGCGCCGTCTCTGGGGCCCGACTCCGCCGGGGTGACGCTGATCGAGGCGATGGCCTCCGGCTCGGCGGTCGTGGCTTCGCGCATCCCCGGACATGACGAGATCGTGATCGACGAGGCCGACGGCCTGCTGGTGCCGCCGCGTGACGTGCGCGCCCTGGCCGGGGCCGTCGCCCGGCTGCTGGACGACGCCGCGCTCCGGAGGCGACTGTCGGCGCGGGCCCTGCGTACGGCGAGGCGCTACGATTGGGAGCGGGTCGTCGGCGAGCTCGAGGGGGTCTACCAGGAGGTCGCGAGCCGGCGGCGTCACCCGCTGCCGCGCCGCCGCCGTCAGCAGCGTGAGCTGTTCGCCGACCTGCACATCCATTCGCACCACAGCAAGGACTGCGCGATGCCTGTCGCCGACATCCTCGAGCGCGCCCGGGAGGTCGGTCTGGACGTCGTGGCCATCACCGACCACGACAGCGCGGCGGGCGGACTCGAGGCCCGGGAGCTGGCCGACCGCTACGGCATGCGGGTGATCGTCGGTGAAGAGGTGAAGACGAGTGAGGGTGAGGTCATCGGCCTCTTCCTCCAGCGCACGATCCCGCCCGGCATGACGTTCGCCGAGACCATCGCCGCCATCAGGGACCAGGGCGGCATCGTCTATGTACCGCATCCGTTCGACCGTCTGCACACCATCCCGAGTCCGGGTGTCCTGCGCGCGAACGTCGCCGACATCGACGTCGTCGAGGTGTTCAACTCACGGCTTGCCTTCCCGGGCTTCAACGAGCTGGCGGAGCGGTTCGCGCAACGCTACCGGCTGCCCGCCGCGGCCGGGAGCGACTCGCATGTCTTGCCGGGTATCGGCACGGCGTTCTGCGGCATCGATGACTTTGAAGGCCCGGGCGACTTCGTCGAGGCGCTGGCCGAGAGCCGCATCGTGCGCCGCCCGCGAAGCCTGATCTACCTGCAGTCGCTCAAGCTCATCCAGACCACCATGAGCGGCGCGTCGAGAGACGACGGGCAGGGGGATTCCCCTGCGTAGAACCGAGACGACAGGAGCTTCCGGCGATTTGCCCGGACTCCGCGAGGAGTTCGCCGGGAGGGCGCGAACTACCTAGCGATCACCCCCTATCGAGGTACTCACGTGGCGCACCCCAACGAGATCTACGACAAGTACCTGACCCGGGCGATCAGCGAGATCAACGAGCTGACCGGTGAGATACTGAGGTGCTCGAAGTGCAGCCACGCGCGCATCATGCCGGTCATCGGCTCCGGCCATCCGATGGCCGACATCTTCCTGCTCAAGTACCAGGCGCGGCCCTCGGAACTGCACGAAGGCGTCGCGTTCTTCGGCCGCGCCGGGACGGCGCTCATGAAGAGCTGCCAGCGACTCAAGATCGACCCCCTGCAGCTGTACGGGACCAACGTCGTCAAGTGCGGCGATGTGCGCGAGGCGCACCCCGAGAGCAAGTGCCTGGAGCATCTGCGCCGTGAGCTCGCCATCGTGAGCCCCAAGCTGATCGTGGCCATGGGGGAGGACGCGGTCGCCTCGCTCAACGCGCTGGGGACTCCTCTCGCCCGTGAGCTGGAGTACTCGCCGGCCGAGATCGTCGAGTTCACTCCCGGCACCGAGGTGCTGGCCACGCCCGACATCGACGCGTCACTCGACGAGCAGCGGCTGAAGGCCGGCTTCTGGCGCGCGTTCCGGCGGCTCGGCGAGTGGTACGACAGCATCCCGCCTTACTGATCGGTGAGGCGCCGGTGAGTGGACCGGTGTGTCCCGTGTCTCCTGTGTGGCGGAGGTCCATGTGGCCAGGCGCCTGACACCGGCCATCGTCGCCGGCGTTCTCCTGCTGCTCTGGGGCTTCGGCAGCAGCAGCCTCCCGGTCCTGCCGGTGAAGACGAACATCATGCTCTCGTCGGCGATCGTCCTGTCACTCGCCGGGGTTCTTGTGTGGGGGATGCTGCCGCTCCGCATGCTGGGCCGGCGGCTCCCTCTGGTGACGATCGTCGCTCTGCCCCTGGCCGTCCTCTTCGTGTGGCTGGGATGGGTAGCTCCGGCCAATGTGGCCAAGATCGTCGCCGCCGGCGCGCTCGGGATCTGGATCGCCGAGGAGCTCGAGCGCGTGAGCTGGGTCGTGATCGTGGCCGCCGTCTCGGCGGTCGTGGACATCGTCAGCGTCGCCGCCGGTCCCACGAAGGCGATCCTCGACAAGGGACCGGTGGTGGTCGGCTACTTCACCGTTGCGGTCACCTGGGCCGGCTACACCTACGGGGAGGCGTTCTCCGGCCTCGGCGTGAGCGACGTCATCTTCTTCGCCCTGTATCTGGGCGCGGCCCAGCGGTTCCGCCTGCGCGTCGGCTGGAGCGCGGTGGCGATGGTGGCCTCGTTCCTGGGCACCATCGCCGTGGCGATGTGGTGGACGGCGCTCCCGGCGCTTCCGCTGCTGTCGGCCGCCTACCTGCTCGTGAACGCCGACCTTCTGTGGACGAGGATCCGGGGGGGCGGCGAAGGGAGTGGGCCGCTGCCCGACTGAGCCGTCTGCGTGGCGGACCGGTGACGGTCGTTCGCCGCCTGCTCCCGGGTCATCAGGTGCGTTCGAACAGGGCCACCGTCTCGATGTGGTGCGTGTGAGGGAACATGTCGACCGGCGCGATCCGGGAGAGCCGGTATCCGAGCTCCGCGAGTTCCGACCCGTTGCCGGCCAGTGTCGTCGGGTTGCACGACACGTAGACGAAGCGGTCGGCGCCGAGTGCGGCGGCGCGCTGCAGGGCCTTGCGGGCCATGCCGGCGCGAGGAGGGTCGACGAGCACCACGGCCGGCCGGTCATCGTCGTCGGCACGGGCGGCGTCGAGCACCGCGGCGGGCGGGAACCTGAGCAGCGGCCGCACATCGTGAGCGTGGAAATCCGCGTTGGTGATGTCGTTGAGGCGGGCGTTGTCACGCGCCGCGACGATCGCCTCCTTCTGGATCTCCACGGCGTGCACCGATCGCGATGCGCGGGCCAGCGGCAGGCTGAGTGAGCCGATGCCGCAGTAGAGGTCGACGGCGGTGCGCGACGGGTCGGGAGCGGCGAAGCGCAGAGCGGTGGCGTAGAGGACCTCGCACATCGCCGTGTTCGTCTGCAGGAACGCGGCGGCCGGCACTTGCAGGTCGCAGCCGGCGAGGCGCTCGCTGAGGTACGGCGGTCCGAAGAGCGGATGGGGGCCGTCTCCCACGGCGGCATCGCCGGGTGAGTCGTTGACCGTGAGCGCGAAGGTGGTGCACCCGCTCTCGGCCACCACACGCTCGGCAAGGGCCGCCTCCTCCGGGAACCGGGCCGCCACGAAGAGATTGAGCAGGAGGTCGCCGGCCAGGGCCTCACGGACCACGAGATGGCGCACCAGCCCGCCGCCGCCATCCTCGCGGGAGTATGGTCGCAGGCCCAGATCGCGGCAGGCGCTCTCGACCGCCGACCTCGCGTGGTTCACGCGCGCCGACGCGAGCATGCAGTCGGCGATGGCGACGATCTCACGCCAGCTCCCTCGCCGGTGCAGGCCGAGGACGAGGCGGCCGTCGGCACTCTCACCGGCCGAGAATTCCATCTTGTTGCGGTAGCGCCAGGGGTCGGTCATGCCGCGGATGGTCTCGAGATCGTAGCCGCCGAGATGCCCGAGTCGCTCGAGAGACTCCAGCACCTGCTGCTGCTTGAACTCGAGCTGCGCCGCGTAGTCCAGCGTCTGCCACTCGCAGCCTCCGCACTCGCCGTGGTGGGAGCATCTCGGCGGCACGCGGCGCGGGGAGGGCGAGACGATCTCGACGGCCCGCGCTTCCGCGTGGGACCTCTTGCGGCGCGTGATGCGGGCGCGCACGCGGTCGCCGGGGACGGCTCCGCGCACGAAGACGACGAAGTCGTCGAGGCGAGCGACGCCCTGACCGCCGTAGGCGAGGGTCGTCACCTCGAGCTCGACGGTGTCTCCGGGGCCGGGCGGCATGGTGGCCAGTCTACCCTCTGGCCTCGCGAGCCGCGAGCCGCGATCGTCCACCTCGCGGCCGGGTGCCGGGGTGTGGGGGCGGCGACCCAGCTGGTAGAGTCAAGCCGGTGCGGCCGGCCGGGCCGCCGTCATCGGGGGGAAGGGGTTTCACGTGAGCGGCGTCGATCTGGAGCTCTATCGCCGGCAGGCCGAGGAGTTCATCGGCGCGCTCGATCGTGAGTACTACGAGCACTTCTCCGGCCGCAAGCCGGTCTGCGACACGGCGGCCGTGTACGACCGCTACCCCGGGTTGTTCACGCGCGAGGCGATCGACGGCCTTGAGGCGCACTATCGCGCCGTCGCGGACGAGGGCAGGACGCGTCTCGCGTATCTGCTGTCCTTCGCCGTCGACGGCTTCATGGGCGAGCAGACGAAACACCTCGCCGACGAGGTCGCGAACACCGAGAGCACCACCTCGATCGTGGTCGACGGCGAGAGCATCGGTCTGCGACAGGCGGGCGTCGTCCAGGGCAACGAGCCGGACAGGGCGCGCCGCACCCGGATCCAGGAGGCGCGCCTCCGGGCCACCGCCGAGCACCTCAACCCGCTTCTCGATCGTCAGTGGGTGCTGTGCCACCAGCTGGCTCTCGATCTCGGCCATCCCACCTACAAGGCCTTGTACGCGCAGACCAGGGGCATCGACTACGACCACCTCCGTGCGGAGCTGGAGGGCTTTCTTGCCGACACGGCCGGGCTGTACGAAGTGGCCATGGACGAGCTGGTACGGGAGCGCCTGGGGTTCGGGCTCGACGCGCTCGGGTATTCCGATCTGCCGTATCTGTGGAGGGCGCCGGGGTTCGACGACGTGTTCACGGCCGAGGGGCTGGTGCCCACGCTGCGCGCCACGCTGCACGGCCTCGGCATCGATCTCGGCGCCCAGAAGAACGTGCACCTGGACACCGAGGTCCGGGAACTCAAGTCGCCGCGTGCCTTCTGCGCTCCGGTCCGCGTTCCGGACGAGATCTACCTCGTGGTGCTTCCGCAGGGAGGCCAGGACGACTACGCCACCCTCCTGCACGAGGCGGGTCACACCGAGCACTTCGCACACGTGCGGCCGGACCTCGCGTTCGAGTTCCGGTATCTCGGTGACAATGCGGTCACGGAGGGGTTCGCCTTCACGTTCGACCACCTCGTACTGAATCGCGAGTGGCTCGCGACCTACCTCGGGTACTGCGAGAGTGAGGACTTCGTGCGGTTCTCGAGCGTGAACGATCTCTACTTCATGCGCCGGTACGCCGCGAAGCTCATCTACGAGACCGTCTTGCATGAGCAGACCGGCGATCTGGGGGCGATGGCGGGCGAGTACGCCCGTCACCTGAGCGCGGCGACGATGGTCGAGGTGCCGCCGGAGAACTACCTGACGGACGTGGACGACGGGTTCTACTGCGCCAGCTACCTTCGTGCCTGGATGCTGGAGGGGGCCCTGCGGATGATGCTTCAGGACCGCCATGGGCCGGGCTGGTTCCGCGACGCCGGCGCCGGAGTCTGGCTGCGTGAGTTGTGGTCGCAGGGACAGGAGCTCACGGCCGAGCGCCTCCTGCTGCGTCACGGCGGCGGCCGTCTCAGCGCCGATCCGCTGCGCCATCTCTTCGAGCAGGCGCTCGGCCGCTGAGCGCCGCGCGGCGCCGCCGCTAGCTGCGCGTCGCCACGAACGTGACCAGGACCCGGCGCCGTCGCGGGCCGTCGAACTCGGCGAAGTAGATGCCCTGCCAGGTCCCGAGCTGAAGGCTGCCATGGAGCACGGGTACGGTGACGCTGCTCCCCATCAGGCCGGCCTTCACGTGGGCGTCGGAGTTGCCCTCGGCGTGGGTGAAGGGCAGGTCGGCGGGGACGAGCCTTTCGAGTGCCGTCGTGAGGTCATGCCGCACGGACGGGTCTGCGTTCTCGTTGATCGTGACGCCGGCAGTCGTGTGCGGGACGAAGACGACGACGACACCGTCGTCGGCGCCGCGCACCAGTCTCTCGACCTCACCCGTGATATCGACGAACGCCACTCGCTCCCTGGTGCTCAGGTCCAGCGTCCACATGGGGCCTCCTAGAAGAGTCCGAAGCGGCGGCGCTTGACCGGGGCTTCGAGTCGATGAGGGATCGTCAGGCGCCCCCGCAGGGCGGCGACGACATCGGCGGTGGACGTGACCCGACCGGGCAGCTCCGTGTAGCAGGTCATGAGGCGCCCGGCGTCGTGGGCGTCGCTCCCGCCGGTACGCGCGACGCCCAGATGCGCCGCCAGCTGCTCCGCGGTCTGCACGTAGCGGTCGTCAAGCCATCCTCCGTTGAAGACCTCCACCGCATCCACGACGCCGGCGACCATGCGCTCGATGCCGGGATAGTACGCCGACCCGCTGCGCCCGCCGCCGGCTCCCGGGTGGACCCAGACCACGGCGGCGTGAGCGGGGATCGTGCCCGGGCGCGGGGCTTCCTGCACGTCTCGAAACGTGGCCAGGTAGTCGAGGTCCGGCGAGAAGACGACGAAGTCGCCGAACAGTGTACTGATCTCGACGCCGTCGATGAGAAGCACTCCCTCGGCGGCCAGCGCCGGCCCGAGCTTGCGGTTGTCGCCGACGTCGCCGTGGTTCGTGAGGGCGATCGCCTCGACGCCGTGCTCGACGCACCAGGCGATGTAGTCACGGTACGTGATTCGCGAGCAGTCGGAGGCCGGGTACGTGTGCGTGTGCAGGTCGACGTTCATCGCCCCCGATTATAGACTTCGGAGGACCATGCAGGGCACACTCGACACCTTCAGCATCGTCGAGATCCTGCAGATGCTGAGCAGGACGCGGCGCTCGGGCACGCTGCACATCGAGTGTCCGGAGCGTCTCGTCGACGTCCACTTCGTGAGTGGTCGCATCGCGGAGACCCGCGACTCCACACGCGTGACCGCCGACACGGTCATCGGCAGCCGGCTCCTCAAGGGGGCGCTCGTGAACGAGGCGCAGCTCTCGGCGGCTCTCAAGGAGCAGGAGCGCCGCCCGCGTCCCGTCGGGACGCTGCTCGTCGAGAGCGGCGCCGTCTCGGAGCTCGCCCTCCGCGAAGTGCTCTCCCGGCAGATCGCGAACACGCTGGTGGCGGCCAAGCTGGAGGCGGCGGGGTCGTTCGTCTTCGTGGTCGACCACGACGCCCGCCCGGTCGACTTCATCACCGTCGATACGCACGCCGTCCTCCTCGAGATCTCGGCGCTGGGCGGTGAGTACTGCCTCGCGGCCGAGATGCTCGGTCAGCCGTCGACGGTGCTCGTCCGCAACGGCGACTACGGCAGTCTGCCGCGCAACCCGTTGCTGATGGCGCGCGACGAGTTCGTCGTGTTGTTGCACGTCGACGGCCGGCGGACGGTCAAGGAGATCACCGCCGCGAGCCGACTCGAGGAGATCACCGTCGTCAGTATCCTCGGCAGGCTCGCCGACGCGGGCGTGCTGCTGGTCAAGGCCGAGCGCCAGTCGAGGGCCGAGGATGCGGCCGAACTGCAGGCCCACCGTGAAAGCGTGTGGGAGGAGGTCAGCCAGCTGCTCGACGATCTCGCTGTGGACGCGAAGCCGACGACCGGAGCGACACCGCCGACGGACGACGTCGCCGGCCGGGGGGCGTCCCCAGTCGACTGACGGCCGGCCGGGTGCCGAGGCCGTTCTCCGCAGCGACGAGGGGGCGGGCGGCCTCACGGCCGCCCGCCCCCTCGTTCCTGCGTTCGGCGCCGGTGGCCCTGCGGCCGCCGGCGCCGTTGTGATCCTGTGCGCGTCGAGTCAGGCGGTGACGTCCCGGATGAGATCGTCGAACGCCGCGACGTACTTGTCGATGTCGGCATCGGTGTGCGTGATCGACAGTGTCCACTCCTCTTCGCGGCCGGGTGCGATGACGATGCCGCGATTGAAGTTGTACAGCCACGCGAGGGACACCAGTTCAGGATCCTGATGCGCGATGAAGGACTCGTAGTCGGTGATCTTGCCGTCGGCGAAGTTGACGCAGCCCTTGGACGAGATACCGACCGTGTAGGCGGGGAAGTCGTACTTCTTGCAGACCGCGTCGCAGCCTTCGATGATGCGGTCGTTGAGGTGGTTGAGATGCTTGTAGGCGTCGTCGGTCATGACCTGCTCGAAACTGGCGCGTGCGGCCGCCATGCTGAGCGGGTTGCCGCTGTAGGTGCCGACCTGGAAGACGGTGCCGTCGTTGACCTTGGCCATGATCTCCTCGCTGCCGCCGATGGCGCCACAAGGGGTGCCGCCGGCGATGGCCTTGCCGAGCGTGACCATGTCCGGCAGAACGCCCCAGCGCTCGACCGCGCCGCCGCGAGCCGTGCAGATGCCGACCTTGACCTCGTCGAAGATGAGCACGATGCCGTGCTTCTTCGTGAGTGCGCGCACGCCCTCGAGGAAGCCGGGCTCGGGCAGCACGACGCCGAGGTTCATCATCGCCGGTTCCATGATGACGCACGCCGGCGGGCGTCCTTCCTCGACCAGCTTCTCGATGCGCTTCGTCATGTTCTCGATGTCGTTGAACGGCACCGGGATGGTCATGTCGATCGAGCTCTGCGGGATGCCGCCGCCGTACGGCAGTGAGGCGTAGTTGTCCCGAGGACCGATCTTGCCGTAGTCGAGGGCGCCGATGGAGACCATGACGTAGTCGTGATGGCCGTGGTAGGAGCCGAACATCTTGACGATGGTCTCGCGGCCGGTGAAGGAGCGGGCCACGCGGATGGCGTCCATGGTGGCTTCGGAGCCGGAGTTCACGAAGCGCCACTGAGGGAGCTTGAACGCTCCCGCCAGATGCTCCGCCATGATGATGGCATCCTCGGTCGGGAGGCCGAACTGCGTGCCCAGCGGGGCGCGCTTCTGGATGGCCTCGACGATGAGCGGGTGGGCGTGGCCCTGGACCATGCAGCCGTAGCCGTTGTGGAAGTCGGCGATCTCCTGGCCGTCGACCGTCCAGATGTGTGGCCCCTTGCCGTGCGTGTAGTAGACGGGATACGGGTCGCGGGCGTGATACGTCGAGGCTACGCCCATGGGCATGTGCTTGACGGCGCGCTGGAACATCTCGTAGGACTTCGGCGACTGGTCCTCGAGCTTCTGCTCCTCACGGGCCGTGAGCTCGGCGATGAGCTTCCGGTCGATCCTGGCTGCTGTCATTCTGGGTGATCTCCTTTGCGTTCGCCCGGCCTCGGGACGTCGTCGTCGCTCGGGCCGTCGGCATCTGGTTCTGAGTGCGTCGCGCGCGTCACCTGGGTCTGCCTATCACCCCACAGTGTATGGCTCGTCCCCTTGAGACGGGGGGCGCGGGCCCCCGGAACGGGCCGTATCGCCTGTCCGGGCACGATCATCTGCGTGAGCGAGCCGGAGGCTCGTGCAGGACAGTCTACCGCGTTGACGCAACGAAGTGTAGGGTTCGGCAACGATTTGGCGGTTTCGGCAGCCGAATCGGCAAGGTCGTCGGCGAACCCGGGTGCGGGTCTGTCCGTCCGGGCGGTCTGCGGTCCGCCACCCGCGGTCGCCGGGATCGCGGCGCCCGGGCCGGACGCGATGCGGGACCGGCAGCGCGAAGGGCGGCTCCCCCTGCGGAGAGCCGCCCTTCGGCGTGCACGCACGATGGCTGCCAGCCGTTGCGGCGGTCATACTTGACGATGACCTTCACCTGAGCGCTGTAGGCGGTCAGGTTGCTGGCGTTGCCTGCCATCTTCGCGCGGACGTACCAGGTGCCCTTCGCCGTCATCTTGAGCGTCCTGGCGTAGGCGCCGCTGGCGTTGAGCTTCGCGGTCTTCCAGTTCTTCCAGTTGCCGGAGCCCTTCTTGCGCTGCAGGGTCACCTTGCCGGCGCCTGCGACAAGCGAGCTGGTCTTCACAGTGCCGCTGTACTTGACCTTCCGGTTCTTCTTGACCTTGGCCTTCGACCGTTTGGCCGTGACCTTCCACGGGTCGGACGCGACCGCGGAGGCCTGGTCGATCGCCTTGTTGACGATCGCGACCGTGTAGGGCCAGTTGTGGATGCCGAGGCTTCCTTCGGTCTCCACGAAATCGACGTTCGTGAAGCTCTTCAGGAAGTTGGTCTGGTTCACCGTGCGATCTGCCTCGGCCACGGCCATGACGGCCGTGTGCGCCGAGGCCGCGTCCGCGAAGCCGAGCTTCGCGGCGGCGGTGGTGAGGAGGGCGCGGATGTGGGCGATCTTGCCCACCGTCCACGCCTGGCGGTCGTCGATCGTCTCCTCGAGGTATGTGGCCAGCGGGTCACGCTGGCTCCCGTGGCAGGTGCTGCACGACGAGTACGGCATGTTCCTGTCGCTGCCGTCCACCTGTGAAGCGGCCTCTTCCGGCGTGACGATCGCGAACACGTGGTTGCCGGCGGTCGCCGTCGCACCGTCGTGCTCGTAGCCGGTCGGGACCATGTGGCACTGGACACAGCGGCCCTTGTGGACGCTGGGCAGGCCCTGGACGTCGATGGCGCCGTAGCCGGCCATCATCTCCTTCATGGGATGATGTGGTTCGTCACCGGGAGCGGCCTCTCCGTCGACGGGGATCTCCGCGTTGTGGCACTGTACACAGAGGTCCTGCCGCGCCGCCTTGAGTTGCGGGTTCTTCTCTTCGTTCCAGACGGAGCTCTGCGTACCCTCCTCGTGCGGCTTGTGGCAACCCACACAGGTGATGCCGTATCTGGCATCGGTACTCGCGGGGGCCTCGCCGGCCTCCTCCATCATGACGAAGTCGGTGGAGTGGCACTCGAGGCACCCCTTCCTGGCGTCTTCGGGGAGGGAGGCCCAGGAGGACCGGCCGGTGAGACCGGTGAGAGCGTTCGCATGACCCTCGACCATCCACTCCTCGTACTGCACGGCGCCTTCGCCGTGGGCGTTCATGCTCTGACCGCCCGTCCAGAACGCGTTGCCGACCGGGTCGGCCTTGGTGGCGACGTTGAGGAAGGCGGTGAGGGGAGCGGGCGTCCACCCCGGTGCGGCGCCGAGCGGGTTGTAGTCGCCGAGTGTACCCTGCGGCTTGACCGTGGTCGCGATCGGCGCCGGAGAGCCTGCCGGCCAGGTCCACGAGTCGTACGACGCCACGGTCGCGGAGTAGCGGGCGTGGCACTGGCCGCAGATCGCCGCGTTGGCCATGTTCCGCATGGGGACGGCGTGGCCGGTGTTGGCGGGATCGGTCCCGAAGATGTCGTTGATCGTCGTGTTGGGACCGGTGTTCACGCCCACGTGGCAGGAGGAGCACCCGACGAAGGTCTCGCTGAACCCGCTGGTGCCGGAGCCCTGCGTGCCGACGACGGCCGTCGGATACGTGGTGGCCGCGGTGGGCACGTGCTTCACCGGCGAGTAGTTGCCCGTGTGGCAGCCGGCGCAGCCGGCGCCGCGGCCGATGGCCGTGGTCGTGGTGTTCGCGTGTGCTGTCGTCAGCCATTGATCGTAGGTGGGCTGGGCGATGCCGCCGGTATAGTGGCAGCTGCTGCAGTACCCCGTGAGCACGTAGGTGCTGCGAAATCCGTTGAAGGCCAGCGCCGGCAGAGACAGCGCGA
>Ga0172370_10003904_pt1 | contig 20360 bp, 18 predicted proteins | sample LakKiv5m_FD_114538 | JGI IMG/M metagenome (GOLD analysis project Ga0172370, IMG submission 114538) | Freshwater microbial communities from Kabuno Bay, South-Kivu, Congo - kab_022012_11.5m | ecosystem: Environmental > Aquatic > Freshwater > Lake | place: Democratic Republic of the Congo...
GAACCTGGACGATCTGGTCGCCTTTCAAAACCTGGGCGTTCTTATTTGGGCTGTCAAGATCCGCGCTTGTGGCGTTTTCCGATTCCAAGGAAATTTTGCTGAGCGCATGATCGATCTGGGCCAGTTTTGTATTGCTCAACCTCAGCAGGAGAGCGTACATCCTGGAAAGTTCCCGTATGCTGAACGCGCTGATTTCAGCGATCATATCGTCCGTCAGCATGGCGACCATGGGAATAAACTTCCGCACAGCGGCTTTTGCCTGCGGGTTTTTGAGAATTTTCCCGGCGGGAGTATAAGTGCTAAAGCGCTCTTCTTGCATGCTGTCATCAGCGATCTGGACCCCAGCCGCCATCATGAGTTTGCTCCACAAGGCTTTCCTCTTATGCTCTGAGACCGAGCGGTGTTTCCTCACTTCGATTGTACAAAGCAGTATCCTAGCTTTACCAAGGTTGAGTTGTACCAAGGCATTGGCTTCGGGCAATTCTTTCTCACTCCGATACAGTGCGGCGGTTTTCGAAGTTTCGCTTCGATGATTCCACATGCGCCAGTCGCAACTGCAAGCCTTCAAGAGTACTTTGCTATTTTTAATGTTCTGACAACGGATGCCATACAGCTGGATGATAGGATCCTCATCTTCAGAGAAATAAAGTTCCTTAAGCCGGAAATGATCCACCAGGGGATCTGTGCGGGCGTACTCGCCTCCAAAAACAAGGGATGATGCTTCCCGCTCGAATATTTCGATCTTTTCACCGATCAGGATCTCCAGCACTCGCGCAGACGCAGGCGTCAGCCCGGATAAAAAGACTGTGCCGCCGCCTGACCTGAGAGCCTCCACCCTGGTTTTCAAGGTTTTTTCCTGCTCAGGCGAGATGGATGCCAAATCAGCATAAATCAAGTTTCCTGCCTGATCTACACTGAATTGAATCCCGGCTGTTTTCAAACCTTGATTATGAACACCATCCGTTCTTCCGAAAAAGACCACCGGCGCTGGCTGATCAATCAGCTGAAGCGGTTTGCAGGGTGGGGAAGTCTGTGTCGTTTCATAAGGCGCTGGCAAAGAGCCTTCGGAAGAAAATGCCGACTGGATTGCCGCGTACATGGGGTTGGGAGCGTAGAGCGGCAGACAGGGATCGTACCCTGGATTTAAAGTGGTGCAGTAAGGTCCCAATCGTTCAGGTTGTACGCCCGGTTTTCCTTCCCGGTATTCGCCAAAGTAAATGCCATTCTGGATCGTCGGAGAATTTTCCTGATGCGCATGCCCGAGCGGTAAGGGTTTCAACCCATACCAGACCAGGTTAAAGACACTGATGTAACTGAAATCTGCGGATCGTTGGGCTTTCAGTTGACCATAAGTCTCGATCGCCACCCCTTTCATCCGATCATCCATACTTTGGTACGCCAGATCACCGATAAACGCCTCGGCGTGTTTCGGCGTACCATAATACGCGATCGTACATTCGCCAACGCCAACAGGTTTATTGGCTTTGCTCTTAATATCTTTGTAGTTTTCCTTGTTTTCATAATGCAAGATACTGGTTGGAAAGCGACCGCCCCAATCGCGGGAACCATCGGCGCTGACCCAGTCGCGGGTGGGGTCAAGTTCCCTGACAATATCTATCAGTTTGCAAATTTTTTCCCCTACACGTGCGATTGTTTCTTCAGATTCAAATGGTTGTTCGAGCGCCATCCGCACTTCATTTTCAACGCTCCAACCCATCACGGAAGGATAATTGCGATCACGCTTTACCAGCCGGGACACATGCTCATAAAAACGTTCCCAGGTGATTGGCTCATCGTAATTATTCTGGCAAAGACTCGCCCAAATAGCGCTTTCATCCAGAACACATACCCCCATCTCGTCTGCAACTTCCAGATAAAAGGTGGGATAGGGCATGGCATGGAGACGAACCCCGTTCCCACTGGCATCCCCAAGCGCCCTGTACCAGGCATAGGCATACCGCCGCGTGAGTTGTGGAATGCCCATGAAGTGCCAGGAGTCACCTTTGATCTGGATCTTGCGGTCATTCAGGTAAAACTCCCCATTTTTGATCTTGAATTCTCGCCAGCCGAAGCGGGTATATTTTCGGTCAATGGTTTTCCCATCCTGCTCCAGTGTAACCAAGATCGCATACAGGTTGGGGGTTTCCATATCCCATTTAAGGAGTTTCCCAAATATGGCTGCCGTATGAGTAAGAACGGCTTCAGCATTTGGCAAAATAGTGATTGGTTCACCAGGAAATTCAATGTTGGGATTATCTTCCAGTTCGTAATGGGGAACAACCTGAACACCATTATTTGGAAATGAGAAAGGTTTCAGCGCTTTGACAATGCCATTTACGGTTAATCGGACTGGCTGTTCGCTCCGGTTTTGAATAGTTACCTGAACTCTTAATTGATCCGCTGATAAATCTGGTTGTACAAAGACATCCTTGATATGTACGTTTGGAACGCCCAGCAAAAACACATCCTGCCAGATACCGGTGGCGTTCAAGTTGAAGAAAGAACCGGTTGGATAGGTAAATTTGGTGGAACCGTTATTTACATTGAAAAGTTCCGGAGCGCGGACGCCCACCCATAACTCATGATCTTTTCCGGGAGTCACAAAATCGTCTACCGGATAGGTTTGCGACTGGCTGTTGTCAAAATGCTCGCCCACTTTTTTGCCATCAATATATACCTGGCAATGCCCGCACACGGCTTCAAAATGAAGCAGGATGGTTTGTTCCGCCCAATTTTCAGGTACATGGAAAGTACGTTTCATCCAGCCCATTTTGCATTGCTTCCAGGTGTCAGGATAACTGGGATAGCAAACAAAATCACCGCCCGGAATGCCATCACCATCCACAAATCCGTTGATATTCCAGGGCGATGGTACCTTTAATTTCACATCATCCCATTGATCCGGTTGGGGCAGCGTCAGTTCGGGGGTGGATTCGCCCGGCGTGAAGCCGTCAGGCAGATCAACCGGCTGAAAATCCCACCGCCCGTTGAGGCAGATTTCGCAGCGGAAATCTGATTCGCCAGGTCTCAGGTAACCGGTTTCAGTTGAAAATTCGTTATGGTCGACGATGTTTTTTTTGACAGACATAATGTTCTTCAAATTCTCTTATATGACCACGAAAAGTTGGGGTCAAAAATGATGTGCTTGAAGGTATCATCCTTCGAGATGACCACCTGCGCCGCGCTTTGGTTCTTGTCGTGCGTGTCCTCGACGATCCATAAAAATTTCAGCGTATTGCTCGCAAATCCCTGCGGATTTTGGACATGGTTGGTTTTCAGGTAGGCGATTTTCATAAAACAGTTCATTTGTTTACAGGAGACAGTACTCTTTTGCCAGCGTCTTTTTACCGGTCAACTCTTCACTTCGGGTGTCAGGCTGCTGCCCGCCGACATAGATAGTGAACCGCCCGGGCTCGCGGCGGCTGATGCCGTCTTCGCCTACCAATTCGAGCAGGCAGTTGGGAATATTGAAAACCACTTTCTTAGCTTCCCCAGGCGTAAGGTCTACTCTTTTAAATCCACACAGCTGATAATGGGGTACTGGTATAGGCGCGTCACAGCGGTGCAGATAGAATTGGACAACTTCACTGCCTGAAAATCTTCCGGTATTTGTTACGATAATCGAGGTTGTAAGTCCCTCGTCCCGGCCTTTATCATCACAATCAATGTTGAAGTCAGAATATTCAAATGAGGTATAACTCAGCCCAAATCCAAACGGATAAAGCGGTGGTTTTTCCAGATAGCGGTAAGTGCGCCCCTTCATGGAATAATCCTCAAAGGGAGGTAAATCATCATCGGAGCGAACAAAGGTGACCGGCAACCGCCCAGACGGGTTGAAATCCCCGAACAGGATCTCCGCAAGTGCCATACCACCATCCTGACCCGGATACCATGCCAGGATCACGGCATTCGCCAGTTGGTCCACCTTCCTCAAATCCAGCGGGCTTCCGGCAAAGAGCGCAACGATTAATGGTTTGCCTGAGGCTGCAAGCAGTTCAAGTAGTTCTTCTTGTACGCCTGGCAGTTTCAGGCTCAATTTATCGCCTGACGCATCGGCGTTAAAAGCATCGCCTTCTTCGCCCTCCAGCCTTGGCGAAAGACCCAGGCACAGCACAACGGCATCCGCGTCTTGCGCAGTCTGGAGCGCTTTTTCGAACCCGGATGTTATTTTCCCTTTGAGATTGCACCCGTTAGCAAAAACCGTTTCCCCGCTGAAATGTGCGCGGATGCCAGCCAGCGCGGTTATGTAGGATGATGGCGTCCCGTTGTAGTTGCCAAGCAGCACATCCAGCGAGTCAGCGTTGGGACCAATCATCGCGATTTTTTTGATTCCTTTGTTCAAGGGGAGCGCGCCGTCATTTTTCAAAAGCGTCATCGAACGGCGTGATGATTCCAATGCCAGGGCGCGATGCTCCGGGCAATCAATGATCTCGGGGCGAATCTTGTTGTAGGGCACTTTTTCCGGGTTATCGAACATGCCCAGGCGCAGCCGCGCCTCCATTAATCGCTCGACAGATTTGCGGATGGTTTCTTCAGATATCAATCCACTGGCAACGGCTTTTTTTAGGTGCTTATAAGCACCCCCGCAGTTCAGGTCACAGCCTGCCTGCACCGCTTGGGAGGCAGCATCCGGGTAACTTTTTGCATTGTGATGGTTTTTGTAAATATCACAGATCGCCCCACAGTCGGAGACAACATACCCGTCAAATCCCCATTCATCGCGCAGGATATGTTGCAATAGTTCCACATTGGCTGAACAGGGCTCGCCGTTGACTGCATTGTAGGCAGACATCACGGACGCCGCCCTGCCTTCCTGCACGCAGGCTTTGAACGCTGGCAGGTACGTTTCATACAGGTCTTTGCGGTTGACCACGGCATTGAAACTGTGCCGTAACCCTTCGGGACCGCTGTGGACGGCAAAATGCTTGGGCGTGGCCACCACCTTCAGGTAGTCAGGGTGATCGCCCTGGAGTCCCTGCACAAAGGCAACTCCCAGGCGGCTGGTCAGGAACGGGTCTTCGCCATAGGTTTCATGCCCGCGTCCCCAGCGCGGATCACGGAAGATGTTGATGTTGGGGCTCCAGCAGGTCAGTCCGCGGTACCAGTATCTTTGCGCCAGCAACACACCTGCAACCGCGTCGGGCAACGACTTGAAAATCAGCCCCCAAAAATCGTCCCGGCTGGTCGCTTCGTTGTATTTCGCCCGGACCTCATCAGAAATCGCCGAAGCGATCTCCTTAAGGAAGGGTGCGTCAAACATGGCTGCCATACCGATGGGCTGGGGGAAAACAGTGGCGATGCCTGCCCGTCCAACTCCATGCAGGCACTCGTTCCACCAGTTATAAGCGGGGATGCCCAGGCGCGAGACCCCGCGCGCCTGGTGGACCATTTGGGAGATCTTTTCGCCAGGCGTCATGGACGCTACAATGGATATTGCTCGATCCTTTGGGTTCATGATCTCGAGTCCCATTGTTGGATTTAGTAGCGAAATTTCCGCGCCGTATCGAACATGGCGACGATGTTTTCCGGCGCAATATCCGCCTGGATGTTGTGGATCTGGTTGAACACGAACCCGCCGCCAGGCGCAAAGATTTCGATCTGCTCCCGAACGTGCCGGGCAACTTCCTCCGGCGTGGCAAACGGGAGCACATGCTGGGTGTCGCAGCCGCCTCCCCAGAAGGTGATCTGCTTCCCGAACTCTTTCTTCAACTGTCTGGGATCCATATCCTTGGCGCCGGTCTGCACCGGGTTGAGGATATCCACGCCCGCGGCGATCAGGTCAGGGATCAGGGGGCAGATACTGCCGCAAGAGTGGAGAAAAACGGCGCAGTTGGAGTTCTGGTGAACATGCTGGAACAGTTTTTGGTGTCCAGGGAAAATAGATTTCTGGTACATGCTCCTGGACATGATCGGCCGGTCTTGCATTCCCAGGTCATCCCCGAACTGGATGATCTGCACATAGTTGCCAACCGCTTGCAGGAACAGGGCTAAATTTTTAAGTTGGGTCTCAACGATTCCGCCGATCAGGTCTTCCGTGAACGCACCACCCTTCCCTAGATCCATCATGAAACGGGAAAATCCGCGCAGGGTGTTGGCCGTCTCCAGAATATTCCCGCCGAAATTTGCCATGATGGAAAAATCGGTATTCTCATATAACGCCTGGGCGCGCATCTCAAGGAATTTCAACTCTTCATCGCTGATGACGGGTCTTGGGACGTATTGCAATTCTTCCGGGGTGGTCAATCCCGCCAGCGGGTGAATGGCTTCGGAAAAGTACAAACTGCCGGGTGACATCCGTTGCATGGGGATGCCGTATTCCCAGATCAACCAACCACCGTTTTCCTCATCAGGACGCAGGTCAACGCCAGCGGGGATTTTGCAGTCCACGCCGCAGGGAAGTTTCCATGGCTTCCATAATTCAGGCGCTTCGCCCAGGGAATTCCCCAGGGAGATGACATCCACCCCGAAGCGTGACAACACTTCCGGCTCCACTTCTGCCAGCTGCTGTCCCATGTCAAAAACCCGGATCTCCCCGCTCGTGATTCCTAGATGCTCCTTGAGCCGCGCATACGCGATCGCCATGATGCCCGTTGAAGCCATGCCCCCCAGGTCTATGGGCAGGCGATCGGTTTCTTCATGGCGGATGGCCTTCTGTACACGTTCCCGCGATGTCATTGGAAGTTGGGGAGGGTGGTGCTGTTCGTTTTGCATGGTGTTTCCTTCCTTTGCGTCAGGTCGGGAACAAACATCAAGCGCATCACCTGGTTGTTGGCGAAACCTAGATGTTTACGCTGTCAATATCATAGTCTATAATGTTAACGTTGTCAACATTATGGTATAATCAGCCTATGCCATCCAATCCTTATCATCACGGAAATCTGAAAGAAGCCCTGATCACCGCAGGGCTGGACATCCTCTCCGAAAAGGGGATGGAAGGGTTAAGCTTGCGGAAAGTGGCCAGGATGGTAGGCGTCAGCCATACGGCTCCGTATAACCATTTCTCTGATAAACAGGGGCTCCTTGCTGCAATTTCAACCGCCGGGCATGAGCATTTGCATCAACTTTTGCTGGATACGTTTGAAAAATCCAAGACCCAATCCTCGGATATCATCCTCGAAATTGCCTGGGCTTTCCTGCAATTTGGTCTTGCCAATCCGGCAAAGTTCAAGTTGATGTTTTCCGGCGCGCTTGAAGAAGAAAGGGCTCATCCCGAATTTGTAGCCATCTCCCAGAAGACCATTGCACTGTTTGAAGAGATCATTGTTTTTTGTCAAAACAAAGGGCAATTGCCTCCCGGCAAGGTGGAAGATATCGCCATCAAGCTTTGGAGTCTGGTTCACGGGTTCACGTATTTGATGCTGGAGAACCAGTTTCCAATCGAGTATCTGCAAGACCGAGAGTTAAAAGAAGTGCTCAAGCACACTGTCTTATGAACAAAGAAATGGGATCCAAAGGTAAAAGAACGCTCTTGTCAAAGAGCGTTCTTTACTAGAATGTACCAAATGGAAAAAATGGTCTATATGTTCTTGTGCCCCGAATCCCCGAAGGGGGCAAGGGGACCCTGTATATACGGATAGTCCAAAATCGAGAGAGTGATCCTTGCGCCAAAAATGCCCCGGGATCGAATCTTCGATTTGTACTCCAAGAGCGATGGGACCGGCATGATCCGTTGCAATAGACAAGTCAGGTTGAGGTGGTTGTTATCGGCATCTATTTATATTTTTTAATGATCTTCCTTAATAACCATAAAGATGGTAGATGCCCGAATTGCGCGATCATTAATAAAATCTCTTTAAGTTGAAAAATTGCCAACCTTTCTTCCCATCCCTCTTGTAATGGATAAATATCTTCATACCCATGGTAGAAATCACCTGGAAATGGTTGATACATTTTTGTTATCGCGATATCTGACTCTCTGCATCCGTAATAAAGCGCAGGATCCAGCAGATAGATTATTCCGCTTTTGGTTGCATATACATTTTTTCGATGAAGATCACCATGGCACAATGCTGGTGGTTCTTTAGGAACAATGTCATATATTTTGTTAAAAAAGGATTCTATTCCTTTTCGATCTTCGCTGGTGAGCATACCATTATTTAAGCCCGCATCGAAATAACAGGAAATTCTATTTTCATAATAAAATCGTTTAGGATCATCTGATATCGGATTTTTTTGTTCCCATATTCCACAGTAGTTATCATGCTCCAAACCGAAATATTCGTTGGTATTTCTATGCATAAGGCCGATTTTTTGACCAAAAACATACCAGTCTGATTTTTTGGGGTTTTTCTTGATATCTCCCAGGTCTTCAAGAATGAGATGTTCACTATCTACTGCAATCACATCAGGAACTGACGCGGTATTTGTGGCCTCAATAATCCTTAATGCCTTGGCCTCAAATTCGCAAATGCAAGGTAATACTTTGATCGTTCGCTTAACTATATAAGATTTTTGACTTGTATATATCCTATATACATTGCTCGCAGCACCGTACGCGACGTGCTTGTAACCATCAATGCGTGTCTTTAGCATGCGCTCGATTCGGCTTAAGCTATCAGAACTTAATTTCTTATGTACTTGTCGGGAAAGCTTGTTCATAGCCGATCAGTTCCTCCTGCCTCTCAAAAGGCAGTGGGACAGTGAGCCCAACTAGTGTTTACGCGGATCAGATAACTGCGTTTAGAGGATCTGTATGAATCCAAATGGCAATCTTTACGGCGAATTATTTCTGCTTGAATAATCAGAATCTGCGCTACCACCAAGATGACCTTATAATCACGATGTTACAATAAAAGATATTGATGGTCAAGAAAAACTTCCCTAATCCTTCCATTGAGTAATAAGCTTTGCTTTCCATTTCCCTCAATCCGTCTCTTTTGTCGGCGCGTAAGCCACCGGGCGGGTGTGGTGTTTTAATTAGGTTCTGTCTTGGTTTGGGGTTGAATGGAATCACGAACACCTGACAGGATTGACAGGTGTTCGTGTGGGAATACCCCGCGGTGCGGGATGGATTTCAAAACGGAAATCAAAACGGGTGATTGGTAAGGTCATCCGGTCCATTCAACCGTGACGCTTCTGCTAATACTCGTATTGAGTAGTGCTTCAAGGGGGATTCGAACCGCTGTTTTTTACCTTTAAAACTCCGCATCAACCCTTTCCAAGGAATAAATGATTTTATACCTACTTGAAAAGTATGCAGTATCACAGGTGGGCCCGGTTGGATTCGAACCAACGACCAAGCGATTATGAGTCGCCTGCTCTAACCACTGAGCTACGGGCCCTTAAGCAGGGCTATTATAGCATTATTTAAAGTCGATTGCTTAATTTTTTACCCTGTTTTGGTAAATTGCGGAAATATCAGGTTTCTCAAAAATCCAGGAATAATTGGGTGGGACTACCATCAGACTTGAAAGCCGTCATGCTTTTCCGGTAACTGCACAAGGTGCATCCATCTGCGGGTTGTGGTGCCTGCGGCGCATCCAACACTGTCATTACTTCACCCAAGAATTTCATAAAACCCTTGTCATCCCTCGGAACATCCATCCAAGTCGTTTGTGTGATGAAAGCTGCTTCATCGTTGTTCACAAGTTCATACTTCTGAGGAGTGATGATAAACAACCCCAGGAGCGTGATCGGGGTCAGGTGCAATGCGCCTGTAGCAGGGTTTTCCAGAGCGTAGGCATAAGCTGATAATTGCCGGCTGTAGAAGGCTGCCTTTTCCGGCGAAGCATCCGATGTCTTATAGTCGATGATTCCGTACGAGCCGTCTTCAAAAGCGGCTACCGCATCTAAGCGCCCGCGGATTATGCATTGTGAGCTGATCCCTTCAAAAGAAATCGGATTGCTTTTGACCCATTTTTCCTTATACTTGATAATTCCCACTGGAAGGCTGGGTGAGATAGCCGAAGTGGATTTATCCTGGTAGAAGTTGCTGGTTAGATCTCCCATTCTCCCAAACATACCCGGAAGGGGACCCCGGTAAGCGATATTGTGTTTAACCTTCAAATAAAAACAGAAGTGGCAGCCATCCCACAAGAAGGTCAGGTCGGATGGACTCAGTGTATATAGATTCATCAGGTGATCCTTTTAGGATTGGATGCCTTTATTCTACAACAAGTTGCTGTGAAAGTATTTCAGTCTCTTGAAATAAAAGATCATCTGCCATTGCACAGATGATCATTAAAATAAAAGGAGCGGGTAACGGGATTCGAACCCGTGTAGCCTGCTTGGAAGGCAGGTGCTCTGCCCCTGAGCTATACCCGCAATGTGACCCGTATTTTACCGTGACCTGCCCATCCGGTCAAGCTGAAAGGAATTTTCATCATGGCTTTTTTCGAATTCAGGATTTTTATTCAAGGTAGCAGGGTTCATTGTGAAATGAGTAATAGCTTCAGTTCCTTTAAGATTGATAAAAATCAGGATCACAAAAGGTTATAATACTCTAGGAGAAATAAATGAAAAGAATCCAATTTTTCCTTATTGTGCTCATAATCCTTATCTTCGTTTTCCAGCCTGCCCACGCCCAGAGCGGGTCATCCCTGGTATTGGTGATGACCATTGATGGTCCCATTGCTCCAGCTGTCCAGGAATACCTGGCACGTTCCATCAAAGTCGCCGAACGGCAGGGTGCAGAACTTCTGATTTTGCAGTTAAACACTCCCGGTGGCAGTATTGACACCATGAACAATATGCTGCAGGAAATGCGTGCCAGCACCGTCCCGATCGTGGTTTATGTTGCCCCGCGTGGTGCCATGGCTGGTTCAGCCGGTACTTTGATCACTTTAGCCGGGCATGCGTCAGCCATGGCTCCTGAAACGATCATCGGTGCTGCCAGTCCAGTCGGTGGTCAGGGTGAAGACCTGGGAGATACCCTCAAAGCCAAGGAGATGGAAGCCCTCAAGGCTACCGTCCGTACTCTGACGGAACGACGCGGTTCCCAGGCTGTCCAACTGGCTGAAGATACCATCGAAAAAGCGCGCGCCGTCTCTTCCAGCGAGGCTTTGCAGGCTGGCCTGGTGGATTTTGTTGCAACCGATATTAGTGAACTTCTTGTAAAACTGGATGGATTCACGGTCGAGACAGTCAATGGTTCCCGCAGACTTGGCACCACTGCTGCAGTGGTGGAAACGATCCCCCTCACCCTGATCGAATCCATCTTGCAGATGTTGACCAATCCAAATATCGTCTTTATCCTGTTAAGTATTGGTGTTCAGGCTATATTCATTGAGCTTTCCAGCCCGGGTGGTTGGGTTGCTGGTTTCATTGGGGCGGTTTGCCTGGCTCTAGCTGGATATGGCATGGGTGTTCTTACGGTCAACTGGTTCGGGCTTATATTTTTATTGATCGCGTTTATATTATTTATCGTTGATATTAAAGCACCAACTCATGGCGCCCTTACCGCTGCTGGGATCGGTTCGTTCATCATCGGTGCGCTGGTGTTGTTCAATTCACCCGGGACCCCCCAATTTGAGAAGGTATCTCTTCCTCTTGTCATCCTCATAAGCATCCTAACCGGCTCCATGTTTGCTGTAATCATTGGTATAGCCATTCGTGCTCAAAAAAGACCTGTTCGTACCGGTCATGAATCCCTGCTTGGGCTGCAGGGGTTTGCCTCCACCCCTGTCACCATGCAAGGACAGGTGAAATTGGGCAGCGAATTGTGGACTGCCGAAGCTGCACAAGGTTCGGATCCAATCCTTGAAGGAGATCGGGTCGAGGTAACAGAAGTCCGTGGATTATGCCTGGTAGTTCACAAAATAAATACACATACTGGATAAGTTTCAATATTTCTACTATGAAATAAAAATAAGTTGATAAGAAGTAGTTAGGTTGAAAAATCGCAACTTCATACAATCGAAATTGTCAAGGTTGCGAAACTAAATTATAATAGATAAATTAGATGATAATAGACCAATAAAAAGTGAGATTATGACAGCCATACCAACCAGAGACCGGGTAAAACCAGAACAGATCAATACCACCCCCTTACGCAGACCAGAATGGATCAAGGTCCGTGCTCCTTCCGGAGAAACCTACCAGCAGCTTCATCAACTTATGCGCGTCAAGGAACTTCACACGGTTTGTGAAGAAGCCATGTGCCCAAACATGGGAGAGTGTTGGGGTTCCGGCACTGCCACCTTCCTGATGCTGGGAGATGTTTGTACGCGTTCCTGCGTTTTTTGTGATATCAAACATGGCAAACCCGGTCCATTGGATTGGCAGGAACCAGAGCGGGTTGCCCAGGCAGTCAAATCCATGAACCTCAAACATGCTGTCATCACCTCAGTCAATCGTGATGAGCGCCGTGATGGTGGTGCTCCTATCTTTGCCATGGTCATCAGGCGCATTCGAGACCTTCACCCAGGATGCTCCATTGAAGTACTCATCCCGGATTTCAAAGGCAGCCTTGAAGCCCTTAAGATCGTGATGGAAGCCCGTCCAGAAATATTGAATCACAATGTGGAAACGGTGCCGCGCCTTTTCAAGCAGATCCAACCCCAGGATAATTATGCCTGGGCTGCTGCGACTCTCTCCAATGCCAAGAAACTGGACCCCGAAGTTCTAACCAAATCCGGCATCATGGTCGGGTTGGGAGAAGAGATCGACGAGGTCAAGGAGGTCATGCGGGATCAGTGCTCCTGGGGTGTTGATATCCTCACCATCGGGCAGTACCTGCAGCCCAGTAAAAAACATTTTCCTATCAGTCGTTACTACACCATTGAAGAATTCAATGAATTAAAAAATTACGGACTTTCCATCGGGTTTAAGTGGGTCGAAAGTGCTCCTTTGGTGCGGTCCTCCTATCATGCCGGTGAGCAGGTGCGAGCTTTAAGCACAGTCCATAAAAAACTTTATGGAGCATCCGATAATAATAAATAGCTTCATATTCACCTCAATTTAAGCCAAGGATTTTATTGATGGAAAATAAGGATAACGAATTTACAAACATAGATGAGTATATTGCGACTTTTCCTATGGATATACAAAAAAAAATGCAAGAGTTGCGGGCGGTGATCAAATCTTCTGCAACTGATGCCGTGGAAAAAATAAGTTATCAAATGCCAACTTTTTATTTGAATGGCAATTTGATCCATTTTGCTGCTTACAAGAATCACATCGGACTATACCCCACTCCCAATGGGATCGAAGCTTTTTCGGACGAGTTATCAAAATATAAAGGTGGCAAAGGTTCCAAACAATTTCCTCTGAACGAACCTCTCCCGCTGGACTTGATCAGCAGGATCGTCAAATTCAGGGTCGCCGAAAACCAAAAAAAACCAGCAAGAAAAAATAACCACACCAAAATATTAAATATCTAACACTTCTTTGGTCGGGAAATAATTTTTTTCCCCGTATTGGATCCATAACTGAATATCGATATACAGTGGTAACGAGAAATTCGTTCAATAAACCAGGATTATCTTCCGGTTTTATTATCTATTCTATTCTTCGGGATTTCTGAGGAGGGTTCGATCTGATCGAATAAGTCAGATAAGCCCTTGAAAAGACTTTCTGTTCCAATGTTAACATTCCAGATTCAATGAACTGCGTCTGCAAATTCTTTATTCTATACTCCACATCTTCAAGCAACCGACGATTAACTGCGATTAGGTCTGCCAACAATCCAATGACGATTACAGACGTGCCCAGGATGAATAATGCGAGGGCAAAGATCAATGATTGCACATGACCTGCGCCTTCTCCGTGGAAATAATACACAAGGTAGCGAACACCGATTATAAATGTAGTAAGAAAGAGAAATATTCCTGGAGTAACAAAGAAGCGAAGCGGCTCGTAAATGATAAAGCTTCGGATGATCACAATGAAAGAAATTATCAAATAATTAGAAATGCTGGAAATTAATCTTGACGAGCGAAGTTTTTTGTTCGTTCTGATTGGAACGGAAATGGTTGGAATGTGCATCCGGCCAGCTTGTATAATGGTCTCAATAGTATACGAATATCTGTTGAAAACATGCAAGTGTAATGCAGCGTTTCTGGATATTGCTCTAAATCCACTCGGAGCATCGATTATCGGAGTTCGGCTTATTTTCCGAACAACCCAACTACCAATTTTTTGCAAGAGTTTCTTAAAAAGTGAAAAATGTTCAATTTCACTGATTGGGCGTGTTCCAATAACATATTCTGCTTCTCTATTTAAGATCGGGTCTATTAGTTTTTGAATATCCTCACCGCAATACTGATTGTCTGCATCAGTGTTTACGATGATATCAGCTCCAAAGTATATGCTGGCGTTAATACCAGAGATAAAAGCTTGAGAGAGACCTAGGTTCTTTACATGTGAAATGATATGATGGACTCCCTCGACTTTTGCAATTTCAACAGTCCTGTCGATACTTCCATCGTTAATGACGAGCCATTCTATTTCGTCAACACCAATTAATTGACGGGGAAGGTTGGCTAACGTAATCGGAAGCGCTTCTTCTTCATTGAAACAAGGAATTTGGATAATTACTTTCATTGCGATTTATAAGTTTAAGATAGAATAATATATATTTCTATGATTATTTATTTGGGACATATTCGATTATATTATGTAATCAGGAAATTAAAGCACATTCCCATTGATAGATATTTGCGCTACTGGATTAATTGCGATGAAATTATTCATAGAAAAGATTTTGAGTTTGTTTGATGTTGATTTTTGGACTCTCTGGGGTCTTGGAGCACAAGGATTCTTTTTCTTAAGATTGTTTATTCAGTGGATCCGATCTGAGAAAGAAAAGAGAACCATAATTCCACTAAGTTTTTGGTGGTTGGGAATTGTTGGTGCGGTAATGTTATTTGTTTATGCACTTATCAGGAAGGATATTGTTTTTATTATTACTTCAATTTTACAGTTAGGTATTTATTCACGTAATTATGCCATCGCAATCCGATCAAAAGTGACATTATTAAATGAATAATAAAGAAAAGCCAAATAATGAACTTTATGGAAATCATGAGGATAAATATCATTCAAAAAATTTAATTTCCAGGTATTTGGTTTCAAATTTTATTAATAATATTGAAAAATTACTTAAATCTATTCCTCAAATCGGAGTGACCAGAATTTGTGAAGTCGGATGTGGAGAAGGGGAGTTATTAAAGATTACCAATTCGATATTTCCTGATGCAGAATTGAATGCCATCGATATTTCAAATGAAATTATTGAAATTGCGAAGAGAAATTGCGGAGGGATTCCGATAGAATTTTCGGTCCAGAATGCGGAAGATTTAGATAAATTTCCTGATGCTTATTTTGATGTTGTGATTTGTTGTGAGGTACTGGAACATCTATCAAATCCCCGAAAAGGAATTGAAGAAGTATTTAGAATAGGCAATAATTATGTTCTTGTTTCTGTTCCAAATGAACCTATCTGGCGAATATTAAATATTATGAGAGGAAAATATATACGATACTTGGGAAATACTCCGGGTCATCTAAATCATTGGTGTATTACTACATTTCAAGGTTTCCTTATTGATCCTGATTTCAAGATGGTGGCAAGTAATTATCCATTTCCGTGGCAAATGATTCTTCTACAAAGGAAGAGCTGATGCAATTGATCAATCTCAGTGGAAGCATAATTAAAGATTGAAAACGTATGCTCCCAATAAACAACACTTATTTCTGATTTTTGTGTATACAAATGGATACCTTCACCCCCCCCAAAAAAATCCCGAATGCATCGCTTCAAATTCCCCTTGCAGTAGTTCTCTTAGCCTTCCTCTTTGGTTTACTTGGTTTCGCTAATTATCAATTTGCCAGGAATAATCCAGGAGGAACAGATTTTTTATACCGGTGGATGCCTACTCGGTTATACCTTTTTGAAGGTTATCAAAATCCTTATAGCCCTGAAGTTGAATATCAGGTCGAGCTTGCGCATCATGGACATCCCCATCAAGGTTCAGAAACTCCCGGAATATTTGCATATCCATTTTATATTATTCCATTTTATATTCCATTTGCTGCAATTCAAAATTATCTACTTGCCAGAACACTCTGGATGACTTTGTTAGAAATTATTCACGTCCTAACAGTTATTATTACTTTGCGGTTGTTTAAGATTCAATTAAGAACGAGCACATTAATCTTTATAATACTCTTTTCATTATTTTTCTCCTTTTTTTCCCAACCGATCATCGATGGAAATCCTTCTCCGATAGCAGCTTTGTTTGTTATTCTTAGCCTTTGGGCGATATCAAAACAAAAAGATTTGATGGCAGGTATTTTGCTGGCTTTTTCAACCATCAAACCTCAAATGGTTTTATTGTTCTTTATTCTTGTTTGGATCTGGGCTTATTCACATAAGCGTTGGAAGATCATTAACGGATCTTTAATTTCACTTATTGCATTTTTCGGATTGTCATTCATATTCTTACCCGTCTGGTTCAGTGAATTTCTTAAGGATGTTATCCTGTATCCTTTGATTGCAAGTCCACATTCACCAATAACCATCCTCGATCAATTGCTCCCGGGGTTATTAAAATGGATATCATTGATATTTTCCGGTTTTGTGATAATAATACTGGGATGGGCATGGATTAAAGTATTAAAGAAAAATTTTAATGTTTTGTTTTGGACTTCTTGTTTGACGTTTATGTTAAGTCCGATATCCGGAATAAGTTCTGCACATAGCAATTTTATTGCAACCATCCCAGGTTTTGTATTATTGGTAGCGTATATGGATAAAAAGAAGATTTTTAAATCATATTGGGTTAATTTTCTGATAATCCTATTTATAGGGTCTAGTTGGTTTTTTAAGATCATAGGTCAAAATTCAGTATTATTTGGCAATTCGACACAATACTTTGATATTCTCATTCTTCCAATAATTATGACCCCAGCCTTGTTATGGTTAAGATATCGGGATGATTTGTTCTTAGCGGGAGATATGGTATTGCTGGCTGACCCTGCAGAGGAATCCCCCGGAATTGTATAAGCTATTTGAATTCTGATGGATCACGAATTCGTATTCAAATAAAGGTATTTATGAGTGCAAATCCAAAAAGATCAAATATTACCAGTGAATCTATAATGATTTCACAAACCATTTCTGTTCAATAGAATTGAAGGAGCAAGGAATTGGGAAGATCACATTCTAACCTTTTTCAGACATTTTCGTTTGTGATTAGGTCCATCAATATTATTGGGATCCAATTTAATATTATTTCAGCCAATCCATGAATTCAAAGTCATCCGCACCCAAAAAAAGGTTTTATGGAGCACTTGGCATTTTATGGATGCTCATCGTTCTGATAGGCTATTTTTACACCCATAAGCCATTCACACCAGATGAATTTTTAAGTATGCTGTTTTCATTATGGCGTGTCATTGTTGTATTTTTCATCATCTCTCTTTCCGGTGGAATTGGTTATAAGATATTAAAAGGAAGCAAGGATCAGGCAGTTTCACACATGGTGGAACAAACCGCGCTGGGTCTTGGAATTCTTGGCATTTTGATATTGCTGATCGGGGTTTCTATTGGGTTTAATTTGTGGTTGGTTTTATCATTTTTTTTGTTGAGTGGATTTTTCATACGCAAGAGCATCGCTGGCTGGTGGAAATCGTGGGTTGGCTTAAAAGATGCCTGGAACCGTTCGGGAAATTATGGCAGAACATCAGCCATTTTTGCTTTTTTGATATTGATGACAACCTTTCTTATTTCGCTTGCCCCACCACTGGAATTCGATGCATTAACCTATCATCTGTCCATTCCTCGTACATATCTGATCGAAGGCCGTATAACCTATCTACCTGAAAATATGTTTTGGGGGATGCCACAGTTAATTGAAATGCTGCACACCCTGGCAATGGAAATGGGCGGTTCCGAAGCAGCAACCCTGCTCGGGTGGTCACTAGGATTCTTGACCCTGGTGGGGATATTCAGCTTTACTTGGGAGCGGATTGGGATTAATGGTGGTTGGGCGGCGTTGGCATGCTTACTTGTGGGTCAAACCTTTACTGCTTCACTTGCCTGGGGATATGTTGAATGGCCTTCCATGTTATTTGCAACAGCTATGATATTTGCCCTGGATCACTGGTTTGGAAATAGTAAACCCACGAACATTATTCTGGCAGGTTTTTTTGCTGGGTTTGCTTTATCAACAAAATATTCAGCAGGCATTCTTCTCCTGGCAGGGATTGTTATCATTTCGACCCAATCTAAATACCTTGGTTGGCGGATCACTTTTCAGACACTGTTGATATTTGGATTCTCAGCAGTACTTGTATTTTCACCCTGGCTTGTGAAGAATGCACTTGCAACAGGGAATCCTGTTTATCCCCTTATGTTCACATCAGGTGGAATGGATCAAATTCGACTGGATTTTTATCAAAAACCCCCCAATCCTCGCCCATTAATTGAAATGTTCCTCCTTCCTTGGCAAGCTACAATTTGGGGAGTTGAGCGCAAGGTTGGATTTTCCGCTTCAATAGGTCCATTATTTTTGGGGTTGAGTCTCCTGGCTGGGATTGGATGGAGGGATCGAATAAGATCTGAAAAAATGACCATCATGATTGTTGGATATTTAACCGTGACATGCCTGATAATTTGGGCACTTGTAAGTCAGAATTTTGAATATCTGATCCAAAGCAGGCTTTTCTTTTCATTTTTCCCAGCCTGGGCGATCCTGGGGGGAGTGGGTTTTAGTGCGATTGAAAAAATTTCTGTAGAAAAGATTCGTTTTGGAAGGATCATTTCCGTACTTGTTTTGCTGGTCTTTAGCTTCTCAGTTTTTGAAACCGGGGTTAACACACCTTATCTGGCTGCGGTAAATGTGATCTCCAATCACCAATCATCGGATGAATATGTTAAGGATCACCTTGGATGGTACGGACCAGCCATGCAAGCCATTCGTGAGTTACCTGAAGGATCAAGGGTTCTCATGTTGTGGGAGACGCGAAGTCTGTATTGTCTGCCAAAATGTGACCCTGATGAGGTGATCGATAGATGGTTTCACGATATCCGTAAATTTGGGACCGCTGATGAAATTATCAAATCATGGCGGGAACAAGGGTATACACATTTATTAATATCTCATGATGGTGAATTATTCGTAAGGCGGTCTGATTCCAGATTTTCAATGGATGATTGGCAACAATTGGATATTCTTGTGGGGGAATTAAACCAGGCAATAAATTTTGGAGACAGCTATTTACTTTATTCGTTACAATCTCCATAGACGAAAAAATGGCTGTTGTGTAATTGCCGGGGATAAAAAAATTAATATATCCTTTCCCAAATCGCAATAATTGAACGCCCAACACGGTATCCAAGCATTTTATCTATTACCTTTGCAGTCGGGATCAAAAACCTGTCCCAGAAATAGATTTGTTTCTCGGTCGGGATATCCTGGCGAAGGAGAAAGCGGTTTGCGATAGAGGTTAATGCTCCCAGCGAATCTAGTTGGACCATTTTCACCAGCTCGCAGTTCTCCGGTTTAAGAGCGGCCAGGCTCGAGTGGGTGTATCGTCGATGATGGCCAATTGACCTGTCGAATGGGCTGTATAGGAATGGATATGCTGGAGATAATACGACCAAGGACGAACCATTATCTAGATGGAGACTTGCCTCATGGATCTCAGTCTTATCATCAGCGATGTGTTCCAACACATCAATGTATAGAATACTGTCAAAGAGTTGATCTGGTGCCAGGTCAGTGATAGTCCCTGCCAGGGTTCGGCAGCACCTAGGTAAAACGTTATTTCGGATTTTATGGCTGATTTCAGCAGCTAAATTCTCGTCAGGTTCGAGACATTGCCACTCATCCTGTGAGCCATCACACAACACACTTGTAGTGGCTCCAATACCTGCTCCAACTTCCAGGACGCGCTTTCCCAGATAAGGAGCGATGAATTGCCTGTAATAAGCCTTCCAGTGTAAAGCTTTTGCAAATATCTCCAGCTCATCGCCTGTGTAGGATTGTTTATTAAATTTTTCCAATTTTCACAATTTCAACATTCTTAATGTAATCTTGATAATCGACTGCGGGGATGAACATCTTCGAACTACGATAACTAAGAACGACGAAGGACAAGGTTGCAAGGAATAAGATCGCCTGTACCATGATCACAACCAGCCCTATGCCCACATTGGTAGCCCAACCTGGTATCGCCAGGTTGGTCCACAAGCGAATGTAAGCTAGCACGATGAATCCCAGAACGTCAAAAGCCATTAATGCCATTGAGAAGAATAACAACCTGACGTAGACGATTTCTATGTATACAGAGATCGCACTCAGACCATGCAACACCAGGCTGATCAAATTCATGTGTGATTTTCCAAAATATCGATGGCCACGGGTGGTCGGAATGGTTTTCCATAGCAAGCCGGAGTGCATGATCCCGGCTGCAAA
>Ga0172370_10003909_pt1 | contig 20355 bp, 16 predicted proteins | sample LakKiv5m_FD_114538 | JGI IMG/M metagenome (GOLD analysis project Ga0172370, IMG submission 114538) | Freshwater microbial communities from Kabuno Bay, South-Kivu, Congo - kab_022012_11.5m | ecosystem: Environmental > Aquatic > Freshwater > Lake | place: Democratic Republic of the Congo...
GCCGGCGCCGAAAAGTGATGAAAATCCGGCTTCGTCATCGGCCCCCGTTGAGGTTGAGGTGAGTTTCACCTCCGGAAATTTCTCCTTTACTATTTTATCAACCTTATCTGTTGTCTTTAGGGTTTCATCCACCCTGGTACCTGTCTGCAGCTCGATTGTGGCATAGACTTCGGACTGGTCAGACTCAGGGAAGAATTCAGTATCTATCTTTGTAAACAATGCCATTGAACCACTAAAAATCACAAAGGCAATAAGCACTGTCACTCTCTTATGATGAAGGGCCCAGCGTAGTGTTTTTTCATAGAAATGATCAAAGTTGTCGAGCCATTTTCTAATACTACCGTCATACGTCCAGAATGGTGCATCTTTTCTTATCGGATACCATTTAAGCAACAGGGCGCTCATCGTAGGTGTTAACGTTATCGCAGCCACGACCGAGGTGATGATTGTAATTGTAACAAGCATTCCAAGCTGTTTGAAGAGAACTCCTGTCAGCCCTGTAACGAAAGTCAGCGGGAAAAAAGCTGCCACTACTGTTAATGTTGTAACAATAACAGCGAGCCAGACTTCATTTGTGGCATAAATTGCCGCTTCACGCGGACGACTCCCCCGCTCAACATGTTTTGTAATATTCTCAAGAACCACAATCGCGTCATCCACCACCATCCCGATTGCTATAGACAACGAGGTAAGGGAGATGATATTGACCGACTCCTTTGTGATAAAAAGGTATATAAATGCAACGACAAGCGAAATAGGGATTGTGACAATGATTATCAGGGTAGCCCTCCATCGGCCAAGGAAGAAGAGAACGACAAGAACTACGAAAATCGCGGCATAAAGCAGTGTCTCGGTCAGGTTGCTTATCGAATCCTTTATAAAAGTTGCGCTATCGAAAAGCTTTTCTATTTTAACATCGGCCGGAAGATCTTTCTTCAGCTGTTCAAGTGCGGCCTCAACATCCTTTGTGACCTTTACAGTGTTTCCCCCCGATTGCTTCTGCACATACAATGTCATACCCTGCAGTCCGTTGATCCTGGTGTCGAGGCGGGTCTCGCGGATTGTATCCCTGACAGTTGCGACATCCTTTAGATATACATTGTTGCCGTTATAGCTGGAAATAACGATATTCTTCATAATATCGCTTTCCGGGAATTCACCCTGAATTCGCAGGGGATAATCGGTCTTTCCCATTTCTATATACCCGGCCGGCATATTCATATTTTCGGCGGCAAGTATTCCTCCAATCTGTTCAATTGTAAGGTTGTATGCCTCCATTTTCCTGGGATCGACATCGATATAGACTTTACGGCCCGGAACGCCTGCAAGGTTCACTGATCCGACACCTTCGATCCTGTTCAATGGGTTAACAATTTTTTCATCAAGAATCTTTTCAAGCCCCCTGTAACTTTCCTTAGCTGTAACTGCATAGAAAATTATCGGCATCATGCTTGAATTAAACTTCATGATCATAGGTTTTTCCGCATCTTTTGGAAGTACCCTGTCGATAAAGCCCAGGTTGCTTCTTATGTCATTCGATGCTTCATCGAGATTCGTCCCGTATTCGAAATTCATGAAAATCACTGAAAGTCCGTCACTTGATGTTGATGTGATCTCCTTTAGGTTTGATACAGAGTTGAGTGCGTCCTCGACAGGCCGGGTGACATTGGTTTCAATATCGGAAGCGCTCGCACCGCCATAAGTCGTGACAACACCTATAAACGGGAGTTCCATTTCAGGATAAAGGTCTATCGGCAATTGCGTAAGCGAATACAAACCCATTACGATCAATGCGACAAAGATAAGGATCGTTGTAACGGGTCGTTTTACGGAAGTACTGTATATACTCATCTTATTTCAGGTCTGTTGCTTATTGTAAAACTTCAATTTTATCGTCATTAAGAAGTTTCGACTGGCCATCCGAAATCAGCCTGTCACCTTCTTTCAGATTGTCCGAAATTATTTCAAGCTGGTCGTCGAACCTTTTTCCGATAGTCACTTCAATTCGTTTTGCCTTTCCCTGGTCATCAACGAATACGTACCTGATATTGGTACCTTCCTGGAGCAGGACTGCTGATGCCGGTACAACAAAAGTTTCAACTTCTCCAAGATCCATTGATACCCTGACGAACATACCGGGTTTGAGAAGATCGTTTTTATTCGGTAGTTCAATCTCGGTTATGAAGGTGCGTGTTGATGAATTAACTGTAGGAGCTTTCCTGAAAACAGAACCGTAGAATGTCTCATTCCTGTAAACATCAGCTTTGACTTCAGCTTTCATCCCTTTCTTCACCATGGGATAATATTGTTCCGATACTGCCACATTAAGCTTCAGGGGATTAATCTGCATTACAGTAACGATTGCTGCCTTTCCTGACTGTGTCGTGGGAGCTCCGGAATATATTTCACCATCCTCGAAATATTTTCCTGTAACAATTCCGTTAAAAGGAGCAACCATCAGTGTATTCTGTTCCATGAAATCGACGTTGGTTTTTGTTACATCATACTGTGTCTTGGCCTGATCATATTGTTGCTGTTTTACACTTCCGGTGCGAAGCAATGTATCAAGCCTCGAGAGATCCTTCCCGAGGTTGGCAAGCTGGAGCTTGAGCTGGTAAAGCTGTGTGCGGTCCATCAGGAAAAGCTTGTCACCCTTGTTTACCCTGTCGCCGCTTTCAACATAGATCTTTTCAATGCGGCCAGGTGAGGCAGGAGCCATGTTCACTTCCTCATATGGTAGAATAGTTGCGGTATAATCGATGGTCCTGGCAATCTTGGTTTTTGAGATCGTCATGACCTTTACGGGAATTGCAGCCTTTTCTGCAGCTCCTGTCCCTGTAGCTGCAAGGGCTCCGTCGTTGCTTTTCTTTGATGAACAGGCCGAAATGATAAGGCCGCTAATCAGAATAACCGGGATTGTTTTTAGGTATTTCATTATTTTAAATTGTTTCAGAATTAATTACATATTATTTAATAATTTGTCGAGAGATACTTTTGTCTGCAGCAGATTCATAAGTGACGTGACATAATTGTTCTCTGCCTGAAGGTACTGGCTGTTGGCCTGGGTAAGTTCAAGACTTGAAGCCATTCCCTGTTTAAATTTGTTTTCAGTGCTTTTATATACTCTTTGTGCCACCTCGACATTTTCTTTTTGACTCAGATACTGTAAATTGGCATTGACAAGATCATATCTGAGCTGTTTTTCCTGCAGAAGAAGCTGGTCGGATACCATTTCTTTTGTATTTCTGGCTTTCTCGAGATTTATCTGGGCCTGTTTTATTTTGGCATATCTCTGGCCGCTGGCAAAGATCGGAACCGACAGTGAGAGTCCGGTCATCGAGTTGTCAAACCATCTCTGATCACCTATTTTATCGCCCATACCATTTGTACCTATATTATAAAAACCTGCAAGGGTAGGTAATGTGGATGCCTTTTGTGATTTAAGAGCAAGTATTGATATCTCCTCCTGTCCTTTTATCATCTGGTAATCAATATTGCTTTCAACATTGAATTCCTGTGAGAGAATTTCTTCAACATTGATTCCTTCAGTCAGCCCCTCAAGAGTTTCCAGAAGCCGGATCTCAGTACCAGCCGGAACACCCAGCTGGAACCTAAGCAAATTGTAATTAAGTTCAAGGCTTCTCAACAATGAACTTCTCGAATTTTCTGTCATTGTAACATTAGAGGCCATCTGATCAACATCAGTTGATTCTGCCAAACCCACCTGATACATTGCTTTTGTTGAATTCAGGGTTTCATTCAGGTTTGCAATATTGCCATCCAGTATCCTGAGCGATTCCTCTGTTACAAGAATAAGGAAATAGGCTGTGCTTACCGATTCCCTCGTATCAAGCTCGGTCTTATAAAGGTTTTGTTCGCTAAGCATGTTAGCCAGCCTGGTTGTTGCTATTCCAAGATAAAGGGGAGCGTTGAAGATAAGAAGCGACGCCTGCACACTTGCCCCGGTGTTGAATTTTGAACCGAATGTAACAGGTATCTTTTCCCCGGGTTTTCCAAAAAATTCTCCCGGCAGCAGTGTAGTCATCAGTTTCAGGTTATCAGTAAATGATGCTGAGCCTTCAATTGAGGGAAGAGCCGCGGAGATGGTTTCCCAGATTGCACTTTTTGATGCCTGGACATCAAGCCTGGCCGAAATTACAGCCCTGTTGTTTGCAACAGCATAATCCTGGGCTTGTCTCAGGGTAAGTTCCAGAACACTATTGCCCTGCTGTGCAGTTATCGCTCCTGTCGACAGAACCAGAGCAGAAATGAAAATAATAATAATCCTTTTTCTCATATTCAATGAATTGTTTTCTTCAGCTTTTCTTATAATCTGTTTTATCATATTTGTCAATTAGTTCAAGACCTTTAGGTGTTGATATTCCCCTCAGGTAACTTATATATAAATTCTTCACTACTTCACTTCCCGGGAAATGGTCAGGAGGGAATATATCCTTGTCAACTGTCATTTTTGTAACCTCAAGCATACATTTATTTGTAAGCTCAATGTTGATGTCGTTCCTGAAAATCCCCTGTTCAACTCCTTTTTTAAGGATCTCGAAATTATTGTCAACGTAGGGTATTGTATTGTGCTTTTCAGCATTTTCAATGGCTTCAAGATGAATGCGTTTAATGTCCATCAAAAAGGCAGGACTTACTTTCTGGAAATGATCCATCATCAGGTCAATTATTCTGAAGATGGCTTCGATCACATTGTCAGAGTCTTTCATGATCTCGGCAGTCCTTTCCTTCTGCTTCACTGCCATCCATTCAAGTACACCCCTGAGCAACTCATCCTTGTCCCTGAAAACCTCATAAATGGTCCGCTTTGATATATTCATATGTCCGGCAAGCATATCCATGGTTACAGCCCTGATCCCATAGGTCCTGAACATCTTTGATGCTTCTTCAATTATTCTTTGTCTGTAATCCATAACCTTAAAAGTTGCGCAAAAATGTGAAAACTTTTTCAGTTTTCAAAGTTTTCTTTTATTAATTCCGGAAAAATTCAGCAAAAACACGAAATTTACCGGTGAATGACGGAACGGGGTCAGGAGTGAACCTGTAAAGATTTCAGTTTTACTGTTATCTGTTTTCAGATTTCCCTGAATGAAATCGTTTTCCATGTCAGCAAAAAGTATTTATATGACCAAAGACAGAAAAATTTACCAGGTTGATGCATTCACCTCTGAACCTTTTAAAGGAAATCCTGCAGGAGTATGCATACTCGATAATGAAGTGCCTGAAGACTGGATGAGAAATATTGCCGCTGAGCTCCATGTTTCTGAGACTGCATTTATAAAATGCGAAAGTGCCGGGTATAAAATCAGATATTTCACACCTGAGGCTGAAATACCCCTGTGCGGCCATGCGACCCTTTCATCGGCGCATATTATGTATGAATCAGGTATGGTTGACAAAAACAGGGAGATAATCTTCATTTCGAAAGGAGGAAAATTGAAAATCCATCATTCTGACGGTTGGATTTTCATGGACTTCCCGGCCTATGATGTTATCCCTGAGCAGGTTCCTCCTGATTTGGAAAAGTATATTGGAAGGAAACCTGTTGAATTTTACAGAACGGGTCATGGATGGACATTTATTTTTCTTGAAAAGGAAGCTGACGTTCTCGGATTGAATCCTGATTTCAAAGCTCTTAAAACTTCAGATTACGGAGATATGATAGTAACAGCACCATCAGCAGATCCCCGATTCGACTTTTGTGTAAGATGCTTTGCCCCTGCCCTTGGCATTGATGAAGATCCCGTTACCGGATCAGCACATTGTGCTCTTGTACCCTACTGGCACAACAAAACCGGAAGGACAAATTTCACGTCACATCAGGTTTCTAAAAGAGGAGGAATATTAAAAGTTGCCCTTCTCGGCGACAGAGTAGAAATTGCCGGACAGGCGAAGACTATCTTCAAAGCAGAACTTTATGTATGAAAATGGAGCAGGGTGAATGGCACATGGCGAAGGGCGAAAGGCACAGGATGCAGGGCAGGAAGCGAACCGGCACCAGGAATCCAGCAACAACCTGCAATTTGTAACCTGCAATCAGATAAAATAATTTCAACCCAAAATAAACTACCTAATATGAATCATAATCCGGAATTACGCATCAGTGAGCTTGGGCTTGAACTGCCGCCAGCTCCGAAACCAATGGGTGTTTACAAACCTGTCTTGATAACAGGCAATTATCTCTATGTTTCCGGTCAGGGCCCATTGAAATCCGACGGGACCCTCATAAAAGGCCGGGTCGGTGATGATCTAACAATGGAACAGGGGAAAGAAGCAGCCAGGCAGGTGGGCCTTTCTATGCTTTCACTGATAAAGGCAAACATTGGAGATCTCAGCAAGATAAAACGCCTTGTAAAGACCCTGGGAATGGTAAACAGTGCTTCCGATTTCACAATGCACCCGGCTGTAATAAACGGTTTCAGCGAACTGATGGCTGATGTTTTTGGCAATGAAAACGGAATTGGCGTCAGAAGTGCGGTCGGGATGTTCCTTCCAAACAATATTGCAGTTGAAATAGAAGCAATGTTCGAACTTAATGTTAATGACTGATAAAATGAATCCGGAAAATGATCGCTGGTACAGGATTTCAAATCCTGGTCAGGTAAACTCGCCTGCCCTGCTTGTATATCCTGACCGGATAGAGGAAAACATTGAAAGACTGATTGCATCAGTAAGCGATAAATCCCTCCTGAGGCCGCATGTTAAAACATATAAGACTCCGGAAATAGTACGTCTTCTCATAAAGCATGGCATCAGGAAATTCAAATGCGCCACGATTGCAGAAGCTGAAATGACAGCCGGCTGCGGACCCCACGAGGTACTTCTGACCTATCAGCCCGTAGGACCAAATATCAGAAGGTTTTTTGAACTCAGGAAGAGATTTCCTGAGGTTTCAATTTCATGTATTGCCGATTGCGAAAAAACTGTTCGTCAGCTTTCGGGAAATGCCGTTGAAAACAATGATAAAGCCGATGTTTGGATAGATATCAATGTGGGGATGAACCGAACGGGAATTGCTCCCGGGGAGGAGGCGCTGCGTCTGTTCAGGCTTGTAAGTGAACTGCCGGGTCTGGAAGCAGCCGGACTTCATATTTACGACGGACACCTTCATGAAAGTGATTATGCTTTAAGAAAACTAAGATGTGATGAAGCCTGGGCAACTGCAGAGCCTATGATCGCCAAACTGAAGTCTGACAGAGGAGAATTAAGGATTATTGCAGGAGGGACACCCACATTCCCTTTTCATGCAGCCAGGGAAGGTGTCGAGACTAGTCCAGGCACAGCCGTGCTTTGGGATTACGGTTACAGCTCCGCCTTTGCAGACCTTGACTTCCTCCACGCGGCGATTCTCTTCACCAGAGTTATCAGTAAACCTTCAAGGGACCTTATCTGTATAGATCTGGGGACCAAGGCAGTAGCTTCGGAAATGCCTCATCCGAGAATTAAGATCATCGGACTTTCAGATTATGAATTTGTTGCTCATAATGAGGAGCACCTTGTGATAAGAACCTCTCAGGCTGCCAATATTGAACAGGGAGATGAATTCTATTGCATACCCTATCATATATGTCCTACAGTCGACCGTTATGATAAGGTATCTGTAGTCATAAACGGCAGTGTAACTGAAGAATGGAAAGTTGAGGCAAGAAAAAGACAGATTAATATTTAGCTGCCATGAACATTATTTTCCGTTTATTGTTATCATAATTAAAATCAATACAATATGGAAATGCAGACAGCTTTTCAGAATCTTAACTGGGCCGCTATTGTCGTTGCTGCAGTAAGTGCTTTTGCCCTGGGGGCTTTATGGTACTCTCCGCTTTTATTTTCAAAGAGATGGATGAGTGAGAGCGGAGTTACAAAGGAGGATGCACAAAATGCCAGCATGCTAAAAACCTTTGGTTTATCCTTTATCCTTTCACTTGTAGCATCATTCTTCCTGGCAATGTTTATCGGCTCAGGTGCCGGGTCCGGCTTTGGAGCACTGGCCGGATTTATGGCAGGTCTCGGATGGGTATTTACCTTTATGGGGATAATCTATCTTTTCGAACAAAAAAGCCTGGCGCATTTCCTTATAAATTCACTTTACAGTGTTACAGCCCTTACATTGATGGGGTTCATTATAGGGGTGTGGCAGTAAAAGGTGCAGAGCAAAGGGCGCAGGACAATGGGCAAAGCTATGATTTTTAGCTCTTTGCTCTGAGCCCTAAGCTGATTATAAAAAAACACAGTATCACATTTGTAAGGTCATCTGTAAAGGTAAACAAACCCCCTGTATTCCTTGCTGTCGTAGCGGACATCGTCCCATCCGAGGGCTCTGATGACATAGAAATAGACTCCCGGACTAGCCTTTGCTGACGAGGATCCGACATTTCCGTCCCATCCTTCCCATTCCTTAAGCATCTTTCCCTCACCATAAAAATCATAGACTTTTATGCCGCTGCGGCTATAGATCTTTACGCTGATATACCTTAATGATGTCTTGTCGACCATGAACCTGTCATTTATCCCGTCTTCGTTCGGAGTAAAGACATTTGGGATGTCGAGATCTGAACGATCAACAGCTATTTTGTCGAATCTGAGAGAGTCAATGCAATGAAGCGGACTTTCGACAGTAAGCTTAACTGAGTAATCTCCGGGAATATAATATATATGAGGTCGGGGATTGCTCAGGAGAGAAACCGAATCGTCCCCGAATTCCCATTTGTATGTTTCAGCCCTTATCGACTTGTCTGTAAAGGCAACTTCCAGGGGGGCCTCTCCTTTTGCCGGTTCAACAGAAAAATCAGCCTTCACATGTATCGATTCATAAAAGAATGAAGATTCGAAGCTGCACCCGAGGCTATCCGTGACCTTAAGCTTATAGGTTACATCGTCAAGAGGGGGATTGAACGTCTGGGGGTTTATCTCGATATCGGGATATGGAATTGATGAAACTGGATCGGACGACCAGAGGAATTTAACGCCGTTGGGTAATCTAATTCTCTGGCCGGCAGAGGGATCGCTGTAATAAAACGTATCAACCGCGACTCTGCCTCTGAGGGCAACATAATCGCATGTCCGGTTCTGGAGTCTGGCAAGTGCATAAGGTCTGTCAAGGAATACCCATCCTGTAAGGCTGGCATTATATCCTGTTCCATTGGTTATATTCACACGGTATCCCCCTTCATCCAGAGAAGTTGCAGATGAGGTCATCACACCGGTTTCAGTCTTAATAAGCTGGTTAAATGCTCTTGCCGCATCGTTCCATTTATACCATGTGTATGTAAAGGGTCCGGTTCCGCCCGGACTCACTGCATTCAGGTTTCCCCTGACATTTCCGGAGGCATTACAAAAGACAAAAACAGGATCTTTTACTGAAGGCGCGGAGGGATATGCAGTATAACGGACAGCATTCATACCCGGAGCTGTAAGCTGGCACATTACCGCTAAAGGCACAAACAGGGCAGTGATGAATATCCAAAAACGCACAGGCAGTCTGTTGTTTAGTTCAATAACGATTATGGTGTCTGTTTGGTATAACCATTGCAATATTAATAAAAATGCCGGGATCCCCCAACCAGTATTATGCACAGTTCCGGTATGACTATATGTTAATAAATTTTTGCTTTTTATTTCAGGCATTCACCCGCGCTCACATGGGATTTGTTAAATTTGCCACACCCGGTTTTGCTGTAATTAAAATACTGATGAGTCGTAACTATTTAGATGAACTGAACGAAGCTCAGCGGCAGGCAGTAGTCAATACTGAAGGTCCTGCTCTGGTAATCGCAGGAGCCGGTTCAGGTAAAACAAGGGTGCTTACATACAGGATAGTACATCTCCTTCAAAAAAATGTTCCCGCAAACAGAATCCTTGCTCTGACATTTACAAATAAGGCCGCAAAGGAGATGAAGAACAGGATCTCAGCCATCGTGAGCACCGATATTACCAGGCATCTGTGGATGGGGACATTTCACTCCATATTTGCAAGGATACTCAGGGCTGAGGGGTCAAGGCTCGGTTACAAATCAAATTTTACAATTTATGATTCATCTGACTCGAAAAGCCTGGTGCGGACCATCGTTAAAGAAATGAACCTTGATGACAACATTTACAAACCGGGGATAATAGCGTCCAGAATATCGACGGCTAAAAACAACCTTGTGACAGCAAGCATGTATTCCTCTGACGCATCCATGCAGGCATATGACAAATCAGTCAGGATGCCCTTATTATCGGATATTTACAAGGCCTATACCGCCAGATGCTTCAGGGCTAATGCAATGGATTTTGATGACCTTCTCCTGAACACAAATATACTTTTCAGAGATTTCCCTGATGTTCTTGCTGCCTATCAGGATAAATTCAGATACATACTTGTAGATGAATACCAGGATACAAACTTCTCCCAGTATCTTATAGTCAGGAAGCTCTCTTCAGTTCACCGGAATATCTGTGTTGTAGGTGATGATGCACAGAGCATTTACTCATTCAGGGGAGCCAGGATTGAAAACATCCTTGAGTTCAGGAATGATTATTCCGATTACAGGCTTTATAAGCTTGAACAGAATTACAGGTCGACACAGACAATTGTAAATGCTGCAAATGCAATAATTGCAAATAATGAAGGACAGATCCACAAAAAAGTATTTTCCGAAAATGAGCCGGGCGAAAAGATACAGGTAATGCAGGCCCTTACCGACACTGAGGAAGGCATAAATATCTCTTCGGATATTTTTGACAAGAGATATTCGCGTCAGCTTCTCTGGTCAGATTTTGCAATACTGTACAGGACAAATGCCCAGTCGAGAATATTTGAGGAGACATTGCGAAGGAAGAACATTCCTTATAGAATTTATGGGGGGCTGTCTTTTTATGAAAGGAAAGAAATAAAAGATATACTTGCTTATTTCAGGATGGTCATTAATCCGGAGGATGAGGAAGCCTTTAAACGGACAATTAATTATCCCAAAAGAGGGATCGGTGAAACATCGATTGATAAAATGGCTGATCTGTCGGTAAGGAATAATCTTTCCATCTGGCAGGTTGCCTGCGGAATTAACGGATATCCCGATCATTTCAATCAGGGGACTGTTAAGAAAATAACAATATATACCGGCCTCATAAATACATTCCGTATCGATGTTTCGGAAGCAGATGCATATTCCAAAGCACGCGAAATTGCAATGGGTTCAGGAATAATGAAAGAACTGAGGGAAGGAAAATCGCCGGAGGAAGTAAGCCGTTATGAGAACCTTGAAGAGCTCCTGAACGGCATAAAGATATTCACCGAAGCTGCCGGGACGAATGGTGAGCCATCGACTCTTGAAGCATACCTTGCAAACGTTGCCCTCCTTACCGATCAGGACAATGAAAAGGATGAAGACAGGGAAAAGGTCACATTGATGACAATGCATTCTGCAAAAGGGCTTGAATTCAAATATGTATATATTGCAGGAATGGAAGATACTCTTTTCCCTTCGCCTCAGTCGGCCGGTAATCCAAAGGAGCTTGAGGAAGAAAGGCGCCTTTTTTATGTTGCGGTAACACGTGCGGGAAAGATGGCAACTCTAAGTTATGCACTCAACAGGTACAAATGGGGAAATCTTGAACACAGCGGACCCAGCAGGTTCCTCAGGGAAATAGACCAGAAATTTCTTGAATACCCGCAAACCGGAGGGAAGTCATTTGCCCCGAAAAGCAGGTCAGAGTCAAAATACCGGTCAATCAGGGAAGAACCTTTTAATTATACTGCTTCGCCCCGGTACAGGAAAATCCCTTCTCCTGTCAATACGGTAACATCAGAGCTTACAGGAAGCGATTCTGCGGATTTAATGACAGGAGATGAAGTGATTCATGAAAGGTTTGGAAACGGGACAATAGTAAGTATTGAAGGTGCTGCACCAAACACAACAGCTACTGTAGATTTTGGTGAAAATGGAAGCAAAAAGCTCCTTCTCAGGTTTGCAAAACTTAAAAAAATCTAAATATTTCTATTTTTTTCCTGCCTGTCCGAAATTCATTTTAATAAATGAATAGCCGACAGTCGAAATTGAGTGTTTAAAATTCTCATTGATCTCTTTGGTCTCCATTTTCATTTCAGGCTTGCCTGCTTTATCAAATGCATCAAAAGCAAGCATCATCGATCCTTCAAATTCCGGATGCCCATAGTAAGTCGGCATTCCAGCCTTGCCCCAGTAGCGCTTGTCGGCTTTGATCTTAACATCTTTTGTCATCCAGACATTTGTATAGCCGTCATCTCCGGGCTCAACCACCTTATATTCATCGCATCTGTAACCGGCTATCATTTTCGAATTCCCGGTTTTTGTAATTACGGCTGGTTTTTCCTGCTGGTTCCTTTGACCTTTTGCCTGGGCATTCAGAGTTGAATCATCAGGAATTGTGGAAATAATACCGGTCTTTGAGTCAGTTCCTTCCATCAGTATCATGAAGCACCGGTTTTCACCGTCGAAAAGGAAAGTTGTGGGAATTGCCTGTTCCTTTTTTTCAGGGTCGACAATTTTCACTTCAATACCTGCATTTGCTATTCCCGAATTGAAATATGTAAAGTAGTCAGATTTTGAAACTTCCTTTTTGTCATAAGTCTCCATTATCATATAGATCCTGCCTGTGAAGTCGTAAACATCATTATGTTTGATGTCTGTCTTTCCACCCAGTAATCCTCCAAGTCCTCTCCTGCCTTCAGGCTGTTGTTCATCCTGATTTTTGGCAGCCGCTGAATCGGCTTTATTCTGAACCTCTTTACCGATAGCCTTATTAAGCCTGTTCCTGAGAATATTTCCAACTTGTGCATTGGAGATTCCTGCTGTAAAAATTACAAATGCAGTCAATAAAAGAATTGTTTTATTTCTCATAACGCAGATATATTTTGTTTACTTAATAAAGTTACAAATTACATAGATTATAATCAGTGTCAGAGCTTAATAAATTCAACCCTCCTGTTCAGGGCCTTGTTGGCAGGTGTATCATTAGGCGCCACAGGCTGTGTCTCTCCCATTCCATCCGATTCAAGCCTCGAAGCATCAATGCCGAATGATTTGACGAGCTCATTTTTCACAGATGCTCCTCTTCTTTTTGAAAGATCGAGATTAGCAGCATCAGCGCCGTCGGAGTCGGTATGGCCTGTGATCCTGACTTTAACATCGGGATTTTCCTGGAGTACAGTGGCAATTTCCTTGAGAGTGCCATATGATTCGGGCTTAACCACGTCCTTGTTTACGTCAAAATAAATGCCATAGCTTACAAGTTTTCCCTCGGTAATCAGTTTGCTGCGCATATCAGGGGCACCAACTGCAACCCGAAGATTACTTATCATTGCAGCGCCATATTCGAAGCGAATCCTGTCGGGTTTTACGCATCCAACAGGCAATGCCCTTGGAAGATCAATGATTTTGTCCTGGTTCTGGTACACCCTGATCCTTGTTTTCTGTACCCAAATTGCAATATGATACAGCTGATTCATTTTTTCCTTGAAATTCTCCTGCTGAACATATCCTGACAGTGCTGAAGGCCCGCATTGCTCCCCCAGAAACCAGGTATGATAACTGGGCCGGCCAAAATACTCTACCCTGAACTGAAATCCTCCGTTTCCCGGTGAGCTTCCGCCATCCCATGCTTTTGCATTTTTGGCCTGCATAAGCTTCATCATCCATCCTGACATCCCTTCTCCCTCAAGTCCCCCTATCGGAATTACATCATATTCAATTGTGTAGTTTTCAGGAAGTTTAAGAAGCTCATCAGTCCAGACACAGTTAACCATCACAAACTTCATCCATTTTCCGGGATAAAGATTTGTAGTCACAACTTCTGCTGATCCATTGGTGTTCCACAGTGATGGAAAACCACCAACAGCATCCTGGCTGAAGTCGTCAAAAAAGATTACCTTTTCTCCGGGAATAAAATCGTATTTTGAATAAGACTCAAATTTTGGCTGTTCCTGTCCTGAGGTCCTATCGGTGGCAGCCTGCTTTCCTGTTTCGCCTGAGTTATTACCCTGATTTTTCTGTCCGGTATTGCCCTGATTAGCATTTTTATCAGCGGAATTTTTGTTATCAGCATCATTTTTTACTCCATCCTCAACTGCATCGAGGCCTTTATCTATTGCCTGATCTGTTCTCTGGTTAACCCTCTGGTTAACCTTGTTCTCAAGTTTCTTCTTCAGATCGAGTTTAATCTGGCCTTCGGCATTCAATGTCATACTGAAAATTGACAGCACAAGCAGAAGTTTAAAAATTGATTTCATTTTGCTCCGGGATTAGATTTATTGGAATAAAGAGTATTGGTTGTTTCGAAAATTCAGTGATTCAGTGTATTGGTTTTTTCTGAGATTTTTAAAAGCATTTAAAAATAAAAAAATTCCCGATATGTGCAACTGCTGGTCATCAAATAATAGGGGGCTTTGTCAAAAGCTTATTTAACAGCAAAAACAGCAAATACAGCAAAGTACAGCAAAGTACAGGCAAAGTCCGCAAAGAGAAATACCCTGGGGGTATTCCTTTGCGGACTCAGCGATCAACTCTGCGAACTTATCGGTTAAACGATTTACATCCGAGATAAACCTCGAAGAAAATCAAACTTAAATTAAGCCGTTTCTATCTGTGGTTCAGCTGGTTTTTCCTTTTCAAGAAGTACAGACTGATAAAGTGCAGCGAATGAGCACGAGATCCACATTATTGCCGGAAAGATTCCTATTATCATCATGCATAAACCGAAAATGATAATAAAGAAGGAAACTATTCCCATTGCAAAGATTCTCCATCCATGTCCTCGTGTCAGCTTCCAGCTGAGTTCAACAGCCTCAATCGGATCAAGCTTTTTGTCCATGACAATATATGAGACGAAAACCAGTCTGCAGGCAATAATAATTCCGGGTATTATCAGGGCAAAAAATCCAAGCACAATAAGCGCAGTGACAAGAAGGTTTGCAAGTATTATATACAGGTAATTTTTCCAGAAGCCGCTTATCAGAAGCTCGAATTCGGGTTTTATCTTTCTGACTGCCTGTACAAATATCATATCGCCTCCGTAAGAGACTACAGGCGCTGCAAGAAACGAATATGCCAGTGCAAGCAGGCCAAAAAATATACCCAGCATGCCAAGGGCTCCGAGGGTGAATATATTCTGCAGGTCATGCCCCATCATATGACCCCAGTCAAAAGGCGTCTTCGGCAGATCATTCAGGTTGAATTTCCAGTTTAATCCGCTGAAAGGTGCTGTCAGTACTGCCAGGACAATTACCACAAGAAAAAGCCTGAGGAAGTTATCAAGCATTACCTGAAAGCCTGTCCCGAAACTGTTCCCGAATGTGGGAACCAGTTTGTAATTTTTTCCATTTCCCATAGCTGCCATTAATTTTAATTATATGTGATCAGTTCATATGTCAAAATTAAACCGGGGAAATGAGATGGCTTCAATACCGAAGTAGTGACTTTAAAAGATTACTACTAAAGTATGGAAAGCACTACTTAAGTAGTAGGTGTGCGGCGTGCGGCATGCGGTGTGAGGCTTCGAAATCAAAATAATTCCGAAATCACAATTCCGAAATACGAAATAATCATGATATCTTTATATCATGATGAAGTTAAGCTTTTACCTGATCTTCATAATTTCAGCAGCCCTTACTTCGGCTGGCATAATACTTACCACCAAGATAAGGAACAGGTTCAGATCGGAAGTATTCTCCTCACTGCTGTATTTCCAGGTCTTCATATATACATTTGGATTTTACGGTATCTGGGGGCAGGTTGCTGTGAAGACATTGCTTCAGGATGTTGTGTCGGCTGAAAATCTTTCAAAGCTTGCCGATATTTCAATACTTCTCGGATTGCCCTTCCTTGTAATTGCATGGCTTATGCTTATCAGGTTTGCTGAAGGACTTTCCGGACGGAAGAATCATAAATGGTTCATCCTATGGTTTCTGCTTTTCAATTTTGCCGTCCTTACAACCCTCGGTTATTACATTACCGGAAAGAAAAGCTTTAACAACACGCTTCTGATAAAGGAGTACTTCATAATTATGAGTCTCTTCTATTACTTTATTGCTGCCTATCTCATCCATTTTCCATGGAAAGGCCGTCCTCTTATCCACGATTATGACAGAAGGATAATAGCGCCGGCATTATTCCTTATAATGCTGATCCAGTGTGTTCCTCTTTTTTTCTATACGTCACAGACCTGGCTGGCTGTCATTTTTATATTTGCTTTTTTCCTGGGAAATACTTTCCTTCCCGCTTACCTTAATTACGGGACACTGCTTCCTTCATATGCCACTGATACTACGACAGCAATTCCGCTCGATGAATTCTGCAGGAAATTTGATGTTTCTCCGAGGGAGTTGGATGTGATCCGGGAAATTTGTAACGGACTAAGCAACAAGGAAATCTCCGAAAAGCTTTTCATAAGCCTTCAGACAGTTAAAGATTATACGCACAGGATTTATATCAAGACAAATGTCAGAAACAGGGTGCAACTCATAAACTCATTAAAATCACTTCAAAGACAATAATTTCTATTATCAGATTAAGACTATTAGACCAATTTGATCTAATAGTCGACTAAATATTTGTTTTTTATTTTTCTTCGTTTTAGTTTTGTACCTTTTTAAAATTCTCCCTGAAATGATTTCGCAACAGGATGAAGCCAGAACAATGATCATAGGTATTGCCCGCAATATCTTCAGTCATTTTGGTTTTAAGAAAACCACGATGGAGGAGATCGCGCAGGCCACAAGAAAAGGGAAATCCTCAATTTATTACTACTTCAGCAGCAAGGAAGATATTTTCAAAGCCGTTGTCGAAAAGGAAGCTGATGAGCTTCTTGAAGAAATTACCTCCGGACTTGAAAAAATAGAAGACCCTATTGAAAAGCTAAAGTTCTATATATCAACAAGAATGAAAAGGATCAAACAGCTTAAGAATTTTTATACGGCGTTAAAGAGTGATTACTTTAGTCAGCTTGAATTCATTGAGGAAATAAGAAAGAAATATGATTACAATGAAGTTAAAATCATCACACGTATCCTCCAGGACGGGATTGACGGAGGAAAATTCTCAATAGAAAATCCCCATCAGAGTGCTGTTGCAATTGTTACCGCGATGAAAGGACTCGAAATACCACTATTCATCAGCAAAGGCAATAGCAATTTTGAGGACAGGATGAATAACCTTGTCAATTACCTTTTCTATGGTATTGTAAAGAGATAATTTTTTTTGCTACACATTCGACTATAATACGTTTTTAGTCTATTTGTTTTATTGTCCAAATTTAATTCAATATGGAAAATCTGAAAAAGCTGATATTTCTGCTGGTAATACTTATTCCTGGTGCGGCACTTTACGCACAAAGGAATATTTCGCTTGACGAGTGCATCAAACTGGCGCTGGAGCATAATCAGAAAATAAAGGTCGCGCAGCAGCAGGTAAAGGCCGCGAATGATCTTAAAAAAGCTGCATTCACGCAATATCTTCCTGATTTCAGGGTAAACGGCGCATATACCTATATCAATAAAGATTATAAACTGCTTAAGGAGGATCTTTTGCTCCCGGTGATACCTTATACGGCTATAGATCCCGCAACAGGAGGAGTAAGTCAGGCTGCCCTCGGAAATCCGGCCGTTGCAGCATCAACCTTTGTGATCGATCCCTCGACCGGAACTGTGGTCAACGATGCCTCAGGAAATCCTGTATTCCAGAAATATACCTATCTCCCGGCATCAAAGTCGATACTTGATCTGGATCATGTGGCGCTGATCAGCGGCGGGTTCACGCAACCAATATATGCCGGTGGAAAAATCCGGGAGGCAAACAAAATAGCAGGGTATACAAAGGAAATAGCTGACTACAACCTTTCGCTATCCGAAAATGAGCTTGTCTACTCAGTTGAGGAAGCTTACTGGAGGATTGTCTCTCTGAAGGAAAAGTTAAAACTGGCCGGGCAGTATCGTGAAATGCTGGTCAGGCTTGTTTCTGATCTTGAAAACATATACTCTGAAGGTATAATTACTGATAATGATCTTCTTAAGGCAAGACTAAAACTTAGCGGTGCTGACATCCAGGTTCTCAAGGCAGAAAATGGTATGGAATTATCCAAAATGGCTCTCTGCCGTCTGACCGGATTATCCTATAGTTCAGGAATTATACCCGCGGACTCCCTTAATTCAGATGAAGGAGTTGCTGTGAATGTTCCGGCAACCGAATCATCAATCGAATCAAGACCTGAATTGGGAATACTTGAAAAAAACATCGACATAGCCCGATCAGGGGTAAAGCTTATGGAATCGAGGTTTCTGCCAGATATTGCAATGACTGCCGGTTATACAATCATGAACCCCAATCTTTATAACGGGCTCGCAAAAGAGTTCGGAGGCGATTATACAATTGGTGTGGTTTGTAATATCCCCCTGTTTCATTTCGGCGACAGGAAGCATACCCTCAATGCTGCCCGAGCAGAACATGAGGCGGCCTCTATGAAGCTTGAAGAAACAAAGGAACTCATGGTCCTTCAACTCCAACAGGCAATATTCAGATACAATGAGGCTGTAAAAACAACCGAACTGGCTGCCCTTGCTCTCGGGCAATCATCCAAGAACCTTAAATATACCGAAGACGGCTTCAGGGAAGGAATACAGCGTATCACCGACCTGCTTGAAGCCCAGGTGCTCTGGCAAAAAGCATTTTCAGAGCTCATCGATGCCCGTACGGAGCAACAGATGGCAGCCTCAAACATAAAAAAATTAACAGGAAAATATTAACAGGAAATAACTCAGAACAAATGGAAACAAAAATCTTATTGCTATCTGCTGCCATGATTCTTACTTCATGCAGTGGTCAGAAAGATGTCAATACTACACCCAAAATACCTGAAACAGTCCCGGTAAAGGTAGCAAAAGCTGAAGAGAAGTCATATTCACGAAGTCTTGAGCTGTCAGGTACTGCATTTGCTGACAGGGAGGCAAACCTGGGATCAGCGTTACCGGGAAGGGTTGAAAAGATTTATTACCCTGAAGGCAGTCACGTACGAAAAGGAGATCTCCTGGTAAGCATGTCGGGTGAATTATATACCCAGACTCTTGTAGAATTCAAGACTATCGAAAAAGACTTTGAAAGGGTCTCAAGACTTAATGATAAGGGCAGCGTGACTCCGCAGGAATATGATCATGTCAAAGCATTGTATGAAGCTTCAAGATCAAAAGTCGAGATGATGAGAAAGAACGCGGAAATAGTTGCTCCCTTCTCAGGAACCATTGTTGAATATCTTGTCAATGAAGGAGAAAATTACTTTTTCAATATAAATCTCGATCCAGGTTACTCTTCAACATCAGGCATATTGAGGCTGATGAAGCTCGATCCTGTGACGGTTGAAACGGAGATAAATGAAAAAGATATTTCACTTGTCAGAAAAGGCCAGAATGCAATTGTAATCTTCGATGCTATAAGCGATACTCCATTCACTGGAAAGATTACATATATTAAACCGGCCCTTTCAGCTCTTACACACACCGCCACGATAAAGATCGCTATCAGCAATCCCGGCGAAATTATAAAACCCGGCATGTATGGTCATGTCAAAATCCAGCTTGATCCGGGAAAGTTGGTCTTCGTCCCCCTGAATGCCATTTACAGGCAGCCAGGTACTTCAGAAGATTACCTTTTTAAAGTAGAAGGTAATATTGTTAAAAAATTACGGACTGAGAGACTAGCCACTGATAATGCCTTTGTCGCCGTATCCGGAATAACACCCGGAGAAAAGGTGGTCGTCTATGGCAAGGAGAAACTCTCGGATGGAACCTTAGTGGAACTTAAATAAAAAAGGGGGCAGCCAATGAAACTTCCAAAACTATCTGTTGACAGGCCTGTTGCAACTGCAATGGCCTTCCTGGCAGTACTTCTTTTCGGTATTGTTTCCTTACAGATGCTTCCGCTCGATGTAATGCCGGCAATGGAACTGCCGTCACTTACAATACTTACTGTTTATCCCGGCGCCTCGGCAAATGAAGTTGAAGATCAGGTAAGCAGGGTAATTGAAACCCAGCTTTCAGGAGTACAGGATCTGAAAAACATCAGATCATCTTCAAGGGAGAATGTTTCAGTTGTAGCACTTGAATTCAACTGGGGAACCGATATTTCACAGGCAGCCAATAACACAAGGGATATGCTTGAGCTTGTAAAAAGCAGTCTCCCCGACGGATCAAATGATCCTATTATATATAAAGTTAACAGCTCAATGATCCCGGTTCTTATCTATGGAATTACCGCAAATGAAAGCTATAACGGAATCGGACAGATAATCGAGGACAGGATCGCAGGACCGCTCAGAAAAATTGAGGGAGTCGGA
>Ga0172370_10003916_pt1 | contig 20322 bp, 21 predicted proteins | sample LakKiv5m_FD_114538 | JGI IMG/M metagenome (GOLD analysis project Ga0172370, IMG submission 114538) | Freshwater microbial communities from Kabuno Bay, South-Kivu, Congo - kab_022012_11.5m | ecosystem: Environmental > Aquatic > Freshwater > Lake | place: Democratic Republic of the Congo...
CCCTAGACAGGATGGGAAAAATATGCACAAATGCTCAAAATGCGGCAGGGCGGCAACCAGCCTTGAGGAAATAGACGCGGGCTGCCCTTGCGGCTCCAAGGTCTTCGTGTTTGACCGCCAGATAGCGCAGGCTGTTTCTGCAGTGGAAGGGAATGGCGGCGCGGCAGGCGTGCCTGGCAACGGCGCAGCCGCAGGAAACGGCGGCAACGGGAATCCCCCATCGGATGGCATTGGCGCGGCATCCACTTTCGCGGTGCCTGGGACTGCAAAGGACAAAGTGCAGGAAACTCCCGAGGCGCAAACTGGGAAAGTGCCTGAGTCCTACTTTGCGCGCACCTCGTTCACCAATGAGGACATCGAGAACATCAAGGTGCTCACGCAGGGCGTGTTCCTGCTGGACGTGAACGCCATTTCGAAAAACCCAGTGGTGCTGAAAGACGAGGACGAGATATACTACGTGAAGCTGCCCCTTGTGCAGAAAAAGCCGGCCGCGCCTGAAAAGGAAGGGAATGGTGGCAACAATGGGAACTGGGATGGGCAATCGCGCTAAACGTCAAGAAGCATCCTGATTGTCCAGCCTTCCTTGCCCTTTTTCACCATAAGCTCGTGGTATGTGACCGCCTTCACCGAGTCGCGCGGCTGCTTCTTTTCCCCGAATGCCTCGATTTGGAGCGTATGCTTTTTCGCATTGTACGAGAGCACCTTGGCGCGCGAGAAGATGGTCTCGGTTGCGTCCATGTAGGCAAGCATGTCGGCAAGCGCCTGCACCGTGAGCTCCTCGATGTTGTGCGCAGACACTGAAAAGGTTGCGTGCTCGCTTTCCCCCGCAGCGCCAAAGACGGAGAACATCGCGTGCGCGGAATTCTCAAGCGCCCCCTCATATGACTTGCCGTATGCCTCGAACATTATGTCGGCGGTGTGCTCCAGGAAGCGGTACTTTTCTTTCTGCATCATATCACAAATAGGAAGGGAATGGGAAAATTAAAAATGAAAAAGGAAAATCAGGAGATGTCCACTTCAGTGCCTATTGCCTGGCCGGGCAGGCCCTTGTCGAAGCGGACAAGCACTGCGCCCGAGTTGCCGTGCGCCTTTGATATCTTGCCCACGATTTCCTTGCCGGTTGCCGTTTTCCAGCACACGCGCTTGCCAATCACGCCGTTTGCGCTCGCCCTGTCGGCGACGCCGTCTATTTCGACCACGTACTGGTTGGTGTATGCTGTGTGAACGCCGCGCCTGTTGCCTGAGAGAATGCCTTTCATGATAAAACCCCCGATGATTGTGTCATCTATTAAAGCAAGCATATTTAAACCTCGCCCCATCACTGCGCCGGTGGAGGCGGCAGCGGCGCGGCTGGCGGCGCGCGCCTTGCGAAGCGCAGGGCAAGCACGTACACGAGCGCAGCGGCAATCGCTATTGCCGCGGCCCAGGCAAAATCGGGCACGTATATCCCCTGCTGGGGGCCAGGCACGGGCTGGGGGCCTGACGAGTTCCCGGCCTGCACCGCCTTGGAGGCGATTTCGGACGCAAGCGCTGCGCCAAGCGAGGAGAGGATGGCGCTTGCCTCGGATATCCTGGGAAGGGTGAGGGGCGCGGTGTAGTTCGCCTTGAGGGAGGCAAGCTGCGCCAGGTGCGCGCCCGATGACTGGTTGCCTATCAGCCATGCGCTGCTTTTTGCCTTTTCGGAAAAGCCCTCCATCTCAAGCGCCAATGCGACGTATTGCGCGCTGTCGGCGTCCACCCTGGCAAACGTGGCGTTGGAAAGCGGCTCAAACTGCGAGCGTAGCGCAAGCGCCTTCCTGTAATAGCCCGAGCCGGAATAGTTGCTTGCCTGGCCGGAGATGTTCTCGAGCTGCGAAATCATGGACGCCACCTGGGGGTCCTTTACGGTCTTTGCAAGCTCGATGGACTCTGCCTTGAGGGCGCGGATGTCGTTTTTCATGCCTATGCGGAACTCCTCGTACCCCTTGCCGCGCGAGGAGAGGTAGGCGTCGTTTTCCATGCTCCTGTTGATTATTGCCTCGGCGCGGGCGTCCTGGCTTGCCATGTCGGAAAGCGCGCCTTTCAGGCCGGCAAGGTTTTGCGCCTGCGCGGGGATGAGCGCGGCTGAATAGTCTATCTGCGGGCAGTACTCGTAGCAGCGGCGGGTGATGTTCGCCCCCGAGCAGCCAGTTTCGTTCTTTGAAAGGAAGATGCTGTTTTTCGACATGTTCGCCGCAAGGGAGGACATGTTTGCAAGGATGGCTATCTTGGCGTCGATTGTGCGCGGGTCGAAGCGTATGGCGTCTATCTTGTCGGCGTAGGCGTCAAGCGCGGCTGAGAACTCCTTGCGCCTGAAATCCCAGTCCATCGCGGCCTCGAGGAAGCCGTCGGACTGGACGATGATTTCGCACTGGGGCACGGAAAAGCAGGAGACAAGGCAGGATTGCCTGTCGTAGCATCCGGGGTCGGAGTCGTCGCCGATGTATTGCAGGCATTTTGCCTCGCTTGCCTGCTTTGCCGCTGCAACGACGCCGGGAAAGGCTGTTGCGGATGAGACCTTGGCCTCGTACCCTGCCCGGTTCTGGGCATCCTGCTGGAGGATGGCGGTGAGCCTGGAAACGTCCTGGACGGTGCTTCCGTCCGAGCCGTCCACGGCATATGTTTCGTTCCCGCCCGCGCTTACAATATAGTAGTTGCCATCGGCAAGCAGGGCGGAGTATGACACGCCGGCGTCGGGCTCGAATGAGTATGTGAGGAACATCTGGAGCGGGGAGGCGGCATATGCGCACGCTGCCAGAAGCAGCAGGAGCGCCGATGCATGCAGTGGGAATTTCATGAGGGCACTTCGCCAGCAATGGTTTTAATCCTTGGCGTGGCAATCCACCTGGAGTGGATGATATGAGGCTTTTGGTTTTCATTTCCGCATTTGCCGCGCTGCTTTCGTGCGCGTTCGCATTGAGCGTGCTTGCGCCGGTCTCTGCCCAGGTGGGGCAGGGCTCGTCCATCACCATAGGCAATGTGGGGCCAGGGCAGACGTTCTCCATCGTGGTCGACCCAAGGGTGTCGACAGGAGGCCCGTACGGGACAGGCGGCGCGTATGACCAGCTCTCGGCAAGCTCGCTGCCCGACGGGTGGGCATCCTCGCCATCCAAGCTGTACGCAACCCCGCTCCAGGCTGACATCACGGTGCCGAAGGACGCGCAGGACGGGGACTATGTGGTTGCGCTTAGGCTCTGGGACGAGGCTGCGGACAAGGGGCTGGGCCCTGACGTGTTCTTCACGGCAAAGGTGACAGTCACGCACAATGTGATGGACATGACGGTCTCCCCGGCAAGCATAAACACCGGCGCAGGGCAGCCTGCGAGGTACACCATAACGATTTCAAACAAGGGGATGGCAAACGACGTATTCGTGGTGGGCTCCACTGGCGTCCGCACGTGGGAGTTCCGCAGGAGCATCTACATCCCCTCGCAGACCACAAAGACGCTGAATTACGAGGTGGTGGGGGACGACGAGGCAGATTATGACGTGAAGATCTGGGCGCGCTCCTCATCAAGCGACAGGATAGCCGCGGAAGTGCCAGTTACGCTTCGCGTGAACACTGACCTGCTTTCGGACTTCAAGGCAGTGAACCGCGGAGTGCTCCTCTTCCCGTCCGCAGAGGCGCCGCTTTACTTCATCGTGGGGCTGCTTTCGAACTTCCTGCCATGAAAAATTTCAGCAGGAATTTTTCAGCAGTGGAATATAGAAATTCCGCTCAATGAGGTGTCACTTTGGCCGCCAAAGCAAGCAACGCACGTTCAGCCGCAAGGCTGATGGAGGCAAGCGGCAGCCTTCCGAGGTTTTCCCCGAGGAAGCGAAGCTTCAGCGGAAGCGGGAGGAAGCTCGCTGCAGCGGAGGCGGCAGAGGCGCTTGCAAAAAACCCCGGGCAGAGCATCGAGCGGCTGAAAAACAGGATGTCGCGCGCGCATGGCATAAGCTACCTGAAGAATTCCGAAGTGCTTGCCTTTGTGCCCCGCACACTGCCTGCGCTCCGCCGCTTGCTTCTCAAGTCGCCCACGCGCACGCTTTCCGGCGTGTCGCCCATTGCGCTCATGCCTCCTCCTTCCCCCTGCCCTGGCAGGTGCATCTACTGCCCGAAAGGGGAGAATGCGCCGCAGTCGTATACAGGCTATGAGCCCACCACCATGAGGGCGATTGAGTGCGGCTATTCCGCGAAAAAGCAGGTGGAGGCGCGCATAGGGCAATACACTGCTCAGGGGCACGGCACTGACAAGTGCCATCTTATCGTGATGGGCGGCACCTTCCTTTGCTCGCCTGTGAAAAAGCAGCAGGCATTCATGAAGGAGGCGTTTGACGCGCTCAATGGAAAGGGAAGCCGCACGCTTCGCGCAGCGATTGACGCAAACGAGCGCGCGCCACATCGCGCAATCGGCGTGACATTTGAGACGCGGCCTGACTTTGGCTTTGAAAAAGAGGCGGACGCCATGCTTTCCATGGGCGGCACGCAAGTGGAGCTTGGCGTGCAGACATTGTCGGATGCGGTGTACCGCAGGGTGCTGCGCGGGCACACTGTTTCTGACGTGGTGCGCTCCACCGCAGCTCTTCGCGACTCCGGCTTCAAGCTCTGCTACCATATGATGCCCGGCCTGTTTGCAACCCCGAAGCAGGACGTTGGCTATTTCAAAACGCTTTTTTCCGATGCGCGCTTCCAGCCCGACATGGTAAAGATTTACCCTGTGCTTGTGATGCAGGGCACGCCGCTTTATGCCATGTGGAAGCGCGGCGAGTTTTCGCCATACACTACCGAAGAAGCGGCAGAAGTCATTGCGGATGCCACGCGGTTCATCCCGCCCTATGTTCGCGTGCCGCGCATACAGCGCGACATCCCATCGCCGCTTGTCGCGGCAGGCGTGAAAAACTCGAATTTGCGGCAGATTGTGGATGAGCTGCTGCATGAGCGCGGCGAGAAATGCCGCTGCATCCGCTGCAGGGAGATTGGAAGCGGGGAGAGGAAGGGAAAGGGCATTGGGAAGCTGAGGCTGGAAATGAAGAGGCGGGAATATGCTGCGGCAGGAGGGAAGGAAATTTTCCTCTCGTTTGAGGATGAGGGAAATGACCTTATTGCAGGCTTCCTTCGGCTTCGCATCCCCAACAAGCCGCACCGCGAGGAGCTGGCGGCATCCTCCATTGTCCGCGAGCTCCATGTATACGGGCAGGAGGCGTCGATTGGCGAGCGCGCATCTGACAAGGAGCAGCACAAGGGGCTGGGGGGAAAGCTGCTTTTGGAAGCCGAAATGATTTCGCGCGACGAGGAGGGCATGGAAAAAATATCCGTGCTGTCAGGCGCAGGCGCGCGCGGCTACTACAGGAAAACGGGCTATTCGATCTCCGGCGCGTACATGCAGAAGAGGGCTTAGGCGCCGAAGTCAGGTTCATTTTTAAATACTAACATTATCAGCTACTTATAAACACAAACATCCGTGGTTTCATGCTAAAACTGAAAGGTTTTCCAACTGGAAGGGAAATTGAAAGAGCGAAGTCGGAGAACAAACCACTAGTGATCGCGCCGTCAGTCCGTGCCAGGTGCAATTGGCGATGCCTTCCGTGTTATTTAGAAACTGGCTTGAATCTGAAGGGGGAAGTTGGCTTGAAAGAGCACAAAAAAGTAACCCGGGAAAGCGCAGGTTTGGGCGCAAAGTATATGGTAATCGCGATGGTGGGCGAGCCATTCATGGATTCTGCATTTTATAATCGAAAAAACAATGCATTCCCTTTAATCGACTATGCAAATGAGCACGGCATTTACGTGGTTACCTTCACCAACGCGTCCCTTGTTACGGAGAAAATGCTCGATGTCCTTATCAATAAAGGATGTTCTCTGATAGGAAAATTATGGTCTTTGAACTCTGCCATCGACGACGAACTGACTGTTGTGAAAAAGAGATGGGTAGAACGAAAAGGGATTATGATACCAAAAGGGCTCGCTTTGATGATGGATGCTGGATTTAACAGGGTAAATGATGGGACAACCCGGCTGGGCGCAGATGTCATCGTGACTGCCAAAAATTACGCGGGCATACCCAAAGTTGTTGAGTTTCTTCTTGATAACGGCATAAAGCCAATAATCGATACAATGATACCGACAGGAAGGGCGAAAGTAAACTACAGCGCCCTAAAGCTGAAACCTGGTCAAAACGCTTGGCTTTACAAGCAACTTGCGCCCATTCTTGGAAAAGATTTTGTCAAAGACGAATTCGTGGGAGGGTGTGCCACAAAACAAGTGGGCTTGGCATATGATAATTTTGGGAATGTCAAGGTTTGCTGCGCACTTGGTGCTAATGTTGGAAACATTCGCACAGAGCCCATCAGCGAGCTTTCCAAGAAAATTTATGAATATCGCAAGAAATTGCCGACTTATGAAAAAGAAATAGGGACTTTGCCTGCCTGTGACACTGCAGAATTCATCAAGGATCAGGCAGGGTTGCCATAATTTTCTAATACTAAGAAATTATTTTTCCACTCTCGCGCCCCCATCGTGCAGAAGTTAGAAATCCGCGCGCCCTATGCCAATATCTTCTCCACTTTTGCGCTGCCGATTGCGCGCGGCATTGCCTCGGGAAGGAAGACGCACAATGACTCGCCCTGGCGCAGGCTCATGGGCGCGGTGAGCTCTATCTCGAAATTGCCGTTGCCCAGCTTTTTTGCCTTGCATGCGACGTACTTCAGGCCCGAGAGCACGAAGAACTGCGGCACCGTGATGTCGCCCTTGTAGAATTTGGTGAGCGCTATGCTTGCCTCTATTTTATTTGCTGCAGGGAATTTCTCCTCCACGGCGAGGTCGCCCTTGCCCACGTCCTCAGCCTCCACCCCGCGCAATGAAAGCCCCACGCGGCTGGAAGCCTCTGCCTCCCGCACGTCCACGTCCTGCACCTGGATGGACTTTACCTCGGCCTCAAGGCCGGAGGGGAGGAAGCAGAGCTTTTGGTGCACGCGCACCATGCCCTGCTGCGCAATGCCAAGCGCCACCGTGCCTATGCCCTTCACTGCAAAGCACGAATCTATCAGCACCTCAGTCTTGCCCTCGCTTTTTTTCGTGGATGAAAGAGTCAGGAGCTTTTCTCGGAGCGCATTCGCGTCGCCTTCGAAGAATTCGTACTTTTGCACGCCTGCGGACTTGATGAGCGGCTCGATGTCGCCCCGCCCCACGCGGTCGGAAACCACTATGAGGGGCTTGCCGAAGGCTGCGCATGCCACCAGCATCTCGCCGGCGAACTTGTCAATCGCGTTGGGGCGGAAGTATGCGACGTCGCAAAGCGAGAGAGCGTAGAGCAGGGGCTGCACTTTCTCGGGGTACTTGCTTGCCTGGTAGAGGCAGATTACCTTGTCCCCTTCCTTGCAGTTGTAGATGGTGAAATCGCTCTCGCTGCCCTTCTTGCCGATTTTCTTGGCAAACTCCGAGTCAGGCTCGAGCGCTGCGACGTGCATGTGCTTCATATGCGGCTACGGGGAATCGAACCCCGCTCTCTGACTTGGGAAGCCAGAATTCTACCGATGAACCATAGCCGCTACTTGAAAGGCAGTTTGCCCCCATAATTTATGATTTCGTTATATAAACTCTTGCTTGGAGGGATGCAGCCTTCATAGATAAAGTGCTTGTACCTTATGATGTTGTTTGGATTGGAACTGCCAACCAGCATGAAAAAACGGCTAACTTCCTCTTGGTTTTGGAGCCTTACATCATATGCCGTTTTTCTTGCAGCACCGCCAAATCCACTCATCGTCATGCTTTTTGAATGAGTAAACCTTGTTTTTGTCAGCAGCGAAACTATGTCGCGTCTGATGCTAGGCGACATTGTTTGAAACTCAATTATTGCACGGGCATAGCCTTTTTGCTTGTGGTAGATGCCCCCATCCGTATCAAACAGGCCACGCAAGGCGCCAAAAATGAATTCATCCTTTTCAAGAATCCATTTTGGCAAGCAAGCCTTGTTCCGTATTTTATGCCCGACCACAAGCCCGTCACTGCTTAAGAATTTGACCAGCTCGGTTGAATAACAGTCCAAAATTACCACGTTTTTGTTCGTGTGGCTGATAAAAACTTTTGAATCGACACCAAAGAGTTCCTTTAGCTTTTCCTTGAGGTAGAGAAGGTGCCTTTTTTCGTGGAATGCACTAGTAATCGTCAGCTCTCTTTTGTCAAGATGGCCGTCGCCAAGTATGGCCCCGAATATTTCAGCAAGCTCTTCACTTTTGGCAGGGATGCTTATCTTTTTCCTGTTTTTGCTCTCTTTGGCCTTGCTCCCGCCAATCTTTTGCCCCCAATGGGCAGGCAGGATTTTTTCCACCCATTCTGATTTGATTTCGTTGAAATTTGCAAATGGATATTTTTTTAGGAGCTCGGCGGCAATGCTGTACGGAATTGTGGATTTTTCTTCCAGCCAATCTATCCGTAGCGTGTAGTCACTGACGCCTGCTTCGTTGGCCAGGGGCTTCCAGGCAAGGTTGCTTTTCTCCTTTATTTTCCTGATGAACTTTGCCTGCAGCCCTGTCTTGAATTTCAGTCGCTTGCCGGCTATGCATTCGCCTATTTTTTGCATGATATTTTACGTCGGACAGAGTATATGAATCTTTCTATTTTATCCCACTATGCTAGACTACATCTACGCAAGTGGAATTAATAGTGAACGAATATTAAAACCATGCACCTAACTTAGCCCATGAATCTTCCCCCGCGCGCCATCTTCGCGTTCAACGCAAACATAGACCACCACTGTTTTCCCACGGAAGGGGAGCTGAAGAAGGTGGGCGATTTTGCGCCCGCGCTTGCCTCGCAGGTGGACGAGTGCTTTGCCTACGGCGTGCAGCGCGAGGTGCCCATTGACAGCAGGACGTGCAACTTCCTCCTGTCGGAGCTGAAAGGCGCGCGGAGGATGATGGGCGGGCAGGCGGGAAATGCCGCGCAGGCAGCATCCGCGCTTGGCGTGGAGTGCCTTCTCCACTCCAACTATGCGTCCGAGGGCATGCTGCGGCTTTTTGCGCACCCGAAGAGGGTGCTGGTGGCAACCGAGAAGGGGTTTGCCCCTGCGGACACGGTGCAGGCCGAAAAGGCCGAGGCGCACCATTTTGTCTTCGAGCATGCAGAGACGCGCACGCGCTTCATTGCCTCATACGACCCGCAGCCCCTGCACCCCGACAGCCTGTTCTGCGAGAAAGTCAGGGCGGAGCTCCCGTCCGTGGGCATGGCGTTCGTGGGCGGCTTCCACCTTCTCCCCACGGCCGGGAGGCTGGGCAAGTTTTTTGGGGAATTGCGCGCATGGAAGGAAATCAACCCTGCCTTGCGGCTCTTCTGCGAGCTTGGGGAATTCCAAAAGCCGGATGTGCGGGACGCGTTTTTGGAAGGGATGCGGCTTTTTGACATGGTGGGCCTGAACGACACCGAGCTGTCCTCATTTGGCATGGATTTGGAGGAGTTCTCGCAAAAGGCGAATTCCGTGCTGTTCCATTCGCAAGGCAAGCAGGAAGTGATGCCGAAGGGGAAGGGGGGCGCGGAGGCGCTGCAGTTCGCGCGCAAGTGCGCCTCCTTCCGCGCGGAGTTCGGCAGGTGCGCAACATTGCCCGAGCTAGAGGCATATGAGGCAAAAATTGTCGAAAAGCCCGCGGAAACCGTGGGGCTGGGAGACACGCTTTCGTGCGCGTATTTCCTGGCTTGCAGAAAATAGGCTAAGGGTTTGTAAAAATAAGTGCGACCGCCGGGATTTTCAGACCCTTTTACACGATTTCCGTGAACGCTTTTGCGAGCGTCCGATTCGTCGCCGAAGCGACGAATGGACCACTTGTCCGCGAGGACAAGTCGGTCCCCATCTGGAGCGAGCAAAAGGGTTCATTTGAACCCGGGTTACGAGATTTATGCGGCCAATTCCGCACGAACCGATGCCGAAAAGCCTTGGCAACCTCGAGTCCTACCAGGCTAGACTACAGTCGCACCTTTCCATGCTGCGAGGCAAGGTGATTAAAATATGCCATTTTAAAACTGTTTCGTTCCGTTTTGCCGCAATGGAAGCGCCACGGCGGCGCGCCAGCACATGCTTTATATTATATTCTTGCGGAAATGGGTTCATGCGTGTGCGGGGCTTTGTTTTCTCACTGGACGCTTTTGTGGCGTTCGTCCTCATCATGATTACCATCAATCTCCTTATTTTCACGATTGGCACGCCCAAGCCGTATTACGCGGAGCTTGAGGCCGCGCACATACTCGCGCACGACACGCTGCAGGTGCTTGCAACGAGCGGGGACAGCCCGCAGGCGGGCGCCCCGGGGCAGACCTACCTCGAAATGATACTGAGGGACCAAAGCTCCCCGGAAACGCATGACATAATGATGAGGGTGGCGGGAGGCAACGCAAGCTACCGCACCATAATACCGAGGGGGTATGGCTACAGGCTTGAATACCTGAACCTTAACGGAAGCCTGCAGCAGCCTGGCGCGTACGATGACTGGGTGCCGCTCTACGACTCGGGGCTGGACGCCCAATCCGACAGGTACGGCAAAAACTACACCAAGCTGCAGTCATCCGCAACCATATTCCTGTCAGCCTACCTGTTCCAGCCAATGCCGGGCCAGTCCCCGTTCTGCCACGCGGGCTGCAGGGGCTACAGGCTGGACGAGAACGGGGAGATAATCTACGACAGCCCCTGCGACACCACACCCTGCAATGTCACGAAATCGAATTTCAGGGTGGGCACGAACACGGTCAGGATAGTAAGGCTGGCAGTATACACGTGATGGCATGGGGAAAACGATTTTCAGCGCACGGGGCGGCTTCTTCTTCGCAGTCATGGCACTGGCCATACTTTCCCTCGTGCTCATGACAGTGCAGGTATGGGTCAAGACGTTCGAGCAGTCGGATTACCGCGCCTCCCAGCGCTTCAAGGGCGAGGCCGTGAGGTCCATACTTGGCAGCCTTTCGGACAAGACGCTTTCGGATTTTGCGAACGCGTCGGCATTCTACGCGACTTACAAGCTTGTGAACTACACCTCCAACCAGGGGCTGGGGCTCGGGCAGGCGCCAGGCTTGGCCCAAGCGAACAACAGCGGCACGGGGAACGTGGAAAGTGCCGCCATAGGGCTCATGATGAACGGCAGCGGCCCGCAAAGCTGGGGCATCCCGCTGGAATACAGCGAGGAGGAGAAAAGCGCGTACACGCTCGAGGGATGGCAGAACAAGACGGACGCGGCCGCGAACGCAATGGGCTTCGACATCCGGTTCTCAGGCGCCAGGAACTTCAGGTATTACCAGATTGACACATGGACAGTGGGCGTGTCATTCGACCTGGAGATGAACATCACGGACCTGGAGGGCAGCATGCGCCAGAACAAGACAATGCATGCAAAAAGCAGCTTCCCGATTCTAGGCTTCCTGGACCCCATGATCACCAGGAAGGACATGGAGCACCGCTTTGTGGACAGGGGCTCCGCCACTGAAAAGCAGATTTTCAAGAATGACCTGTACGAGGTGCCCGGGGACGTCAGGCCAAAGCTCATGCGGGACATGGTCTCGCCGGGAGACGGCACGGGCCCCGAGGGCAACGGGTGGTTCTTCGGGCCTATCACCGAGCTTTATCCAAGCGAGATAAGCAGCTCGCTTGATGCTGCTACGGACGCTGCCCAGGGCACAGGGGCGGGGGTCACCCTGGAGAAGCTTAACCAGTACGTGCTTGCGAGCCCTTACAACGGCAGCCTTCCAGGGGTTGCCAATTCGTATGGCGCGGTGATTGTCACCACGGAGCCCGTGCCGGTGAGGACGGTGGAAAACGGGTGCAATGTGACAAGGCAGACGAAATGCCTCAACTGCATGAAAAGGACCGAGGCGGGGCCTGGCTGCCCGGCAACAGGCTGGGAGCAGTTTTCGCCAGGCAACAACCGCGTGGACGTGCCGGTCATCGTTGCGACCAACTGGCACACGACGGACGTGACGCCGGTCACAAGGGCCCAGCCAGGCGGGAGCATCACGGACTATTACGTGCTGATTGACAATGAGCAGGGGAGCAGGGACGAGAAGATGACGGGGTACCACCGCGTGTGGGACATCACCCGCCTGCGCGACATGGCGATATGCGGCTTTTATGTCAGCAGCAGCGGGCCTTCGTTTTTCCAAAGGATGCTATCCGGCGCGGAGAATATCAAAAACCCGGACCTTGGCATTGAAAGCTTCGTGGTGGGCCAGTGGGCAGGCGGGGCGGAGGACAGGGGAGGGAACTATGCCGCCGACCTTTATTCGCGGCTGGACTGGGAGTTCTACCAGGGATTGGGAGGGAACGACGTTTCCAGGATAAAGGGCATGATGGGCTGCAAGGGCAGGGACATGTGCGTCATCTCCAACCTCAATGCCACCAAGATAGGGGTGGGCAAGTTCAGGCTTTCCGACGATGCTGCTGCAAGGTATGGCGCAGAGGCGATTTCCTGCAAGGCAACGCCTTCTGCGCCTTGCGACTGATGGTGAAAAAATGGACGTGAAAAGAATGCGCGGGCAAGCTACTACTGAAATGCTTGTGATGGTGGGCTTTGCGCTCGTGTTCATCATACCGCTCGCCTTCCTTTTCATATCCGCCTCGAACAACGAGCTTGGCAAGACCTCGATAATGCAGGCAAAGGCAACTGCGCGCACCATTGCGGACAATGCAGGCGAGGTCTACCTGCAGGGGCCGGGCGCAAGGAAGTACATCGTGGTGAACTACCCGCAGGGCGTGACTGGCGCGAGCGTGGGCAATGGCGTGGTGGTGCTCACCCTTGACTCGAACGGGCAGAGGCAGGACATCGTGGCATCCACGTTTGCGAATATCACCGGCAACCTGTCAGGCGCGCGGCCTGCAGGGCTCCAGGCGATAAGATTGGTGAATATCGATGGGAACATTGTCAACATCACATACCAGCAGTGAGCGCGGGCAGGCGGCCGTTGAGATGCTTGTCTATGCCGCGTTCTTCTTCGCGGTGTTCGTCACGGCAGTGGCCGTGTTCCTTCAGGTGCAGGCGCAGGAGTTCACGCGCGCGGAGAACGCGTACGCGCAGGAGATTGCCTACGGGTTTGCGGATGGCATGCACACTGCCTTTGTGGCAGGGCCGGGCTTTTCGGAAAGCGTGGGCGTGCCAAGGGACATACTTGGCAAGCGCTACCTGCTGTTCGTGAGCACGTCGTCCGACGCATCCGCGCAGGAGACGGGCATCGTGTATGTGAACTGGGAGTCCTCGGGCGGGAACGCGAGCTTTTCCGCGCCCACCGTGACTGCGAGCTACACGTACGCGGAGGGCCCGGACGGCATGGTGACCTCCCCGCCAGGGAGCAACTTCATCATAATCGACCCGTCAAGGGGAAGCGCCCTGAACATAAGCAACGAGGGCGGCAGCATAAGGATAATGAAGGGATGAACATGAAGGGCCAGTATTTTTCATTCGACGCGATAATCGCCACCGTGATAATGGTGCTTGCGTTCTCCAGCCTTGTCGCCTACTGGTACGGCGCGCAGGCGGTGGTGGAGTCGCGCAACTACAGCAGGCTTGCGGACGCGAACAGGATAGCCGAGTCGCTGCTGTCCCCGGGCTCGCCGTCGGACTGGAATGAGCTTTCATACACGTACCAGATAAGGCAGATTGGCATCGCAACGTCATTTGGCAACGAGCTTGACATGGGCAAGGTGGATGCTCTTTTGCTGAACGCCAACCCGAACGCGGGGGGGAACTATGCCGAGATGGGCAACCTCATGCGCACCGGCGGGGATTATTTCATACTCATAGAGAGGGCTGACGACAGCGGCGGCTTGCTGAGGGAGATAGGCAAGTACCCGATTCCGGCCAATGCCACGTTTGTTGCGGTTGCGAACAGGGGCGTGACCTACCGGGACGCGGATGGCAACAGCCGCCCTGCGCGCATGCGCGTTTTCCTCTGGAAGTGAGCTGGTTAATAAGGGGAGGGGCAAAGGAAAAGCAATGCAAAACGAGAAGATGCCATGGACATTTCCGAAATTTCGTCAACCGCGGACGTGTTGATCCCGTCCGACCCGCTGCAGCAGATAATAGGGCAGGACGAGGCGGTCAGGATTGGCAGGATGGTGGGGAAGCAGAGGAGGAACCTGCTCCTTGTCGGGCCGCCAGGCACGGGAAAATCCATGCTTGCGCAGGCAATCGCCTCCACGCTTGAAAAGCCGAAGGAAGAGGTGCTGGTGCTCCACAACCCGGAAAAGCCCGAGCGCCCGCTGGTCCAGGTAAGGGCAGCGCCATCGAAGAAGGCGGACAGGCGCCCTGCCTGCGAGGTGCTTGACCCTTACTCCGTGCCTGCCTTTGTTTCCGAGAAGCTCGGATTCCGCTGCAGGCGCTGCGCGCGGCTGTCCTCCCCGGACGCCTCATCGTGCTATTTCTGCGGCGCGGACAAGTACCGCCGCGTGCGTGGCCCGTTTGACGACCTGCTGGAGGGCGGGGCCACTGAGAGGCAGGACAGGGTGAACACCACGCGCGTGAGGGACGGCAAGGAGGAGCTTGTTGTCTTCGAAAGGCGCGGCGAGAAGATTGCGCTCCTGACGCAAAAAGAGCTTTCAAAGATTGCGGAGCTTGAGAAAAAGGCGCAGTACAAGGTGCTGCTGCCGCTTGACAGGGCGGTGTTCGTGCAGGCGACCGGCGCGTCCGAGACTGAGCTGCTTGGCGACGTGCGCCATGACCCCTATGGGTCGCACCCGCAGATAGGCTCGCTCCCATATACCCGCGTGGTGCCAGGGGCGGTGCACGAGGCGCACGAGGGCGTGCTTTTCATCGACGAATTGTCCGCGCTTGGCAAGCTCCAGAGGTTTTTGCTTACTGCCATGCAGGAGAAGAAATACCCCATAACGGGCAGGAACCCCACCTCCACGGGCTCGGCTGTCCGCGTGGACGGCGTGCCTTCTGATTTCATACTTGTCGCGGCAGTGAACTTCAACGACGTGCAAAACATACTTTCGCCGCTGCGCTCGCGCATTTTGGGCAATGGATATGAGCTCCTCATGAACGCATACATGCCGGACACGCCGGAGAACCAGATGAAGCTTGTGCAGTTCTTCGCGCAGGAAATCACCCGAGACGGGAGGATTCCGCATGCGGATGCAGGCGCAATCGAGGAGCTCCTTGCGTTCGCGCGCAGGAAGGCAAAGGATGTGGACGGAAAGTCCGGCCTTACCCTGCGCCTTCGCATGCTCTCGGGCGCGGTGAAGATGGCAGGCGATGCGGCTTCCTCGGAAGGCAAGCCGCAAATCACGCGCGAAGATGTCAAGTTCGCTCTTTCAAACGCGCGCCCCATTGAGGAGCAGGCAGGCGAGAAATACGGCAGCTGGTACCGCGCGGGGCTTGCGGATGCGGGCATGAAGCGCGAGGGCAGCGGGAACGAAGTTGGCTGACGCGCGAAAAAAAGAAAAAAGGCTGCCGCTTCAGCAGCAGCCCTTGAAGCCTTTGCAGAGCTTCCTGCCTTCTTCCGTGCACTTCACGGCAAACCCGCCCTTGCCGCAGGTTATCGTCGCGACTTCCTTGCCTTCGCAGGTTATTTTGCACTCCTTGCATTCCATTCCAGCACCTCCGGATATCGGTTATCCGATAGTATGCGATGGAGCATCCATATAAATATATCGGTTAACCGATAAACGTGTTTTTAATACCTGCCTGCCAAATGCCACTTATGAAGTGCTGCGGGATGAAGGGATTCCTGTCCTACCTGGTGCTCTGGAGCCTGGGCAAGAGGAGCATGACGGGGGCCGAGCTTGCATCTGAGCTGGAAAAGAGGAAAGGCGCGAGGCCCAGCCCTGGCACAATATACCCTGCGCTGAAGGAGCTCAAGGCGCAGGGGCTGGTTGCATCAGACAGGAACAAGGCCTACTCGCTTACGAAGAAGGGGAAGGAGGAGCTGAAGGCTGCCTGCTGCCTTTTCTGCGGCATATTCTACGACATGAACGAGATGCTGCGCTTCTGCAAGTAGCCAACTGCTTAAATTTTTCCGAGTGCCCAGACAAGGAGCGCTGCGCCGACTATGAACATTATGGGCAGCGCGAGCTTGAGGAGCGCGACCACCGCGTTTATGGTGGATGCTATTTCCGCCGACTGCCCTGTGCCGAACACGCGTATCCTGAAGCGCTCGGAGGATGCCGCGAACTTCACAGGCTCCAGCTGCTCAAGCGCCGTGCTGAAAAGCTTGCGCACCGCGCCTGACACCGCGCCCTTGTCGTCCACGCCAAGCGGGTGCAGCACGCCCTGCACGGTGTTTATCTGGTGCGTGTCCGTGCTCATCACTTCCCCGTTGCAGGCATAGCCGTGCTCTTTTCCAAGCTCGGACAGCAGCGAGATTAGCGACTCGCGGAATTCCGGCGTGACGCTGTTGGAGTCTGCAAGAAGCAATGCAGTGAGCTTCTTTCCCTGCGCGAAAAGCGCAAGCTTCAGCCCGTTGCTGCCAAGCGTGCCTATGGAGAGCTTTGCAGATGCCGTGCCGAACAGGAAGGGCGCGGGCTTCCCCCGGGAGGACAGGAGCTTCTCGGTCGCGTCAAGCATCTCAAACCCTATGGGGCTTCCCACCTCAACAGAGGAGATGTCGCCCGTTTCCGCATTGTGCTCGTCCACCACGCATGCGTCCTTCACGTATTTTTTCGCCTTTTCCAAAAGCGCAAGCCCCAATCCAAAATTTATGTCCTCGGTTGTCAGGGGCGCGCGCGTATAGGAAAGGAAGGCGGAATCCCCTATGCGCATGGAGGATGCCCTGACGCTTCCTATCCTGCAGGTGTCGTGCGAGAGCTTTGCGGGCAGGGGGCGCAGCCGCGCTAGCGCGCGGTTGCAGGCAGCTATCACCTTGCCTGCCTCGTCGGAAGTGACAGGGTTGAAGTCGTGCGTGGCAGTGCCGTGGAAGACGAAAACCTCACGCTTGCCGCCCTGCGACAGCGTGTCCGATATCATGTGCGTGAACTCGCTGCCGCCAAGGTTGCCGAACGGCCCGAAGTGTATGTAGGGCACCACGAAAAGCGCCTCGTGCCCCTTGCCAAAGAAGCGCCCAATCCACACCATTGTTTCCGCATCCTCGCCTATCTCGTCGAATACCTCCTCAAGGTCCTTCTCCCCGTAAAGCCACTGGGACAGGAACATGGAAAGCGCGTCCATGGAGGAGACGCCCAGGTTCTTTTTCATGGGCGCGGAAACAACGTAGAACATTAGGTAAATGCCGCAGATGAATGCGAACGAGGAGAGGAAGACGCGCAGCAGCACGTCCGCAGGGTCGAAGCTGCCGCCGAAGTTCGCGCCAGTCAGGAAGAAGAACGCGAACAGGGCAAGCTGCATGAGGGAAAGCAGCGGTGCGCTTTTGCGGAAGTCGAATGCTATTATGAGGAGGAAGTACCAGAGCGCAAATGACACGCCAAAGCCCACGAACACTAGGTTGGGGGCGCCCGCCACCACATTGGAAAGCAGCAGTGAGGCAAGGTAAAACGCGCCGTAGACTGCAACGGTGAGGAGGGCGAGGAATGAGGCGCGGCGGAAAATCGCCTTCCTGCGCAGGATGAAAAGCCCCACTGCAGACAGGACCGCGGGGAATGCGAGAAGGTACACGCCGTCAAATCCGCCCGCTATCGCCTCAAGCGCGCCGAAATGCTGCGAGCGCGCCATTGAGAAGAGTATGCCGAAAAGGAAGGAGAGCGCAAAAATCGCTATGACAGTCTTGGCGGGATGCGGCAGGGAAACGAAGTATTTCGAAAGGGCGATTGCCTTCTTTTTCGTGTCGCCAAGCCCGCTTCGCGGTGCCTTCTTGGCGACATCTGAAAAATTTCTGCCAGAATTTTTCATTGCCTCTTGCATAGCAGATGCACCTTATTTGTTCTCCCTTGTGGAAGTTCCCTTCTTTTTCGAAGAGGGGTGGGCGTCCTCCACGCCCATTATCATTTCCTGCAGAAGCGAAGTGTTTTCCATGTACTCTGCCGCCACTTCGCGAAAGCTCCTGCCCGACTTTTGCGCAAGCTTCATAAGCTCAAGTGAAATGTAGCGCATTTCCGAGTTCGCGCTGTAGCCTTCGTCGTCTTCGCTATCCATAAATCTCCCATTCTCGTTAGGTGATATGGATATATATACGTATCCTCACAGCTTCGACTATGGCAAGATACTGCCCAAAATGCGGAAAATCCGATTCGGACGTGCAGTTCCACGGCGAGCTTTGCATGGAGTGCGCAAAGACCGCCATAGGCGAGCTGCCCAATGTGCAGGTCATCATCTGCTCAAAATGCGGCGAAGTTCTCGACAAGGGAAGGAAAAAGAAGGAAACCACCATCCAGGAAGAGGCCACGCGCTTATTGAAGCTCAAGGGCACAAACCCTGTTTATCCGGAAGACATGGCATCGGTGGAGTATGACACTCCCACGGGCAGGATAAAGCGGGATTTGCTCGTGCTCATCCGCAAGGAGCAGTGTGTTGTATGCGCGCGCTCGAACTCGCAGTACTTCGAGGCGATAATACAGATTAGGGGCGACGACAGGCTGAAAGTGGAGAGGATGGTGGACATCCTGACAAAAAGGGTGGAGTCGCGCTCGTTCATTCCCAAGATAGAGGAGCTGAAGGAAGGCATTGACATCTACTGCGGGAGCAGGAGCGAGGCGATTGCCGCGCTCAATGCGCAGAAGCTGGGCTTTGTTAGGACGGAAAAGCTCGCGGGCGAGAAGAACGGGAAGCGCCTGTACAGGACCACGCTTCTGGTGCGCCTCTAACCCCCCACAGCATTCTCCTTCTTCCCTTCCACAAATGCCTCGATGTTCCCGCGCGTGGTGTCAAGTATCCTTTGCAGTGCCTCGCTTGAGTTGAAGGCATTGTGCGGCGTGATTATCACGTTTGGCTTGTTCAGGAGTATGTGGTTGGCAAGCACTGCCTTCAGGTCGCACTCGCCTGCAAATTCCGGCGAGAGCACCTGCCTTTCCTCCTTCACGTTGCACTCTTCTTCCAAAACGTCCAATCCTGCCGCAGCAATCTGGCCTGAGTCAAGCGCGGATAGGAGCGCTTTTGCATCCACCAGCCCTCCGCGCGCGGTGTTCACAAGTATCACGCCTTTTTTCATCTTCGCAATGCTTTCTGCGTTTATCATGTGGCGCGTTTCCGGCGTCTGAGGCGCGTGGAGGGAGATGACGTCTGACTTTGCAAGCAGTTCGTCAAGCGATACGAGCTTGCAGCGGAACTTCTTTGCGGTTGCCGCATCGGTGTGCGGGCTGCAGGCAACCACCTTCATGCCGAACGAGCGCGCCATTTTCGCAACGTGCTGCCCGATTTTGCCAAGCCCCACGATGCCCAGCGTCTTTTTCTCCAGGTCAAACGCGCGCAAGCCAGTGGTTGTGAATTCCCCGCGCCTTGTCCTCTCCATGGACTGCGGGATTTTCTTCACAAGGGAGAGCATGAGAGCGACTGCATACTCTGCCACTGTTTCAGAGCCGTATGAGGGCACGTTGCATACCGTGATGCCGCGTTTCTTGCAATCCGCCACGCCCACATGGTCAAAGCCTGTGGAGCGCGTGGCGATAAGCTTCAGTTTCGGAAGCCTCGCGAGCTCCTTCTCGCCAATGTGCGAGTAGATGAAGACGGAAATTATCTCGGCATCTGCTGCCTGCGGGATATTCTTCTCAGTTAGCGCACCGTCTATGAAGAGCAACTTGTGCTTGCGGAGCTTCCTTTTCAGGTAGTCCTTTTCCCAGCCCTCAAGCTCGAAGAACGCAATGGTAGCCACGAAATCCCGCCGCGCAATGGTGCGCGGATATGGGGCGAAGCCGCGATTTATAATTGGTGCTACTCGCCGCCAAAATATTCCGAGAACCTGGCAATGTCGGGCCGTTCGCCCCTGCTTCCCCGCCCGTGCGACCACTTGCGCGCCATTACCTCGTGCTTCAGCAGGTCCCGCTTCAGGTGCGCGGCATCCCATTCCATGCTCGGCTCGGGCACGAACTTCACCGGGCAGAGCGCGCCTTTTTTCATGGTCCTGCCGTCAAGCTCTAGGGGGTAGAGGCGGCAGACAAAGGGGCGGTCGTTGTAGATGGAGCATGCGAGGTCGCTGTTGAGGAAGATGCAGTCGCGCCCCATCCTCCGGATGATTATGAACCATTCCTCCACGCCCTTCTCCGTCCTCACGAGAAGCGGGTAGTGGGGGGTGGCGCGGGAGTTCACGTCGCGGCGGAACTCCAGCACTTCCTCCGCGCGCACGCCTGTTGCGGCAACCAGGCGCAGCGCCTCTGGAATGGTTAGCACAACCGCGAGCCCGCGGCAGCAGCGCGAGGTGCAGTCGCGGCAGCTGTTCACGATGTTGGGGCTGATTTTTTTCATTTGCTC
>Ga0172370_10003918_pt1 | contig 20307 bp, 17 predicted proteins | sample LakKiv5m_FD_114538 | JGI IMG/M metagenome (GOLD analysis project Ga0172370, IMG submission 114538) | Freshwater microbial communities from Kabuno Bay, South-Kivu, Congo - kab_022012_11.5m | ecosystem: Environmental > Aquatic > Freshwater > Lake | place: Democratic Republic of the Congo...
AGAAATAAAAACGAAAAGTCAATGCTTCGCCGACTTTTCACTATTCGTTTTTCATTTTTCACTCAGAATTATTCATTTTTCTCTGTTCTTTCAACCCATTGAACAGTTATTCAGTGCCTAAAGGACAGTGAAAAATTCTCAGTGAAAAGAGAAGAATGAAAAACGAAAAGTACATTCATTGCCGACTTTTCACTTTTCGTTTTTCATTTTTCACTCAGAACTATTCATTTTTCTCTGTACTTTCAACCCATTGAACAATTATTCAGTGCCTAAAGGACAGTGAAAAATTCTCAGTGAAAAGAGAAGAAAGAAAAACGAAAAGTCCATAAGCGGTTATTTAATCTGATTCCATCATCAGGAATTAAGTTAATTTTGCACAGCCAACCAGTCAAAACACCATGGGGAATATCAAAGGGATCTATCATGTCAATGGCATGTCCTGTGCCACCTGCGCCGGGAGCATCCAAACCATGCTGTCGGCTCAGGCGGGGGTGAAATCGGCCAACGTCAACCTCGCTTCTGAACAGGTCACGATTGATTTTGACCCGGAGGCCATCTCACTGGAACAGATCGTAAAAACAGTCGACGACCTGGGATTTAAGCTGATCACCCGTGACATTTCAATTGACGAAGAGCAGGATATTGCGGCTATCCGGTTGAAGCGGCTGCGACTCAACACGATTTTGTCGGCGCTGTTCTCCATCCCGGTTGTATTCATTGCCATGGTTTTTCATCACATGCCTTATGGGAACCAGATCATGATGGCGCTAACAATCCCCGTGCTGGCCTGGTTCGGAAATGAGTTTTTTGTCATTGCCTGGAAACGGATGCTTCATGCTCAAGCCAATATGGATACGCTTGTTGCGCTTGGTACCGGCAGTGCATTTGTATTCAGCGCGTTTAACACGATATACCCGGAGTACCTTGTTAGCCGCGGTTTTGAACCGCAGGTCTACTTTGAAGCTGCCACCGTCATCATCACCTTCATCCTGCTGGGCAGGTATTTTGAGGAAAAGGCCAAACGCAAAACTTCCGAGGCCATCAAGAAACTGATGGGACTTGGGGTGAAAACCGCCAGGGTCATCCGCAACGGGGTGGAAAAAGAGATGCTTATTTCAAAGATCATTAAGGGCGACATCCTGGTGATCAGGCCGGGCGAGAAAATACCGGCAGACGGGCGGGTTGTCGAAGGATTCAGCTCGATCGACGAAAGTATGATCACCGGCGAGTCGGTCCCGGTCAATAAATGGCCCGGTGATGAGGTGATCGGAGCCACCATCAACCAGACTGGTAGCCTTCAGGTCGTTGCTGAAAAGGTCGGAAGCGACACATTGCTGGCCCAGATCATCCGGCTGGTGCAGGAAGCACAGGGAAGCAGGGCGCCGGTGCAGAAACTGGCCGACAGCATTGCTGCAGTGTTCGTACCGGCTGTGATTGGCATTGCCTTGCTGACCTTCATCGCGTGGACACTGTGGCAACCATCCACCGGAACTCCTTTTGCCTTTATTGCCGCCGTAACAGTTCTGGTCATTGCTTGTCCTTGCGCCCTGGGGCTGGCAACACCCACCGCACTGATGGTCGGACTGGGGAAAGCCGCACAACATGGGATTCTGGTGAAAGATGCCCAAAGCCTTGAAATTTTTTGCAAAACCAACGCCATCGTTCTGGATAAAACGGGAACGGTAACAATCGGTAGGCCGCAGGTGACGGATGTGTTCTGGGATCCGGGATATGAGTTACAGGAAAAAGTCAGGAGCCATAGTATTCAGGATGCAATTGTTGCCATTGAATCGAAATCGGAGCATCCTTTCGCGCAGGCAATGGTAAATTTTTTCAGTACTAAAAAAATTGCGACACCAGAGGAATTTCCACGCCAGCCTTCCGATGATGGTATTGTTTCCGGATTTGAAAGCATCACCGGAAAAGGTGTACTGGCTTATTTTGACGGGGAGCTCTATCATATTGGCAGCAGGTCGTATATCACCGGCAGCGGTTGCGTTGTGCCGGAAGGGTTCGGAGAGGAAGAGATCAGGTTGAAACAAAAGTCCCGTTCTATTGTTTATGTATCCTGCAACAGCAGGGTGGTTACGATGGTAGCGCTTGCCGATACCGTCAAACCCGGTTCAGCAAAAGCGATCGCGAAACTGCACAAATTGGGGCTAAAAATTCACCTTCTATCGGGCGACAGTGTTTCAATTACTTCACACATTGCCGCCGAGGCGGGGATCGAAGTATTTAAAGCAGAAGCCATACCCTCAGAAAAATCGGACTATGTAAGGCGTTTAAAGGTGCAGGGACTTGTAGTTGCCATGGTCGGGGACGGTATCAACGATTCACCGGCCCTTGCCATGGCTGACATCGGCGTCGCTATGGGAACAGGGACAGATATCGCCATTGAAAGCGCACAGATCACCCTGATCAAGGGGGACCTGGAAAAATTAGTGACAGCGCTGAAACTTTCTCATGAAACCGTAAAAACCATCCGGCAAAACCTTTTCTGGGCTTTTTTTTACAATCTCATAACCATTCCTGTAGCAGCAGGGATCCTTTATCCCTTCACCGGTTTTATGCTGAACCCAATGCTGGCAGGTGCAGCCATGGCCTTCAGTTCAGTATCGGTCGTGATCAACAGCCTGAGACTGAGATCCAGGAGGCTTGATTGAAATATTCGCGATCACCTGGTTTCATTATTATTTCTATCTTTGATGCAAAGACGGCACCCTGATATGCATAAGTGTTTTCTGAACGCCACAATTTTTTTCGGTTTTATTTCCCTGGAATTATTTGCACAACATACCCCGCGGGACCGGTGTATCCGTGACAGTCTGTTCCTCCTGAAGCCCCATGAAAGCCAGGTTCAGAAAGCCGGAATCTACCTTGAATTGTCGGAGTTGATCAAAGAGGAAATGCCGCAAAAATCGTTCAGTTATATGGTATCGGCATTCAGGATCTCGGTTCTTGAAAAAAACGACAGTCTGAAGGCAGCGGCCAGAATGAAGATGGGCAATTATTTTGCCGGGAAGCGTAAATTCATGCTGGCACAGGAGCAATACCTGGCATCGCGGAAGACATACCAGTCGATCCATGATACCAACGGAGAGGTGAATGCCTTGCTTCAGATCGGGATCATAAACCGCAGTCTGGTGAATAATGAAAAGGCCCTGACATATCTTGATCAGGGTTTGCGCCTGGTACAGAAAACGGATGACCGATCGTTGAACGGGATGCTGTTAGAACATATTGCGCTCACCTACCAGTTTTCAGGAGACTATCCCAAGGCAATTTATTATTTCAATAAAGCTCTTTCTTTATTCAGGCTGGCAGGCGACAGGAAAAATGAATTCCGGGTAATGAATAATATCGGAAGCATCTTCCTCGATGAAAACAGGAACGACGAGGGTCTGGCATTCTATACCAAATTACTGCATGAAACAGATACAACCGACAAAGAATTGTTGGGAGTCCTGTATACAAGGATCGGCCACATCTATTTTAAAATGAATGACCATCGCTTGTCCCTGAGATACAACATGGAAGCGCTGAATTTCAGGCAGCAGACACGTGCATATGCAGAGATAAACAGTTCATTGATCAATATCGCCGGCGATTATTACAATCTTCGCAAACCTGATTCCGCAAAAATCTACATGGATTCAGGGTTAGCCATGGCACATCGGTACGACCGGAAGAACCTCATTGAAAATGGTTACCGTCATCTCTATTTCTATTCCCTTCAGGAGGGCGATTACAAGAAAGCGCTGGATTTCTATGGCCGGTACAACTCGGTACACGATGAGATAAACCGGGAACGGTACAGGAATAATGTTGCAATACTGGAAACCAACCAGCAACTTCAGCGAATTCAGCATTCCGGCAAGTTGATGGCAAAACAGCATGACATACAGACACTGAACTTAAAATATCACAAGAATCAATCAGTAATTCTGGAGATCACCATGGGGATGGCAGGTTTTTCGATGCTTGTTTTTGTTTTCTTATGGTTATTCATCCACCGGGTCAGGAGAAAAATGCAGGAACTTAATATTCAGCTGTCAGATGAGATCAGGGACCGGGAGGCAACGGAAGAGCAGACCCGCGACCGTGAAAATCAATACAAGTTTATCACGGATAATTCCATTGATTTTATCACACATATTGATCATCAGAAAAACCGGATTTATGCCTCACCCGCATCTGTAAAGGTTTATGGGTATGAACCCGAAGATATCATCACTAAATCGCCATCTGACCTTACCCATCCGGATTATCGTGAATACACGGAATCAAAGTTCAGGGAGATGATCGAGACCCGTTCGTCACGACAATTCATCTATCAGGCACGGAAAAAAGATGGTACGGTTTTTTGGGTAGAATCGATATTGAATCCGCTGTTCGATCCCATCAGCGGTGTCTTCAAAGGTATGGTCGGCGTGACACGCGACATCCAGGAACGTAAAACAAAAGAATTCGAAATCATGGAAGGAACAAAACAAAAAGAAAACCTGCTGAAAGAAATTCATCACCGCGTCAAAAATAATTTCGCCATTTTAGTCAGCCTGATCAACATGCAAATGGCCCAGACAAAAAATCAGGAATTGCTGCAATCGCTGACCAACCTGCAGCTACGAATACGCACCATGGCTCTTGTCCACGAAATGCTTTACCGGTCCAAGGATTTTGAGAAGATATCATTTCCGGGGTACCTCCGCTCGTTGGCTTCGGTCATTGCCGGAACCTATAACCGACGCGACATCATTCTGACCATTGAAGCAGACGAAGTGGTGATGGACATTGAAACATCGATACCCCTGGGATTGATCATCAATGAAATTTTAAGTAATGCATACAAACATGCTTTCCCCGACGGACGAACAGGGCAGATCCGGATCGGGTTTAACATGAATTCCCAGACTGGTTTCAATACCCTTGTCCTCCAGGATGACGGGATCGGTATGCCGGATGGAGTTAATATTGATCAGTTCAAGACTATGGGGCTGCAAATTGTTCAGATACTCTGCAGTCAGATCGAAGCGACACTGGTGGTTGCCGGAGATCCGGGTGCCTCGTTTACCATCACCTTCCAGACAACGGGAAAGTAGGTTCGCCCGCAACTGAGGATGTTGTAAACCCAACTTCGTCAGAACGACTTATAAATCAGTCAATTTCATTTTATTTCCAAACATCTGTTAACAATTATTTAACCTAAAGGTAATCATTTGTTAACATTGCCTGACATGGGTAGAAATACCTTTGCCGCAAATGTTAATTTAAAATAATGAGAGGAATAACAAAAATAATTTCAAGGCTATGGTTGATCATCCCGTTATTTGTTATGTCAACCGGTACAAGTGGACAAACACAATTAAATGACCTGAAAAATGAACAGGATTCCCTGAAAGAACATATCGGTACCCTTCGCGACCAGATCAGCGGGTTTGAAGAAAGAGTAGCTACAGCCGAGGGTGACCTCTCAAAGCTTACAAAAATCAAATTGTCAGGATATATACAGGCCCAGTATCAGCACTTTGAAGCATCCAATACCTATCCCGGCAATGTATTCATGCTTCGCCGTGTCAGGCTTAAAGTTCAGTATGAACCGGTCAATGGCGTTGTGTTTGTTTTGCAACCTGATTTTGTACCGGGGAACATTACTCTCAAGGATGCCTATGTACAGTTAAATGACCGCTGGTTAAAAACCTTTTCCCTCTATGCCGGAAAATTCAACCGGCCCGTTTACGAAGTGGAATATTCATCAAGCAGTCGTGAAGTGCCTGAGCGTTCACGGGTGATCCGTTCCATTTATCCCGATGAACGTGCAACCGGCGCCAAGCTGGAAATAGCACCACCTGAAATTCCTTTGAAAGTGCAACTGGCATTGTTCAATGGCAACGATGGTCTGACGATCACCGATGCAGCAGGGGCCAACATTAATCCGTTGAATAGCGACTTTGACAATCACAAAGATTTTATGGGACGCGTAACCTATACGTTCAAACTTGGACAGACCGGCGCGCTGGGAGTAGGCACCCACGGCTATTATGGTAAGATCAGGGCCAATACTTATGATGTACTTCATTCGGATTATACATATAACAGGACCAACAACAACATAGGGATGCTTATCAAAAAAAACTGGGTAGGATTTGAGGCCCAGCTTTATCTTGATTTCCTTGGCGGATTAGCGTTAAAAGGAGAATACATATTTGGCGTGAACGGAACGCCGGGGTATACAAGCAAAACCAGTATCACAGGACCTCAGGTCGTGACCAACGTAAAAAACGACACCCTCTGGCTCACCACGACAACCAGTGTAACGACAACCAGCCGGCCGGCAATTGAACGTAACTTCAGGGGTTACTATATTTACATGATCAAGAATATTGGCAAGCACCACCAGGTAGCAGCCAGGTACGACTATTATGACCCCAACACCAAACTTGCCTCCGGTCTCATTGGCATAAACATGTGGGACGGGAGTGTTGCTTCGAAAACCATCGACAATTACACCTATGCCGGAACAAGTCCCGTGATTGCCAGCAATGCCCAGACCAAAAATACGGTAAATAACTCACTGAAGAGCGGTACCGGCGATATCAAGTACCAGACACTAACGCTTGCATACACCTACTTCTTTGACGACAACATAAAAATAATGCTGGGCTATGAGATCCCGGTTAATGTAATCAAACAGAATACCCTGATACTTCGTTTGCAGGTGAAATTTTAACCAATAACATTGAGTCCACTCCGAAAAATATTTTCAATGCAAATCTACCCACCCCCTGCCCCTCCCTTAGAAAGTGAGGGGTATCGTGCCCCTATAGTTAACAGCAAGATTTACAGGTATTTGTTGGGGTTGCCGGCTCCCCTCCCTGCTGGCAGGGAGGGGCAGGGGGTGGGTAGAATTTTGATAATTTATGCTCAAAAAGCTTTTCGGAGTTGATTCAACATTTACAATATTTAATAACAACCAACGAAATGAAAACAATGAAAACAAAAATCGGAATGGGAGCGATTTTGATGATCGCGGCCCTGGGAATGGCGTTTATGCCAGCACCAAAAAAAATTACGGTAAAAGGCTCTGATACCATGGTCATCCTGGCACAGAAATGGGCTGAGGTATATATGAAAACGCATCCCCAAACGGTTATTCAGGTAACAGGAGGCGGATCGGGAACGGGAATATCTGCACTGATCAACGGCGCCACAGATATCTGCAATGCAAGCCGTCCGATGAAACAGTCGGAGATGGATAAACTGAAGGACCGTTATGCCTCACTTGGAATTGAAATACCATGTGCCAAAGATGGCATAACCATCTTTCTCCATGAATCAAACCCTGTAAAAGAGTTGACCATCAAGCAACTGAGCAATATTTTCTCAGGTAAAACACGCAATTGGAAAGAGGTTGGCGGACCCGATCAGGATATTAAATTATATGGCAGGGAGAACAGTTCCGGAACCTATGTTTTTTTCAAGGACCAGGTCGTAAAGAATGATTATGCTGCAAGTTGCCAGACCTTGCCCGGCACCGCAGCGGTGGTGAATGCCGTATCGAAAGATAAATTCGGAATCGGGTACGGTGGCGCTGCCTATGCCGCCGGCGTGAAACACTGTGCAGTGAAAAAGGATGAAAAAAGTCCCGCGTATGTTGCCATTACTGAAACAGTGAAAAAGGGACAGTACCCGATCACCCGTTACCTGTATATGTATCTTCGCAACAGGCCCACCGGTGAATTAAAGGCATATGTCGACTGGATACTTGGCGCAGAGGGGCAAAAACTTGTTTCGGAAATCGGTTATTTCCCTGTCAGGTAATGGGAAAACCAACAGAAAAAAGAAGATTCGAATTCAGCAAAGAGTCTTTACGAAAGAAATTCAGGTGGTCCGAATTTCTTTCGGAAAAGATCATCACCGGGGTGGCATTTCTTTCCATTACCATCATTGTGCTGATCTTTTTCTTTGTATTCAAGGAATCCATCCCCATTTTTTATTCCGGGAAAAAGGAGCCGGTAAAAGTTGAAACGGTTCATAAGCAGGAGCAGTATGGGGTTGAGCCGGTTGGCCGGACCAATGCATCGGGCCAGGAACAATATGGTGTTACAGAGACTGATTCGTTGATGACAGAAATCCAGATCCTGGCTGAAGACACCGTTGTTTATGGATCTGATGAGGCAACTTTGGAAAGCCTGACGGGTAAGCAGTGGTTGCCTGTTTCCGACAATCCCAGGTATGGATTGGTGCCTCTATTTGCGGGTAGCTTGAAAATAACCCTTATAGCGATGTTATTTGCCGCGCCGATCGCCATCCTGGCCGCCTTGTTTTCCGCATCTTTTGCACCCTATTGGCTGCGTGAGATCATCAAGCCGGCCATTGAACTGCTTGCAGGATTTCCATCGGTGGTCATTGGTTTTTTTGCCCTGATGGTGATGGCAAGTTTTTTCCAGGATATTTTTGGCTATGACGGCCGGCTGAATGCGTTTGTAGGGGGAGTAGCCATGGCGCTGGCAGCCATCCCGATCATTTTTACCATCACCGAGGATGCGCTTACCGCCGTACCGCGTACCTATACGGAGGCAAGCCTGGCATTAGGGGCTACACGGTGGCAAACAGCCCTGTTTGTGACCCTTCCGGCCGCCACTCCTGGTATTTTCGCCGCGATCCTGCTCGGGATCGGTCGTGTTTTCGGGGAGACCATGATCGCCCTGATGGCGACAGGAAATGCCGCAATGACCGGGATCAATCCCTTTGAATCGGTCAGGACGCTGGCAGCCACCATCGGGGCGGAGATGGCAGAGGTCGTATTTGGCGATACCCATTACAATGTTCTCTTCCTGATAGGCTCGTTGTTATTTGTATTTACTTTCAGCCTCAATGCACTGGCAGAATTTTACGTGAAGGGAAAATTAGTGAAACGGTTTCAGGGCGGACAATAATGAGCAGGCAAAAAACTATAACCGGTGGATTATTCATAGGGATGACGGCCTTCTCGGCCATCCTGATCGTTGCCGTGATCATTCTCCTGCTGGTCATCATCATCAACGGAGGAAAAGAAATCTTTTCCTGGGAATTTCTAACTGCTTTTCCTGAAGATGGAATGATGAAAGGCGGGATATTTCCTGCCATATATGGAACAGCCTTACTGGTGCTGATCATGTCGGTTGCAGCCGTTCCGTTCGGAACCATCACGGCGATCTACCTGACAGAATATGCCCATGAGAAATCCATCCTGGCACAAACCATCCGGTTTGCCGTTCGGACCCTGGCGACAGTACCTTCCATCATTTTCGGATTGTTCGGATTGGGATTTTTTATCAAATTCGTCGGCAGCGGCATCGATGATGCATTTTTAGGAGGACAACTGAAATGGGGCCAGCCCAATATTCTCTGGGCAAGCCTGACCATGGCCCTGCTCACTCTGCCGGTTGTGATCGTTTCGGTCGAAGAAGCCATCCGCACCGTACCACGAGAATTGCGGGAGGCAAGTCTTGCCCTGGGCGCCACAAAATGGGAGACCATCAAACGCATCGTGATCCCCGGTTCCCGGTCGGGGATCATGACCGGTACCATTTTAGCGGTCAGCCGTGGCGCCGGAGAAGTCGCTCCGATCCTGTTTACCGGTGCTGCCTATTACCTGGCAACTCTTCCGACCTCCCTGAGTGACCAGTTCATGAATCTTGGATATCACATTTATATTCTTGCTACCCAGTCGGCCAACGTTGACCAGACATTGCCTATTCAGTTTGCCACAACCATGGTGTTGTTACTCCTCACATTTACCTTAAATTTGACTGCTGTAATCATCCGGTCAAGACTGCGAAGAAAATAACAGACCTCACCCCCTGCACCCCCTCTCCTTCAAGGAGAGGGGGACGGGGTGAGAGGTCAAAGACGAAGAGATTAAAGTAAGGAGAGGGGACGATAGGAGAGGTCAAAGACGAAGATATGAAAGCAAGGAGAGGGGTGCAGGGGATGAGGTCAAAGACGAAGATATGAAAGAAACAAAAATCAAAACAAGGGATCTTACACTGTACTACGGGACTAAAATGGCGTTGAATTCCATCTCCCTTGATATTCCCGAGAAAGAGGTAACCGCCTTCATCGGGCCATCCGGATGCGGAAAATCCACCTTTCTACGTACCCTGAACCGGATGAACGACCTGATCCCTTCGGTACGGATCACCGGGGAGGTGCTGGTGGATTCGCTCAATATCTACGACAAGCAAATTGATGTAGTCAACCTGCGTAAAAAGATCGGGATGGTCTTTCAGAAATCAAATCCCTTCGCAAAATCAATTTTCGAGAATGTAGCCTACGGTCCCAGGATCAATGGGATCAACCAGAAGAGCAAACTTGAAGAGATCGTGGAAACTTCGCTGAAAAAGGCATTTATCTGGGAAGAGGTGAAAGACCGGTTGCATGATTCGGCCATGGGGCTGTCGGGTGGACAGCAACAGCGCATGTGCATTGCACGCACGCTTGCCGTGGAACCCGAGATCATCCTGATGGATGAGCCGGCCAGCGCACTGGATCCGATTTCCACGGCAAAGATCGAAGAGCTGATCTTCGAACTTAAAAAGAACTATACCATCGTCATCGTCACGCATAACATGCAGCAAGCCGCCCGTGTAAGCGACCTTACTGCCTTTTTTTACCTGGGTGAGCTGATTGAGTTCGGCAAGACCAGAAAGATTTTTACCACCCCGGATAAAAAGCATACGGAGGAATACATTACCGGAAGGTTTGGTTGATTCTGAAATCTGAAATCTAAAATCGTAAAATCTAAAATTGAAATATGGAACGGCATTTTGAACAGGAACTGGTAAAACTGAACAAGCGTATCCTTAAAATGGGAAGCCTGGTGTACGATCAGGTTCACAACTCGCTGGAAGCGCTTCTGACATGCGACGTTGAACTGGCTCGCCAGGTGATCGGGAAAGACAACAAGGTGGATACGCTGGATGTTAAGATCGACAAGTTATGCCAGCGTATTTTTGCCCTCACGCAGCCGGTGGCTACGGATTTGCGCCTGATCATGTCGGCGTTGAAGATGAACAACGACCTTGAACGTCTCGGCGACCTGGCAGTGAACATCTCGGCAAAGATTGAAGGGATAAGTGATTACAAGGAGATACTGTCTGAACTGCATGTGGATGAACTGGCCGGCATGGCCGACCTCATCGTGAAGGATGTAGTCACCATCCTCCACACGCGTAACACCACGTTTGTAAAGGATATCTTCACCGCAGCCATTGCCATTGAAGCGAAAGTTCAGGCGGTATCATGCCGGATCCTGGATGAAATGATGCATAAAACAGAGGTGATCGTGGTGGCCACCAACCTGATGATCATTCTCACACAGATCGACCGGATCGCGGCTTATTCCACCAACATAGCCGAGTCGATCGTGTTTATCGTTGAGGGAAGGATGATCAAGCATAAGAATCCGTTCCGGGAAGGTAACGTCTGATCTCAAACCTTCCAGGTTTTACAAACCTGGAAGGTTTTGTTAAAGATAATTATCTATTTTTGCCTGCAACTATCTGACGGAAGACCGCACCAAATTCAAATTCATGACAAACCTGGCAGAATCTCCGGTTACCTCCCGGCCGAAAGAAAATTACATCCTTTCGATCACGATCATCGGTATTTTTTTCTTTATTTTCGGGTTTGTCACATGGCTTAATTCGGTGTTGATCCCCTTCCTGAAGATAGCCTGTGAAAAAAACAATTTTGAATCCTATTTTGTCGCTTTTGCCTTTTACATCTCCTATTTCGTCATGGCGATCCCATCGTCATTCATGCTTAAAAAAACCGGCTTTAAAAACGGTATGTCGCTTGGTTTGGTATTGATGGCCATTGGCGCCCTGATCTTCATCCCGGCTGCTTATTCACGCATGTACGGGCTTTTCCTATTGGGCCTTTTTGTGCAGGGCACCGGCCTGGCGGTTCTGCAAACAGCATCAAATCCCTATGTCACCATCCTCGGCCCTCTCGAAAGTGCGGCAAAAAGGATCAGCATCATGGGGATCTGCAATAAAATTGCCGGGGTCATCAGTCCTCTGATCCTGGGTACCATCGTTTTAAAGGGGATGGACCGCTATGATAAAACGTTGCTTGGAGCCATGGATGAATGGCAGAAAAACGCCATGCTCAATGATCTTGCCGCCCGGATCATCCTGCCATATGTCATCATGGCGCTGGTACTGGTCATCCTGGCCTTGCTACTGAAGTTTTCGGCAATTCCCGACATTGATACAGACAAAGAAGACGATACGATTTCTTCGGCTACTCATTCCAAAACCAACATTTTTCAGTTCCCGCAGCTTGTATTGGGCGTAGTCGCCATTTTTGTTTATGTCGGGGTGGAGGTGATCGCGGTTGATACCATCATCAATTACGGAAAGGCCCGGGGATTTTCTTTTGAACTCTCGAAATATTTTGCCTCCTATACCCTGGCAGCGATGGTTTTGGGTTATATCATCGGGATCATTGCCATCCCCAAATACCTGAAACAGGAAAAAGCGCTGATGATCTCGGCAATGCTTGGTCTTGGTTTTGGTATCCTTGCGATCTTCTCTGCCGGGATCCATTTCCAGACGACCTTTTTATTCACACTTGCAGGATTCTCCATGCTCCTTCCCTTTGATTTATCGGTGTTCTTTATTGCACTCCTCGGGCTGGCGAATGCCATCATGTGGCCGGCCATCTGGCCTTTGGCCATCGACGGGCTGGGCCGTTTTACCAAGATCGGCTCTTCATTGCTGATCATGGGAATAGCAGGAGGTGCGCTGATACCGCTACTGTACGGCAGGATGGTTGATAGCTTCAGTCCTACGCAGGCATATTGGATCCTGACCCCATGTTATATGTTCATTTTTTATTACGCGATGACCGGACATAAGATCCGTTCCTGGAAATACCAACATTGATACAAGCTCACAGACAGTAACTTTCATGAAAACCAAGGATGTTAATCATGAATATTCGCTGTGACCATTAACAAACAAATTATTAACAGATGAAGCCAACATTATTGATTCTTGCCGCAGGGATGGGTAGCCGTTACGGGGGGCTCAAGCAACTCGACGGGGTAGGGCCTTCGGGAGAAACAATCATTGATTATTCAATTTATGATGCTATCAGGACCGGGTTTGGCAAGATTATTTTTATCATCAAGGAGGCAATCGAGGATGAATTCAAGGAGGTCTTTGTTGAACGGCTGAAAGATAAAATTGCCATCGACTATGTGTTTCAGGAGACCTGGATGGTCCCTGAAGGGATCATGATCCCCGACAACCGGAACAAGCCCTGGGGCACTGGTCATGCAGTAATGATGGCCGGTGAAAAGGTCAACGGTCCTTTTGCCGTGATAAACGCCGACGATTTTTATGGCCGCGTGGCATTCGAAGCCTTGACAGCCTATTACAGGGACTGGACCCCTGAAAGGGATAACGACTATTGCATGGTGGGTTACCGTGTTGCCAATACTTTGTCGGATTTCGGTACCGTATCACGCGGAGTTTGCCAGCCCGATGAGAATTCATTCCTGGTTGATGTGGTGGAACGTACCCAAATTGAGCGGATTGAAGAGGGTATTGCGTATATAAACGAAAAGAACCAGCATGTCATCATCCCCGACGATGGGATTGTTTCCATGAATTTCTGGGGTTTTACCCCGTCGTTTTTCGGTTTTCTTAACTCCGGGTTCGAAACATTCATCAGGCAAAATGCCGAAAACCTGAAGGCTGAATTTTTTATCCCGACTGTTGTCAATGAACTTATCCAGTCGAAAAAGGCCACGGTCAGGATACTGCAATGCAATGAAAAATGGTTTGGCATGACATACCGTGAAGACCGGGAGGTGGTGGTGCAAAACCTGCGTGAACTGGTTCATCAGGGCATTTACCCCAAAAACTTATGGGAGTGAATCAATTTTCCGGCGTTTTAAACGTTATCCTCCCTATAAATTGGCTATTTTTGTAGCCGGCAAAAATCTAATCTATGAAAAGATTCAAAAGTACCCTGCTCAGCCTGGCTGCAATCATGCTTTGCATCATGATCCTTATGCCACGCACCGGTACAGCACAGATCGTGACTCAGTCAGCAAAAAAGCGTATCAGCGTCGGTATCGGATTGTTTACCGATGTCTGGATGAATGCCCCGGCAGGCATGAAAACCCGTACTATCAATCAGGGTGTGCAAATGTTTGGCACATATAACATGCCGTTTGGTAAAAGCAACTTCAGTTTTGCCATCGGGTTAGGAATTACCATACATAACCTGTACTGGAATTACAGGTATCAGGGCGACAGTCTGACATTTCAATTTGTTAAAATTGAAGATACACTTGGCTACAAACGCAGCAAGCTTACCATGCCCTACCTGGAAATTCCTCTTGAGTTCAGGTTCAAAACAAAGAGCAAGTTCGCCATGGGCATTGGTTTCAAGGTTGGATACATGGTTTACGGTCATTCGAAATGGGTCGGAGATGACTACCTTTTTAATTCCCCAAATACGCTTAAAGTCTCGTTCAAGGGGATAAAAAATATAGAGAAGTTCACTTTCGGCCCTACCTTGCGTGTTGGGTACAAGTGGTTTAATGTGAATGGATATTATTCACTTTCAAGTGTTTTTCAACAGGGAACCGGTATTGAATTGTCTCCGGTTTCCATCGGATTCGTGCTGATGCCATTCTGATCATACCAGGACCATTAATGTTGTCATTACGACAACACCCATTGCATATCCGGAATAGATTTCTGTAGGTTGGTGGGAGTTTGATTTTAACCTGGCACTCCCGATGATCCCGGCCAGAAGTATCCCTGACAATATTTCGGTGTGAAGATTAATCCCGAAATTCAGGGAAAGCCCGAGAAACAGGCCGGTGAAACTGCCGGCGCCGATCATATGCAGGCTTATTTTACTGTAAAAATTCACTATCAGCGACACGATGGCCAACAAGGTGGCCCCAAGCATATAGTAGCTGAATATAGCAGATATATGAATGTCTCTCAGGAGAATATAGGTGAGATAATAAAACACGGAGATGGCCAGGATCGGGTATATCCGTTCCTCCTTGCTGGTCAGCAGTACCGAGGAGATTATTCGCAGGCGGTAAAGCATCCAGGTGAGAAAAAGCGGAAAGACCAGGGTAGTCAAAAACACCACCCCGGCCAATGCCAGTTTATATTGGATAGGCAATGAACGGGAAAGGAAACTGTCCAGGTTCAGGATCAACAACAAAATGTATGATGGAACCAGCAAGGGATGAAAAACATAAGAAATCACCCTGGCAAGTTTCGTCTCCATCATAATGCACGTAATTAAAGTTCCTTCCTCAGGCGGGCAACAGGAATGTTCAGTTGCTTCCGGTATTTTGCAATGGTACGGCGGGCAATGTTGTAACCCTTTTCCTTCAGCAGATCAACCAGTTCATCGTCGGTAAACGGTTTGGACTTGGTTTCGGCATCGATGGTATCTGAAAGGATCTTTTTGATCTCCCGGGTTGAAATTTCCTCACCGTCGGTATTCAGCATTGATTCACTGAAAAAACTTTTCAACAGCAGGGTACCGAATGGGGTCTGGACATATTTGCTATTGGCAACGCGCGAAATGGTGGAGATGTCCAGGGAGACAATAGTCGCGATGTCTTTCAGGATCATAGGCCTCAGTTTGGTGTCGTCGCCGGTAAGAAAATATTCACGCTGATAATCCATGATGGCCTTCATGGTGGTGTACAGGGTTTCCTGCCGCTGTTTAATGGCATCAATGAATCCGCGTGCCGCATCGAGTTTTTGTTTAATGAATGTCAATGCATCCTTTTCGGCCGGTTTTCGTCTCACGCCACCATATTCGTGCAACATACTGATGTAATCACGGTTCAGGGACAATTCGCGGGTATATCTCGTATTGAGCGTCAGTTCAAGGATGCCATCATTGTTGGTGATGAGGAAATCGGGAACAACATACTGGTTATCGCGGGCCACCTCTGAAATTGTATTGCCCGGCTTTGGATTCAGGGTCTGAATTTCCACAATGGCATCCTTCAGTTCATCCTCCGAGATGTTTCCTTTTTGCAGGATCTTATCGTAATGTTTCTTGCTGAATTCGTCGAAGTAGAACCGGAGGATGATGGCGGCAAGGTCGGTGGTATAGGTGCGGTCGGGTTTGTGTTCGAGCTGGATCAGCAGGCACTCCTGCAGGTTGCGGGCCGCTATACCCGGCGGGTCGAACGATTGAACGGCTTTCAATACGTCCAGGATTTCGTCGTGGGTGACTTCGATTGCCTGGTTAAAGGCCAGGTCGTCGGCTAATGCAGGGATCTCCCGGCACAAGTATCCCGATTCATCCAGGTTGCCGATGATGGTGGAAGCAATAATGTATTGCTTATCCGTAAAGTTATGCAACCCGATCTGGCTGATCAGGAAATCCTGAAAGCTGATGCCCGAAACAATGGGGATCTCCCGGGTAATTTCATCCGGGCTTTTGTTATTTGCAACCAATCGGTATTCGGGGATCTCATCCTCATCCACATAATCTTCAAAGGTGAACTCATCATCGGCGGAAGCCTGGGGTTCTCCTTCCTTGAATTCGTCTTCATCAGAATCAATGGAATCGATTGTAGTGTCGTCATCAAGCATGTCGACTTCTTCCTCATCGGCGGTGGCCTCTTCCAGTGCAGGATTTTCTTCGATCTCCTGTTTGATCCGCTGGTCGAGCGAGAGGATAGGCTCCTGTAACAAACGCATTACCAGCACCTGCTGGGGTGAGAGTTTTTGTATTAGCCGTTGTTGTAATTTCTGGTTTAACATACGTGGCAAATATAACAATTAATCCTGCCTGCTTATTTTCCTTATCGGTGAAAAAATCTTTCAAATCGTTAAATTCGTATGGACTGTCTATTTTGTTAACAAGTTGACTGGGAATTGAATAATTTCGCCGAAATTGTTTTAAGCATGGAACGAATTCCAGGCCTGCGTTCAAAATCATATACGGTATTGATCCATATTCTGGTCTGGGTTGCATTTCTGTTGATCCCGTTGGTTTTTATTGAATCGGCGACCGGAAGGGAGCGGTTCATGGTTATGGGATGGTTTCAGCAGTTGCTTATGGCGCTTTATTTCTATTATAATTTCCTATTTCTGATCCCCAGGTTTTTACTACGAAAAAAAATCTGGGCGTATTTCCTGTTGGTGGTTCTTGGTTGGACAGTCATCAGTGGTCTGAACATCGTTTTTACCTCTGCCACCTATGGTTTATATATGCATCGGCATCCGTTCGACCTGTGGCGTGCATTTCTCTTTCCTTTTTATCCTGCCGTCATGGCCTTTACGCTAAGCACTTCCGTGCGGATAACGATGGAATGGTTCAAGAATGAGCGTCAGAAAAAGGAGATGGAAGCTGAAAAACTGGGATCCGAACTGGCTTTTTTAAAATCACAGGTTAATCCGCATTTCCTTTTCAACATCCTGAACAACATTTGTTCCCTTGCACGTAAGAAATCGGATCTGACCGAAAACGCCATCATCAAGCTCTCTCAGATCATGCGGTACATGTTACAGGATTCGAAGGATGAGAAAGTGAGCCTGGAGAAGGAAGTGGAATACCTGCAAAGCTATATTGAACTTCAGCGGTTACGGTTGTCGGAAACGGTAAAAATCGATTTCATGACCGTAGGACGACCTGAGTTGTTTTCGATCGAACCATTGCTGCTGATCCCGTTCGTTGAAAACGCGTTTAAACACGGGGTAAGTTACCAGGAGTCGTCTGAAATTTCGATCCGCCTGAACTGCCTCGGCCATGTGCTCTTTTTTGCCGTTGAAAATCATATTGTCAGGCGCCGGACAAACACCCTGGAACAAGGATCGGGGATCGGCCTGAAAAATGTGATTCGCAGGCTTGAACTTTTATATCCCGGAAAACATCAGTTGCGAATCAGCGACGATGACAATCAATACAAAGTGGAACTCGAAATTCAGTTTTAAATGATGATACGCTGCCTGGCCATTGATGATGAAATACTTGCCCTCGACCTGCTCGAAGACAATATTAAAAAAATTCCGTTCCTGGAATTGGTCCAGACATGCAGGAGCGCCCTGGAGGCAATGGAAGTCCTGCGGAACCAGGCCATCGACCTGATATTCCTCGATATTCAGATGCCTGACATTTCCGGTATACAGTTGCTCAGGAGCCTGCATCACAGACCAATGGTCATTTTTACGACCGCCTATTCGAAATATGCCACAGAAGGTTTTGATCTCGACGTGATTGATTATCTGCTGAAACCTTACTCCTTCGAACGTTTCCTTAAAGCGGTGAACAAGGTGCATGAATACATGGATTTGCGTGAACGCGCCACCAGTCAAACCAGCGCCAGGGAAATAATGACCTCTCCCAATTTTTTGTTTGTCAAAGCGGATTACAAACTCTATAAGATAAACCTGAAAGATATACTTTATGTTGAAGGACTAAAGGATTATGTTAAGGTATATGTAAGTGAAAAACCGATCGTGACCCAGATCAGTATGAAGGCATTGGAGGAAAAACTGCCTTCACAGGATTTTATCAGGGTCCATCGTTCATTTATCGTCGCTTTCGACAAAATTGACTTCATTCAAAAACACATGCTCACCATCGGGAAAAAGGAAATACCAATCAGCGAACATTACCGCGATCAGCTTTTTAAGATCATCAACTACGAAAAACCATTGGAATAGTGACCTCACCCCCTGCACCCCCTCTCCCACGGGAGAGGGGGACAATCTGCCTGATAATCAACAACTAACGCCTCCATATCCTTCAAATGGAGGGCAAGAAAGGTTATTAAAAATTTATCAAATGAACAAAACGAACGGTCTTTTCATATTTATATTCCTTATTGCCAACCAGGTATGCGCTCAAACCCAACCGTGGACCTTCCGGCAATGCCTGGATACGGCCCTTCAACGGAACATTTCCGTCAACCAGAGCCGGCTGGCAAACGAACTCAACAAGGTTGACCTGGAACAGGTAAAGGCAAACCGGATCCCCAGTGTCAGCGCCAATGCCAATGAGGCCCTGAATTTCGGAAAGAACGTTGACCCCACTACAAATTCATTTGTTACCGAGGGGTACCATTCCACGAACTTTGGCGTCAGCAGTAGCTATAATCTCTTTAATGGATTACAGAATGCGAATACCATCCGGCAAAACCGGCTGGATGTTCAGGCAGGACAATACGATATTGATAAAATAAAAAATGATGTGACCTTGAATATCACGACCGGGTACCTGCAGGTTCTGTTTGCCAATGAGATCCTTGCAGCCGCTAAAAGCCAGGAAGCGGCAACTGCCACACAGGTTGAACGTTCAGAAAAAATGGTAAATGCCGGCAAGTCACCTGAAAGTGACCTGTTGCAGATCCAATCGCAACTGGCCACCGATAATCTCTCCGTCGTCACGGCACAAATCCAGCTCGACCTGGCAAAAGTGACCCTGATGCAACTCATGGAAATCCCCATTACTGATGGATTTGACGTGGAAGTCCCGTTGATGGATGAATCTGCGGCAGCATTATTACAGACCAATGAGGAAATTTATCAGAAATCGCTTGCCGTACAACCCCAGATCACAAGTGCTTCGCTGAAAACAAGCGCATCCATGATGGCCCTGAAAATTTCACAGGGAGCGCATTGGCCAAGGATCAGCCTGGGAGCCAATATGAATACCAACTATGCCTCCAGCCGTAAAAAAGGCAATGTGAACCCGGAGGGATACCCGTTTTTTGAGCAGGTATGGGACAACATCGGACAGTCTTTGTCCATGGGAGTATCCATACCGATATACAGCAACCGCCAGATTAAAAGTAACATCGACCGGGCCAGGATCAACCTGATCACTACCCGCCTGAATGAACAGAATGTAAAAAATGTATTACGGAAAAGTGTCGAACAGACCTACACCGATATGCAGGCTGCCGTGAAGAAATATGAAGCGACCAAACAACAGGTAGCTGCGGTGGAGTCGGTGTATCAGAATTCAGAAAAAAAATTCGCCGTCGGGGTGATGAGCGCCACTGATTTTCTGATCCAGAAGAATAATTTCACCCAATCGCAGTCAAATCTGATCCAGGCAAAATACGATTACATCTTCAAGCGTAAAATTTTGGACTTTTATCAGGGGAAGGCGATACAGTTTTAATTATGACCCCCCTCCGAGAAGGGGTTTATAATAAAACGAAAAAATTGATGACGATCACTAAAAATAGTACCATGGAAAATTTTCTGCCCCAAATGGGCTGTATACTGATCCGTAGTTCAGGATAAC
>Ga0172370_10003919_pt1 | contig 20304 bp, 22 predicted proteins | sample LakKiv5m_FD_114538 | JGI IMG/M metagenome (GOLD analysis project Ga0172370, IMG submission 114538) | Freshwater microbial communities from Kabuno Bay, South-Kivu, Congo - kab_022012_11.5m | ecosystem: Environmental > Aquatic > Freshwater > Lake | place: Democratic Republic of the Congo...
CATAAAGAGGGTCCAAATCGATTAAGCGTTCAACTGGCTTGGTATTACCCAGGCTTTTATACCCGCTAGATCTACCAAAGGCAAATTTTACAATTAATTCGCTGGCAGCCAGGGAAGCCTGCTTGGCCATACTTAAAGATACTCCCCTTTCAAACCTATATACTGATTCCGACTGTAATCCCAGTTTCTGCCGCCCGCGGCGAAGAAGACCCGGATTAAATACAGCAGATTCTAACAAAATATTGCGAGTTGACTGGGTAACTTCAGTTTCTTTTCCTCCCATTATTCCGGCAATCGCCACTGGTTTAAATTTATCGGCGATAACCAGGATTTCCGGATCCAATGATATTTGCTGCCCGTCTATAATAGTAATTCTTTCATTAATTTTTGCCCTGCGCACGCCAATCTCAAGGCCGCCTAATTTGTCTAAATCAAAGGCATGCAAAGGTTGGCCTAATTCAAATAAGATGTAATTAGTAATATCAACAATATTGTTTACGCTGCGGCAACCAATTAATTCCAATCTTTTTTTAAGCCAATCCGGAGAGGAGGTAACTTTAACCTGGCGGATTATCCTTGCGCTGTAAAAAGGACAATCTGTTCTATTTTCTATCTGAATTGCGGGGTTCTGCCTAGATTTTAATTTCGGTTCTTTAGGATTGGATGTTTTAAGGTTTGCCCCGTAAATAGCATTGATCTCCCGGGCAATACCTAAAACGCTTAGCCAATCGGGGCGGTTACTGGTAATCTCGATCTCAAAAACAAAATCTCCTTCCAGCTCTTTCAGTGAGACAACCTCAAGGCCGGCCATGGTCAATTTTTCCGCTAATTCGGCAGGAGCGGCTTTTAAATTAATAAAATCTTTTAACCAATTATAAGTAACTTTCATTTTAGAATTGTTTTAAGAAGCGCAGGTCATTTTCGAAAAACAACCTGATATCATTTATACCATATTTGAGCATGGCAATCCTTTCAATACCCATGCCAAAAGCAAAACCAGTGTATTTCTTCGAGTCATAGCCTACATGTTTAAAAACATTTGGGTGGATCATTCCCGCGCCCAGTATCTCAAGCCAACCTTTTCTTCCGCAGACAGAACAACCCTTACCTTTACAGATTATACAAGAAATATCTACTTCTGCCGAAGGCTCGGTAAAAGGAAAGAAATGCGGCCGGAAACGCATTTTGATATCCTGGCCGAAAACACCCTTGGCCAAAAGCTCTAAAGTTCCCTTTAAATCCGAAAAACGGATATTGGTATCGACTAAAATACCTTCGATTTGATGAAACATAAAAAGATGGCTGGCGTCGACGGCATCCGGCCGGTAGACCCTGCCCGGTACGATTATTGCCAACGGCGGTTTTTGCGCCTTCATTGCCCGCACCTGCACCGGCGAGGTATGGCTGCGTAAAAGAAGTTTTGAATATTTTTTTAAATAAAAGGTGTCAAATGCGTCGCGTGACGGATGGTCTAAAGGGATATTTAAACCGGTGAAATTATTATATTCTGTTTCTACCTCGGGCCCTTCGACAACACTAAACCCCAGCCGGTTAAAAATGGAGCAGATTTCATCAATTATCTGGGTAATCGGATGCAGCGCGCCTGGTACCCTTACAATCCCGGGCATACCGATATCCTGAAAATTATTATCTGGAACGGAAATTTTAGCTGTAAGCTCTTTGTCTTTTTCTTCAATCTGGTTAAGCAGCAAATTCTTTAAAGCATTGACCTGCTTACCGAATACCCCTCTCTGTTCAGCAGGCAAAGAAGGTATGGACCCGGTAAGTTCAGCCAACAGCCCTTTCCTACCCAGGTATTTAACCCGGACCTCTTCCAGGGCCGGCTGGGAAGAAACAGCGGCTAAATCTTTTTTTAGCTCTTCTTGAATAAGGTTAATATCCATGTTAAAAAAATTATCAGTAATAAAATCAGGCTGAGATTTTTTTTGTCGATATTTAATCTCTGGTTAATTATCCTGCCGCTTGAAACCTTACGGATTGCCTGAGCGTGAATATCAAGGTCTCCTCCATGCTCAATGCAGGCACTATGGAATATTCCGCTGACCTCTACGTTGTCGCCTCGTGACTTGTAACCGCCGGTAATATTAATTTCTTTGGCCAAGGCCGAGTCCATCAAAACGCCGATTGCATTGTCACCATCGTTTATGTTGACCCAGGTAAATTTACCGCGGTTCATTGTGTCGCCGATAGCCTCTCCAGCATAAGTAACTAATTTTCCGTCGTACTGCTTGTCATTTTTAATCAAATCGTTTGAGCCTATCGGGTCGGATAATAAAATCCCCGGGCAAACTACTATAAAAAGAATTATAAATATAACACCCTTTAACATTTTATTTCCCTTTGATTGCAGCATATAAAAACCCAAGAATAGTAAATACCGACATAAACTCTAAACGTCCTGCCCACATCTGAAGGATATAGGTAATTTTTAAGGCAACGGGCATGGCCGTATTGGTAATTCCGCAAGATAACCCGACATTCGCTGCGGCTGAAGTTGATTCAAAAAGCGATTCTAAGAAAGGGTTACCGTAAAACATGCCTACTAGCGCTCCTAATCCGTACAAAATTATATAAAATAAAGTTATAATTAAAGCGCTTCTGACTACTTTATCATCTAAAAATACTTCCTTGATATGGTGAAATTTCTCAATGACCATTGACCGTCCGGGCATGATAATCTTTTTTATATCTTCTTTAATAGCCTTGCAGATGATCCCGACTCTAAGCATCTTGCTTGCCCCGGTAGTCGAACATACGGCTCCGCCCAGGGCCATGGCCATAATTAACCCGGTCAAAGCCAGAGGGTTCCAGTTCAGTAAAAACTGTTGCGGGTAAACCGTCTGAAACCCTGTACCTGTGTGGCCTGAAATTAACTGGTAAAAGCCTTTACGGAACAATCCGGGCGCCGACGGATAACTGCCGATCTGGACCAGGCCTATCGCTACAATAGAGAAGGTGACCAAGATTGTGACAAAAAAAGTTCTGGTTTCAATATTTTTAAAAATTTCTCTGCGGTTTCCCATCCACAAGTGATAATGCAGCCTAAAATTAAAAGCCCCTAAAACCATAAATACTACGGTAATAATTTCATATACGCTGCTATGGTAATAAAGGATGCTCTGCGACTGCGGGCTAAACCCTCCGGTATCAAAAGCTGCCATAAAAACACAGGCTCCGTGAAAAAACGAATTAACCGGCTTCATTCCGTTAAATATTCCGGTTATCCCCAAAGTAACTGTGCCTAAGACCAGGTAAACAATACTTACCAGCCAGATAAACCGGGAGGTGTGGATTACATTGGGCATGATTTTTTCATCACGCGCCTCACCCACATACATCTTAAAGGCCCCGGAAAACCCCCGCATAAAAAAAGATAAGGCAATAACCACTATCCCCTGGCCACCTAAAAACATGATTAAATGCCGCCAAAGGTTATGGGTGTAAGACATATGGTCTAAATTCTGAACCAAAGAAAGCCCGGTAGTGGCAAAACCGGACATAGAATCAAAACATGCGTCAAGAAAAGATGCCCAATGGCCGCTTAAATATAAGGGTATAGCCCCAAGCACCATGGCCACAAACCAAGACAGGCTGACTACAATCATCCCCTGCATCCAATTCGGGTCTTTTTCTGTATGACAAATCCTTATCAAAAGAAAACCCACTAATATAGATATTTCCATGCCGGTTACAAAATCCAAAACAGGATTTATCTCGTTAAAAAAAAGGCCGGCTAAAATGGGGATGGCCATGGTAAAAGCCAACCCTAAGATTATCTTTCCGAGATAATAACCAATTACTTTCAGGTCTTGTTTAACGGGTTTGAGGATCATGGTTTAAAATATAGCGCCAGGCAAATCAAAAATGCTGCCAACATCATGGCAAAAACATATAAGACTTCGGTGGCTATACCAAGTACTATATTTAAGGCGGGTCTTAATCTCATAGCTCTAAAGCTTTCCGGCTAAAAGGTGCAGAAGCTGCGGTTCGTTGCCAATTAAGGTTAAGGCAATAACATCATCGCCTGGCTTAAGCACCGTATCGCCTTTGGGTAGGATTACTTCTTCGCCCCTAAGGATAGAAACCAATACGGCATCTTTCGGCAGATCAATATCTTTTATCTGCTTATTGATTACGGGAGCATCGCTGGGAAGGTCAACGCGTACAATAGCTAGCTTACCGCGCTTAAAACTCATCAAATTTACAAAATCGGAGAAAGAAACTTCTTCTTCAATGATTTTGGCAATGATTTTGGTGGAATCAACCGGGACATCAATCCCTAATTCATTAAAGGTGTATTCATTATCCGGGTTATTTACCCGGCCGACGGTACGCTGCAGGTTAAATTTTTCTTTTGCCAGCTGGCAAATAATCAGATTGTCTTCATCATCCCCTGTAACAGCGGCCAGTACATCAGCGCGCAGAATTCCGGCCTCTTCCAGTATCTTGGGATCACAGGCGTCGCCGTTTATTACCAGGGCTTTTAATTCCTTAGCGATATCTTCGCAAATCTGGTGGTCCTTATCGATAATGCTTACCGTATGGTTACCCTGGCATAAACGCCGGGCCAGAAAATAGCCTACTTTCCCTGCGCCAACAATAAGTATATACATTATTTTTCCCCCAAATGGAATTTTTCCCTGACTGCTTTTAAACTGGCAACTTTTACAACTCCCATCAAAATATCTTTCTTTTTTAGAACAGTCACTGGTTCCGGGATAATAACTCCCTGCATCCTACGCAAAGCTACAACTATAAAGTCACCCGGAATATTTATATCCTGGATAGTTTTTCCGGCCAATTCATCTTTTACTTCGATTTCGATAACCCCCAGGTCCTTTGATTCTATCAGGTAACTAGAAAATCTGCTTTCAATAATCTTGTCTCTAAGCATAGCGGAAAAAAGCATTGTCCCGCTAATAATATCAAGGCCTAAGGCAGCATAAATATGAGCCCGCTGAGGATCATAAACACGGGCCAGAACTTTGGGTACCCGGAAAATTTTCTTGGCTACCTGGGCGCTGATCAGGTTGGTATTGTCGCCGTTGGTTACGGCGCAAAAAGCATCGGCTTTTTCGATACCCACCTGCCTTAAAAGGGCCAGGTCAAAACCATTACCCACAGTAGTCAAACCATTAAAGGTTTCTCCCAGGCAGCTAAAAGAATCCCTGGATTTATCCACGATAACGACATCATGGCCTTCTCCGGAAAGCAACTTAGCCAATTCCGCACCGACTCTCCCGCAGCCAACTATTATTACATACATAGCAACCTCTCTAGCTAAAGCCCTTAATTATTTCTTGACCGCTTCGGCTATTTTTTTAAATGCATTATTGTCTCTTACCGCCAAATCCGCTAAAATCTTACGGTCAAGATTAATTTTTGATTTCTTTAGACCGCTCATGAATACGCTGTAAGTTGTTCCTACTTCCCTGCAGGCAGCGTTGATTCTGGCGATCCAAAGCGCGCGAATCTCGCGCTTCTTGTTCCGGCGGTCCCGGTAAGCATATCTCAAGGCGTGCATAAGCACCCGTTTGGCCTGTTGATACTGCGTGCTGTGATCACCCCAGTATCCTTTTGCCTCCTTTAATAGTTTCTTTTTTCTTTTACGTGTAGCTACGCCGTGTTTAATCTTTGCCATTGTTATTCTCCTTATCCATTAACAATTCTATTAACTAAGCTGCGTTTTAACCATAAGGCAACATTGATTTGATAAATTTTTCTTCCTTATTACCGGCTTTCAATGTTTGGCGCTTCCTTAAGTTCCTTATTTTTTTAGTTTTCTTGGATGAAGCCAGATGGCTTTTACCGCCGGCAGAATATTTTACCCTGCCTTTTTTAGTGATTTTAAAACGCTTAGCAACCCCTCTTTTTGTTTTTAACTTTCCCATTTTTCTCCTTAATTTTTGACGGTGACTGATTTGGCTATTATTTTGGCGCAACCACGAACGACATAATTCTGCCTTCCAGCTGCGGCATTTTTTCTACATGCCCTTCCTGCCCTAAATCCACGATAAATTTATCTAAAACCTTCCTGCCCAGATCCAGATGTTCCATCTGCCGGCCCCGGAAGAAAAGATTCACTTTCACTTTATCTTTTTTCTTTAAAAAGCTTAAGGCTTGCTTAAGTTTGGTCTCAAAATCATGTTCGTCGATATTGGGCTTAAGCCTGATCTCCTTTAAGCGGCCCTGCTTTTGGTGCTTTTTCGACTCGCGTTCTTTTTTTTCAAGGTCATACCTGAATTTACTGAATTCGACTATCCTGCAAACCGGCGGATTGGCGGCCGATGCAACTTCGACCAGATCCAAATCCTGTTGATTGGCAATTTCTAATGCTCTCTGGACGGACATTACCCCTAATTGGCTCCCGTCATGACCGATTACCCTTACCTGGGGGGAACTGATCCTGTCATTAATCCGAATGAACTTTTTTATAGCTTCCTCACTTTCTTTTATCTGGGAAAATCCTTGTGTGCGTAAGCGAACAAGGAGCCCCCCTTTTTTATCTGCGCTCCCGAATCTGGTTAGTTAAGTCTTCGATAAATTTATCTAAAACGATCGCACCCTGGTTGCCACTGCCTTTTTTACGTACGCTCACTGTACCTTCTGTCTCCTCGCGTTCCCCCAAAATTAAGCAGTAGGGAATTTTATTTAGTTCGGCGCTACGGATCTTTTTATCCAACGTTTCATTGCGCCTGTCTATATCCGGTCGCAGGTTATTTTCTTCTAGCGTTTTCTTTATTTTTTCCGCATATGGCACTACCGCGTCCTTAAGCGGAATGAGCAAAACCTGGCAAGGGCTTAACCACAAAGGAAGCTCTGCTTTGTAATGCTCGATTAAAGCCCCGATGAAACGCTCAAGGCTGCCCAGTAAAACACGGTGCAGCATGATCGGCTGCCTTTCTTTACCCTCTGTATCAATATAAGTCAAATTAAACCTTTTGGGAAGGGCAAAATCGCACTGAATGGTCGCGCACTGCCACTTACGTTTTAAAGCGTCTTTGAGCTTGATGTCTATTTTAGGCCCATAAAATGCGCCTTCGCCTGCGCATATCTCATATGCCAGGCCTTTTTCTTTAAGCGCCTTTTCTAATTGCAATGTGGCTTCCTGCCAATCCTGTTCGGAACCTATAAATTTCTGAGGCCTGGTACTTAATTCGACAGCTAAAGATTCGCGGTTGAAACCGAAATCTTTCATTGTATCAATAACAAACTCAATAACATTGTGGATCTCCTGCCCCAATTGATAATCGGTACAAAAAATATGCGCATCATCTTGGGTAAAACCGCGCACGCGCAGCAAACCATGCAATACTCCCGCTTTTTCATGGCGATAAACTGTGCCGAGTTCAAAAAATCTGATCGGCAGGTCTTTGTAACTTCTGGTTTTAGATTTATAAATCAATATATGCCCCGGACAGTTCATCGGTTTTAACACAAATTCTCTCTCATCGATGTTAAAGGTATACATATTTTCTTTATAATAATCATAATGGCCCGAAGTCTTCCATAGTTCGGCCTGCATAATATGAGGAGTAATTACGATCTGATAACCCCGCTTTAAGTGTTCTTTTCTTTCATAATCCTCGATTATCGTGCGCAGAAGCGCGCCTTTAGGATGATAAAATACTAGTCCCGCGCCGGCCTGTTCATGGTATATGTCAAAGAACTCTAAAGCCGGCCCTAGCTTTCTATGGTCGCGCAGCTTTGCCTCTTCTAAATTTTTTAAATACTCATCTAATTCTTTTTTAGAATTAAAACAGGTCCCATAAATCCTCTGCAGCATAGGGTTAGTTTCAATCCCATGCCAATAAGCGCCGGCTACCGAGAGCAGTTTAAAAGCCTTGATCTGGCCGGTTGATTTTACATGCGGACCGCGGCACAAGTCAAAAAACGCCGATCCGGTTTTATATATAGAAATTTTATCGGCTAAGCCCTGGATAAGCTCGACCTTATAATCCTCTTTTAATTTGCCAAAAAGATCCAGGGCTTTTTGCTTATCAATTTCCTCCTGCAAAAAAGGCTCATCTTTGGCGATAATCTCCTGCATCTTCTTTTCAATCGCCCGTAAATCATCGTCGCTAAAAGCCTCTTGTCTATCAAAATCATAGTAAAAACCGTCCTCAATTGAGGGACCGATAGCTAATTTTACCTCTGGCCAGAGTTCTTTTACGGCCTGGGCCATAACGTGTGAACAAGAATGTCTTAAAGAATCTATATCCATGTTTATCCTTAAAAAATAAATGGGCCCATGAGGACTTGAACCTCAGACCTTTGCGATGTCAACGCAACGCTCTAACCAACTGAGCTATGAGCCCTATTTTTTTGTCAACTCATAGCGAACACCTTTTAACCAACGACCCGGGATACAATCCCGGGGAGTCCCGGCGCATTTTGCCGGGGCTGAGCTATGAGCCCGAACAATGGGCAAGAAGGGAGTCGGACCCTTACGACCTTGCGGCCAACAGATTTTAAGTCTGTCGTGTATGCCATTCCACCACTTGCCCCTATTATGTCAAGGATAGCGCTTGGTCGAAAGATAAAAGTCTAAAGACGAATTTTCGTCTTTAGTCCTTAGACTTTTGACTAGGCGCTATAGCCATATTAAAGGCGACGAGCGGAATTGAACCGCTGAATAGTTGTTTTGCAGACAACTGCCTTACCACTTGGCTACGTCGCCAAAATCAGAATTTTTTTACTTCTTTTACAATTTCAGCTATCTCTGCTAAACAACCTGTGCCTTGCGTCCCGCAGGCAAGCATCCCTCTTTGCGGGCCTATAAATTTATAACCGCACGATTTTAATTTGGCGATATTACTTTGGGTAATTTTATTCTTATACATATTTTCATTCATTGCCGGGGCAATTAAAATTTTAGCGCCTGTCGCGCAGACTGTACAGGTCAAAAGGTCGTCGCAGATTCCACTGGCCAGCTTGGCAATTATATTAGCAGTGGCCGGGGCGATTAAAACAATATCCGCTTTTTTAGCCAAAGAAATATGTTCGATCTCCCAACTATCCCCTTCTTCGAATATGCCGGCGCGATAAACTTTATTGGCGCTTAAGCTTCTAAAAACAACCGGCTTGATCAGTTCTTCGGATTCTTTGGTCATAACCACCTGCACTGAAAAACCGGCCGCTTTTAACTGGCGGACTAAATCACAGGCTTTATAAATTGCAATGCTTGCGGTGACACCTAAAATTATATTCTTTTCTTTTGGCATCTAATTATTCTTTGGCCTTGGATTTCCTGGCCTCAATTTTCCCGGCGGCAATCTCATGTAAAGCAACGGTAGAAGGCTTAACCGAATTATCATCTGAAGTTAACTTTGGCTGGCCCTCAGCAATCTCCAGTGCCCTTTTGGAAGCCAAAATCACCAGTTTATAAATAGAACCTATACTTTTATCTAAAAGCTTTTCCCTTCCCTCATAACCCATCTTTAACCCCCGCGAGTTGTAATTATTTCTTTATTTCCTGCAAAAATATATCTTTTAACTCTCCTAACGCAATTTTCAGATTCTGGTTTAAAATACAATAATCAAAATCGGCAGCAGCTAAAATTTCTTGGCTGGCCAGCCGGAGACGGCTGGCGGTCTCTTTTCTATCGGCCCGGCTGCGTTTTTCAATTCTAGTTTTTAATTCATCGAGGGAAGGCGGCAGGACAAAAATCGTAACCGTTTTATCGGGATATAATTTTTTAAGGGTCCTCGCACCTTTTAGATCAAGGCACAAACCAATGTTCTTACCTTCCTTCAATTTGCTTTCCAGGGGGCCCTTAGGCGTTCCGTAATAATATCCCAAATACCGCGTCCATTCAAGAATTTTTTTTGCTTTTTGGAGCCGCCTAAACTCCGAAGGTCTAACAAAAAAATACTCCTTGGCCTCCCTTTCTCCTGTTCGCCTGGGACGGGTGGTAATCGAGCAGGACCTAACCAGCATATTCGAAATTTTTTTGTCTTTAATCAGGCCGGCCAAAAGGGTAGTCTTGCCTGAGCCTGATGGGCCGCTTAAGATAAAAATTTTTCCCGGTTTTCTTAGCTTTTTATCGGTTTTCACTACTCTATATTCTGTACCTGCTCGCGAATTTTCTCGATCTGGCTTTTCATTTGCACTGCCCGGCCGGAAATAACCAGGTCGAATGATTTGGCAGCTAAAGTGTTGGCTTCCCTCTGCATCTCCTGGGTTATAAAATCCAGCTCTTTGCCGACTGATTGCCCGCCTGTAATCTTAGTTTGAAAATTCTTGATGTGAAAATTGAGCCGGTCGATTTCTTCGGCAATATCCGCCGCTTTTAAAAAAGCTAGTTTTTCATCTTCGGCTGAAATTTTATTAACTTTAATTTTCGCAGCCACACTAAAACGCCGCTTAATAAACAACAGGTCCTTATTTAGCAGTTCGCCTCTTTTCTTTAAAAGCCCGGCCAATGCCTTGCCTTCTTTCTGGCGCGCCTTGGATAGGTTCATAAGCGCTTGCAAAAAAATCGGTTTTAGCTTCTCCCAAATATGCGCACCCGTAGGTTTATTTTCTTTTAAAGCCAGGATCCCCGGCAGTTTAACCAAAGAATCAAGGCTTAAGCCGTCTTTTAACTTAAACTCTTTTTTTAAACTATTGAACTCATGCAAATAACTCTTAAGTAGTTTGCGGTTTACAAATATACCTTCGGGCATCTGGCCTTTTATATTTATCGCGCAATAAACCCTGCCCCGGCGGACCCTGGCTTCAATCTCTTTTTTCAGTTTTTCTTCCAACGAAATAAGCCCCTCGGGCAAATGAAAAACACACTCCGTAAATTTATGGTTGGTGCACCTTAGTTCGACGCTAAGCCTGCCGATTGATTCAATCTCTTCTTCGCAACTTCCAAACCCGGTCATACTGCTAATCATATTAACCCTTTCTATTTTAAGCCCAATCTATATATTTTATCTCCTTCTCTACGATCTTGGTTTGGTACAGGTCGACGATAATATCCTCGGGTGCAAACCAAAGTTTGATTTCCCTCTCGGCTTCGGAATCATTGGAAGAAACATGAATTACATTTTCATAAACACCGCTGGTAGTAATCCTGCCGTAAGAACCTCTGATTGAAGTCGATTCTGCCTCTTCGGGATTAGTTGCGCCGGCTAATTCCCGGCACTTCTTTATTGCGTCCGGTCCCCAGTAAATCAAAGCCATTACTTTTTTCCGGTCATGCAATTCTCCCTGCAGATATTGGATGATTTCATGAAAAAAAGGCTTATCCTTTAAATGTTTATAATGCTCTTCTGCCAAAGCTTGGGTTACCCTAACCATTTTGGCGGCAACGATTTCCAGTTTAGTTTCCGATAGGCGGGTAAGGATGTTTCCGGTTAGGGATTTTTTGAGCCCGTCGGGTTTGATTAAAATTAAAACTGCTTGACCCATTATCTATTCTCCTTCTTTTAGGTTGTGCTGGCTTTAACTACGTTAACTATGCGCTGAAGGTCTTCTTCCGAATAAAATTCTATCGTGATATGGCCCCGTTTTTTTCTTTTGCTGATTCTTACCTTGGTAGCCAAGGCGTGCTGAAGCTGCTCTTCAAAAACCGCTACCATCGGTTCGCGCTGGCCATGGCCAATACTTCTTTTGGCTAATTTAGGCCGGCTTTTTTTCAGTAAATTTTCCAGCTCTCGGACCGAAAGGCCTTTTGAAATAACCTGCTGGACTAGCTTACGCTGTTGGTTGGCATCTTCAAGCTCCAAAAGCGCTCGGCCATGGGCAAAACTAATCCTTCCTTTTTTCATCTCCTCCTGAATTTCATGAGGAAGTTTGAGCAGCCTCAAGGTGTTGGTAATAGTTACCCTGGCTTTACTCACAGCTTCGGAAATTTTTTCCTGAGTAATGTTAAATTTATCCATGAGGTGCTGGTAAGCATGGGCCTCTTCAATAGGATTCAAACCTTCTCTTTGGATATTTTCGATTAAAGCCAGCTCCAAAGAATCCTGATCGCTGACTTCGCGCACAATTATTGGAATTTCATTGAGGCCCAAAGAGGTTGCTGCCCGTAACCTTCTTTCTCCGGCAATTAGTTCATAGTTTTCCCCTTTTCTTCTGACTAAAAGCGGCTGAATTACCCCTTTTTCTTTAATCGATTGGGCCAGCTCCTCAATACTTTGCTGATCAAACTCTTCTCGCGGCTGAAATGGATTTGGCTTTATTTGTCCAGACTGGACATAAAGAATCTCTTCTTTGTGGTGAGCAGAGCTATCAGCTGTCTTTTCAGGTATTAATGCGCCAAGGCCTTTTCCTAAAGCTTTTCTTTCCATGAATTACTCCTTTTGAAATTATTGCTGGTTTACCGGTAAGCCTAAAAGTTCTTTACTCAGTTCTTCATATTTTTGAGCCCCGAGAGAATTTTTATCATATAAAGCAATAGGTTTACCAAAACTAGGCGCTTCCGTTAAGCGGATATTTCTGGGTATTACCGTATTGTAAACTTTATCTTTAAAATGATTGCGCGCTTCTTGAATTACTTCCCTGGTCAAGTTAGTACGGAAATCGGCCATAGTTAAAAGAACTCCTTCGATAGATAGCAAAGGGTTAAGGTTTTCTTTCACAAGTCTAATGGTATTATGGAGTTGCGTTAATCCTTCCAAGGCATAATATTCACATTGCACCGGAATAATGACTGAGTCTGCAGCGCATAAACCATTAATTGTAAGCAGCCCTAATGACGGCGGAGAGTCGATGATTATAAATTCATAGTTTTCTTTTTCACCTTGCAAAGCCCTTTTTAACCTATACTCCCGGCCCAAAGCCCCGACTAATTCTACCTCAGCGCCGGTCAAATCTAAATTAGATGGTGCCAGAGTAAGGTTTTCAACTGCTGTTTTTTGAATAATGTCGCTGAATTTTAATTCTTCGAGGAGAATATGGTAGGTGCTCTTTTGAATATCGTGTTTATTTATTCCGATTCCACTTGTAGCATTGGCCTGAGGATCTAAATCAATGAGTAGAACCTTTTTACCTGCCATGGCCAGGTAAGCGGCGAGATTAATTGAGGTGGTAGTTTTACCCACTCCACCCTTTTGATTGCAGATTGCAATTATCTTACCCATTGATATTATTGAAGTTACGCATAGTTCCCCGTGGAACATCTGTAACGCTTACTTAAATTATCGCAAAATTAAGCTTATTGTCAAGTATTTTTTACTTTTCCTGCGAGGAAGTTTTATCTGGAATTTCGCTTACGCGCACCTTTGCTGGCTTGGCTCCAGGCATACCGAAAAGCCCCTTCTTCTCTTCGGTTAAACTTTCAACTTTAACTCTATTGCGTGGAAGCTTCAACTCTTTTAAAGCTTTTGCGATGGCCTCTTCTACAGTTTTTCCTTCAGCCTCTACAAACCTATTTCTTTTCATTTTTACTATTAATCCTAAACTGATAGATAAGCATTAATACACTATTAACAAACCAGTACAAAACCAACCCAGCTGGCATTTTGTAAAAAATAACCCCGAACATGATCGGCATGATAATGGACATTATTTTTTGTTGCTGGGCAGCTTCCCCTGTTGCTTGGACCATTGAAATCTTTTGCTGTACAAACATTCCTATCGCCATTAAAATCGGCAATATATTAAAAGCAAATCCGCCGATCAAAGGTGTAGCTTTGTCCAATATAAATAATCTATCCGGAGACGAAAGATCCTTAATCCACCAAAACTGGGCCCCTCTTAAAGCAGTTGAGCGCATCAACGCCTGATAGAGAGCAAAGAAAATAGGCATTTGAAGCAACAGCGGTAAGCATCCGCCCAAAGGATTAACTTTATGCTCTTTATAAAGATCCATAATCTCTTTATTTAATCTTTGCGGATTATTCTTATATTCCTGGCGCAGGGCTTCTATTTTTGGCTGTAATGCCTGCATTGCTTTCATCGAACGCATTTGTTTTATGGAAAGCGGATAAAGCAAGAAATAAACCGCTAAACTTAATAAAATAATAGCCAGGCCCCAATTATGCACTATGCTAAAGAAAAATCCTAATGCTTGTACAAGAATCTGGGCAATAAAATCAAACATGCCAAAATGAATAATTTGTGTCCATTCTGAATTTAATGCACCGATAATCTTTAAATCCTGCGGACCGAGATACATTTTATAATAATGTCCAATCTGTTCCCCGGGTTTTAATATTTGTTCTTTAGCATAAATGCCTACCTCGGATTCCTGAGGAGTTATCTTTTTCTGATAACCCTCTACGTTAAGATCTTTAGGTTCTAGTATTGCACAAAAATATTGGTCCCTTAGGCCAAGTAATTTAAGATCCGAACTAGTAAAATCCTTTCCGGCAGCTAAATGCGTACTTTTCTCTTTGGTACTCAGGAATACATCTTGATAAGGATTTTTATTAATCAGATTAATTCTGCCTAAAACTAGCTGTGGTTGAATGATTAACGGCTGGCTGGTTAAATTCTTAATCTGAATTTCTAAATCTATGATATAACTATCTTTAGGTATAGTAAATTTCTTGATTACCCGTTTACCGTTATTCTCATAAACAAAGCTTATGGAATCACTAGTCTTACTTTGTTGCTTAAACAAGCTTTCTTCGCCGCTAAACAAACCGTTGGTTAAACTAAAACGGTGCTCAAGCCCATCTTTAAAGTTAACTTCGTAAATATCGGCGCTAGCCGGCTTAAAAACTATTTCCCGTGTATCTTGTAAAAATTTTAGGTTATCCTTTAAATTAATTGGAACCCCTTCGGCTTTTGCGACCAGACCAGCAGGTGTGTTTAAAACAGCCGAATTTGATTTTATTAATACAACCTCTTTGTTATCAACTATTTGCGGCTTGGGCATCAAAGCCTGCCAACCTAATAAAATTAATAAGGATAATCCTATTGCAACAAATAAACGTTTTTCCATATTTATACTAGAGGATCATAACCGGACCTGCCTGACCAAGGATGGCAATGGCATATCCTGGTTAATCCTTTCCCTGCTCCTTTGATTAAGCCATATTTTAAGATGGCTTGTTTAGTAAACTCTGAGCAGCTTGGCTCAAAACGGCAACAAGCTGGAAAGAGCTGCCTGATGTATTTTTGATATATTTTAATTAATAAGATTGCGGGTTTGCTTGCCTTCAAATGCAAAGTCTCTTTCTGCCCTTGGCTCGTCGGCGCGCTAAAAGTTGGCGTCCGGATTTACTGGCCATCTTGCTGCGGAAACCATGGCGTTTTTTCCCGACGATGTTTGTAGGTGTCTTAAAATTTTTTTTCATTACGGCTCCTTTTATTTATTGTGAATATGTCCAGAGATTTGTGAATTGTAACATACATTTATCCGCCGGTCAAGTTTTTTATTGACGCTTCAGCATAATATTGTATAATAACTGGCGCTTAACTTTTTTACTTGCAAGTAGTTTAGACTCTGTTATAATAGTTGCGTTTGCAAAAAATACAGTTGTTTTTTTATCCACAGATTTATGCAAGTTGTGCATAAACTGTTAATACACTTAATTACTCTAAGAAGAATAACATGCTCGAGCTTACCAAGAAGTGGGAGGAGGCCCAAACCGCCTTAAAGACCAAATTAGGCGATACTATCTTTGCCACCTGGATTGCGCCTTTGAAGTTATCTGCGCTGGACGGCCAAAACCCGGAGCTAGAAGCACCTGATCAATTTTTCAAAGACTGGATTGAAAAACATTATTGGGCGCTGATTCAAGAGTCTTTAAAAGCCTGCGGCTTGAATAATCTGTTAGTAAAGCTGGTTGTGGGCCAGGATCAGCCTATTCTGGACAATCAAAATACCAGCCCTGAAAGCCAGAGCGTTAAAATTCTTTCCACAACCTGTCTAAATTTAAATTCCCGTTATACATTCGATAATTTTGTAATCGGTGCGTCCAACCGGCATGCTCACGCTTATTCATTAGCCGTAGCCAATTCGCCGGCAAAAACCTATAATCCTTTGTTCATTTATGGAGGGGTAGGTTTAGGAAAAACTCATTTAATCCAGGCCATCTGCCACCAGATTAAAAACAATACTGACTCGGCAATCAAAATTTGCTATATTTCAAGCGAAAAATTTACCAATGAGCTAATCGACGCGATAGTTCATCGCTCAACAGCGGCTTTTCGCCAAAAATACCGGAATTTAGATATCCTAGTAATTGACGATATCCATTTTATCGCCGGCAAAGAATCTACTCAGGAAGAATTTTTCCATACTTTTAACGCACTATACGATGCCCACAAACAAATTGTATTTTCGTCTGACCGGCCGCCCAAGGAAATAACCAATTTACAGGAAAGACTGGTTTCGCGTTTTGGCTGGGGTTTAGCCATAGATATTCAGCCGCCGGATTTAGAAACCAGGATCGCGATTTTAAAAAAGAAAATTGAGCGTGAACCGGTCCATGTACCCGACGATGTAATATATTTTATCGCCGGGATTATTAAGACAAATATCCGGGAATTAGAGGGGGCATTGATGAGAACAATAGCCTATTCATTATTGGAAGAAGCGCCGGTCACTTTGCAATTAGCCAAAGAGGTCCTCAAGGATTTGCTTAAAGAACCGGCTAAATTGATTACTGTAGATTTCATTCAAAGGTGCGTAGTAGAAGAGTTTGGGGTTTCATTGCAAGATCTCAAAACTAAAAGGCGCAATAAACAGGTAGTAATGCCTCGGCAAATAGCCATGTATCTTAGCCGGGAGTTGACCGAACTATCGCTTCCTGAAATAGGAGAACTTTTTGGAGGAAAAGATCACACAACCGTGCTTCATTCTTATAAAAAATTAAAAGAAGACCTCACTAAAGATCCCAACCTCAAGGAAAGGATAGAAAAACTTATTCAAACAATTAAACAATGATGCCCAGGTTATTAACTGCTTTTTATTTTTGTAAATAGCTGCCAATAAACGACTTACTTTTTTGTTCACAGAATCCGGCCGCATTACGACTGTTACGGTTTTAAGATCTTATATAATATATAAATAGAAGGAGATAAAAAATGAAGTTTAAGGTTGAAAAAAACAGCTTGATTGGTGCAATTCAAACGGTTGGTAATGTAATTACATCAAAATCAGCTTTACCTATTCTTTCTAATATCTTAATTGAAGGCCAGGGGGGTAGCTTAAGGCTTACTGCCACTGATTTAGATATTGGGATAACCTGTGTAATTCCTGTGGATATTCAGGAACCTGGCGCAATCACTATTCCGGCCAAAAGATTTAGTGATATTGTTAAGGAATTTCCGGTGGACCTTATAAGTGTTTCCACTAAAAAAAATAATCAGGTCACAATAGAATCAGATATGTGTCAGTTTAAAATTATGGGGTTGGCCAAAGAAGAGTTTCCCAAGTTACCTGAATTTAAGGATAAAAAAGCAGTTAAAATTGATCAGGGTGTTTTGAAGCAGGCCCTATCTTTAACCTCTTTTGCGGTTTCTTTTGATGAAACGCGCTATGTTTTAAACGGAATCCTGTTTAAGATTAGTAAGGGTGTGTTGATTTTGGTTTCTACTGACGGGAAAAGATTAGCAATTGCCGAAAGAAAGTTGTCTGTTGAGCTGGATATAGAAATTAGTATGATTGTTCCGATTAAAACTATTCAAGAACTTAATCGTAATTTAAAAGATCAAGGAGAGTTGTCTTTAGTGATAAGTAGTAACCAGGTGTTGTTTGATTTGGGTGGGGTGGGTATAGTTTCGCGGTTAATCGAGGGAGAATTTCCGGACTATAAACAGGTTGTTCCGGCTCCATCAGATAATAAAATGAAAGTGGCCCGAGCCCAGTTTTTATTGGCCATAAAAAGGGCTGCCCTTTTATCTACTCAAGATTATCAGGCCGTTAAGTTAGAGGTTTTTAAGAATAAGCTGGTAATATCTAAATCTACCCCGGATGTAGGTGAGTTTCATGAAGAGCTTCCAGTTGAATATCAGGGCAAGGAGTTGGTGATTGGTTTTAATCCGGTATATTTAATGGATGTTGTAAAAATCCTTAATGAAGATACAGTCAGTTTAGAGCTGGTGGACGCGGAAAAACCCGGGGTAGTCAGGATTAGCGGATATGTGTATATAGTGTTACCTATGCGCCTTAATTAAAATGGAGCATTTGAAAAAAACAGTAGACCAGGTTATGGCTGGTCTAAGGGTGCAAAAAAATGCATCTATAGACGCTGATCCTCGGGAATGGCTAAAAAAAACCTTGACAAAGAAAGAGTTGGGGCATATAAAAGTTAAATATTTCAGTAAAGGCGCCCTCGGATTAAGCGTTGATTCTTCTACTTGGCTGTATGCCTTAAGCTTGAAAAAAGAAGAGATATTAAATACGCTTAAAACAATCAACCCCCAGGTAAAAAAAATTAATTTCCGTATCGGAGAAATATAGTGGCTAAAGAAAAGCAGGAAAAAAAAGAAAAAGCAGAAACAAAAAGTGGTCTTAAGCCTGACCAGGTTACCAAGGCCTATGATGCTACAAGTATCCAGGTTTTGGAGGGCATTGAGGCGGTAAGAAGAAGGCCGGCGATGTATATCGGTGATACTGCCATCCGCGGTCTTCATCATTTAGTTTTTGAAGTCGTAGATAATAGTATTGATGAAAGCCTGGCTGGATTCTGTGATTCGATTATTGTCGAGATCCATCAGGACAATAGTATTACGGTTATCGATAATGGCCGCGGTATTCCGGTTGACATGCATAAAACCGAACATAAGCCCGCGGTAGAAGTGGCCTTAACTACCCTGCATGCCGGGGGTAAATTTGACCATCGTTCTTATAAGGTATCAGGAGGGCTGCATGGTGTCGGGGTCAGTTGTGTTAATGCCCTTAGCGATTGGCTGGAGGTTGAAGTCAAAAGGGATGGTAAGATTTACCATCAACGTTATGAACGCGGCAAAACCGTATCTAAATTAACGGTAATAGGCAAAAGCTCATCGACCGGGACTAAGATTACTTTTAGGCCGGACAAAACAATTTTTAGTAAGACCGAATATTCCTACGATATCCTGGCCCAGCGTTTAAGAGAACTCGCTTTTCTTAATAAGGGTTTAAAAATAAAATTAAATGACGAACGTTCCGATAAAGAAACGGTTTTTGAGTTTTCTGGCGGGATTGTTTCCTTCGTTGACTACCTGAATAAGAATAAAAACCCATTACACAATAAAGTAGTTTATTTTGAGAAGCTTCAGGATGAGGTTAATGTTGAGGGTGCCTTGCAATATAATGATGGTTATGCCGAAACCATGTTTTCTTTTGCCAATAACATTAATACCATTGAAGGGGGAACACATCTGTCCGGTTTTAAATCTGCTCTGACTCGGGCGGTCAATCAGTACGCTAAATCCAAAAATTTATTAAAAGATAATATTGCTATTACCGGAGACGATGTGCGTGAGGGTTTAACCGCGGTAATCAGCGTAAAAGTTCCTAACCCGCAGTTTGAGGGCCAAACTAAAACCAAACTGGGTAATTCTGAAGTAGAAGGGTTGGTTGCTTCCAGCAGCCTGGAGGCGCTAGCCAACTATTTTGAGGAAAATCCATCGGTTGCCAATAAAATTATTGACAAAGTCATTGTAGCTTCACGGGCCAGGGAAGCTGCGCGTAAGGCCCGGGAATTAACTCGTAGAAAAGGCGCCCTGGAAGGGGCGGGGCTACCCGGCAAATTGGCAGATTGTTCCGAGCGCGATGCTGCCCTGTGCGAGTTGTATATAGTTGAAGGGGATTCAGCAGGAGGTTCTGCGAAACAGGGTCGCGACAGAAGGTTCCAGGCTATACTTCCGATTAAAGGAAAAATTTTAAACGTAGAAAAATCCAGGTTGGATAAAATTTTATCCAATGACGAAATCCGCACAATCATTACTGCTTTGGGCACAGGAATTGGAGAAGAATTTGACCTGTCCAAATTAAGATACCATAAATTAATGCTTATGGCAGATGCTGACATCGATGGTTCTCATATCCGTACTTTGCTCTTGACGCTTTTGTACCGCCAGCTGCCTAAATTGGTAGAAGAAGGGCATGTTTATATAACTCAGCCGCCGCTTTATAAAATTAAAAGAGGCCAGAGGGAAGAGTATATCCAAACAGAACAGCAGATGAATGATATGCTACTGGATTTAGGCAGAGAGGGCCATAAATTAGTCCGGGTAAAAGATAAAGAAACTTTTACTGATAACCAGTTTAAGGAGCTGCTAAGGCTTTTGGTTGAACTAGATAAGCTTGGTAGGTATTTAGATAAAAAGGGAGTAAATTTTGCAGAATACCTTAGTTTTAGACATCCAAAGACCAAAAAAATGCCTATTTATAGGATAAAAGTGGATGG
>Ga0172370_10003922_pt1 | contig 20293 bp, 20 predicted proteins | sample LakKiv5m_FD_114538 | JGI IMG/M metagenome (GOLD analysis project Ga0172370, IMG submission 114538) | Freshwater microbial communities from Kabuno Bay, South-Kivu, Congo - kab_022012_11.5m | ecosystem: Environmental > Aquatic > Freshwater > Lake | place: Democratic Republic of the Congo...
ACCGGGTCAATTTAAGATTGTCGCTTTAAGCGTTAATTCGGATATTGTTAAATTACAACAGCAGATTAAAGAATTCAAGCCAAAGTTGGTATGTGTCGGTAATCCCCGGGCCGCGGCGCAGTTAAGGTCGAGCCTGAGGTCTTCGACAAAAGTCCTTTCTGGAGAAGAAGGATTAAATGAATTAGTCGAGGATAAAGATGTGCAGCAGGTGATGGTTGCGATTACCGGTTCAGCGGCGCTGGCTCCTTTAATTAGCGCGATTAAATCCGGTAAAGAAATTGCCTTGGCGAATAAAGAAGCTTTAGTGATGGCCGGAATGATCGTGATGCGTTTAGCTAAGGAAAATAAAGTTTTAATCAGGCCGGTGGATAGCGAACAGTCAGCGATCTGGCAAAGTTTAGGCGGACAGGGGGAGGCTGATGTTAGGCAGGTATATTTGACTGCTTCCGGCGGCCCGCTCTGGAGCCTGCCGCGCAGTAAATTCAAACAGGTGACGATAAAAAAAGTGTTGCAGCATCCTCTTTGGAAGATGGGCAAAAAGATTACGGTGGATTCGGCGACTTTAATGAATAAGGGGCTGGAGTTATTAGAGGCGATGTTTTTATTTAACTTAGGAGCGGAAAAGATAAAAGTATTAATTCATCCTGAGGCATTGATTCATTCGATGGTTGAATTTAATGACGGAGTAATTATGGCGCAGCTTTCCGTTACGGATATGCGCGTGCCGATTCAATACGCTTTAGCTTATCCAAAGCGGTTGGCGAATAAACTTGCCGGGATTGATTTTTATTCGTTAAGTAAATTGCATTTTGCCAAGCCGGATCTGGGTAAGTTTCCGTGTCTAGCGCTGGCTTATCAGGCGGCCTTAGATTTAGGCTCTATGCCGGCGGTTTTAAATGCCGCGAATGAAGCAAGTGTGGATATGTTTTTAAAAAGAAAGATTAAATTTTTGGCGATACCTAAGATCGTGGAGAAGGTAATGCGCAGTCATACTAAAATTGTCAGCCCGAATCTCAACCAGATTATGCGCGCGGATGCTTGGGCCAGAGAAGAAGCTTACAGCGTAGCGGGGAGGCTTAATTAAATGATCGGTACTTTAGTTTTTATATTAATTTTGAGTTTGCTGATTATTGTGCATGAGTTTGGGCATTTTATCGCCGCGCGCCGCGCCGGGGTGCGCGTGGAGGAATTTTCTTTAGGCTTCGGCCCGCAGTTATGCGCTAAGAAAATCAAAGACACAAAGTATTCTTTAAGCCTTATTCCTTTGGGCGGCTATGTAAAGATGGCCGGAGACACTCTGGCAGAATGTAAGGGCAGCCGGGATGAATATTTTTCCAAGGCACCCGGGGAAAGGTTCCAGATTATTTTTTGCGGCCCGCTTTTAAATTATATTCTGGGATTTTTATTTTTCTGGGCTATTTTGTTTGCGGGCTATCCGACATTGACCACTAAAATCGGCGGCTTAATCGACGGTTATGGGGCGAAAGATGCCGGCCTGCAGGTTGAGGATAAAATTATTTCGATTAATGGCCAGAATGTTAATTCTTGGGAAGATTTACAGGAGGAGATTCAGAAAAATAAATCTAAAGAAACAGTAGAGCTTTTATTAATCCGCAATGATAAGTTGCTAAAATTTAACGTCGCGGTTAAGGGTAAACAGCTGGATAACCAGTTGGGGGAGAAAAAAACTTTAGGGATAATCGGCATTACGCCATTTGATGAAGTGATCGAGGTAAGGCATGGGTTTATTGAATCCGCGTATTTGGGGTTAAGGAAAACTACGGATTTGACCGTGATGACTTATAAGGGAATCTGGCGTTTGGTTAGCGGGAAGATGTCGATGCGTGATTCGATGACCGGGCCATTAGGCATATTTTTCATCACCTCTAAAGCCGCGAAACTGGGATTAATTGCGGTACTGCATCTGGTCGCGGTATTAAGCGTGAGCCTGGCCGTTTTTAATCTGCTTCCGTTGCCTATTCTGGACGGTGGGCATATATTTTTATTAGGATTGGAGAAACTTAGAAAAAAAGCCTTGAGCATAAAGGCAGAGCAGGTGATCAACAATATCGGAGTGAGCTTGATGATTATGCTGGCTTTATTCGTTACTTATAATGATATTTTAAGGCTTTATGGAGAAAAAATCAGTAAATTTGTCGGAAAGTAAAATGCAAATCAAGCGCAGAAAAAGCAGGATTATCAAAATTGGTAAAATATTTATCGGCGGTTTAAATCCCATTGCCATTCAATCGATGACAAAGACCAGGACTGCGGATATCGATAAGACCGTTAAGCAGATTAACGCGCTGGAAGAATCAGGGTGCTCCATCGTGCGTTTGGCGATTAAGGATTTTACGGATGCCCGGGCGTTAAAAGAGATTAAGAAAAACACGGCTTTGCCATTGGTGGCGGACATTCATTTTGATTGGCGTTTGGCGATTGCGGCGGTCGAGTATGGAGCGGATAAGATTCGGTTAAATCCTGGGAATATTGATAAGGATGCACAGATAAAAGAGGTGATTGCGGTTTTAAAAGATGCCGGCGTGCCACTGCGCATTGGGCTTAATTCTGGCTCAGTGAAAGAGAGCAGCGCAAAACGCACGCCGATGTCAGAAAGGCTAGTGCGCTCCTGTTTAGGTTATATCAGGAAAATAGAAAAACTTAAATTTAATAATATCGTAATCTCGCTTAAGGCTTCGAATGTTTTGGATACTTTAGCGGCTTATCGTAAGATTGCTTTAGTTTGTAACTATCCTTTACATCTTGGCGTTACGGCTGCCGGCGCTCCATATAAGGGCATTATAAAATCGAGCATTGCTTTAGGAGTTTTGCTATCTGAAGGCCTTGGTGATACAATAAGGGTGTCACTTACGGATAATCCGCTAGCAGAGGTAAGGGCAGCTAAGTGTATTTTGGAGTCTTTAGGATTGATCGATAGCGGTATTCAAGTCATTAGTTGTCCGACTTGCGGACGTTGTGAAGTAAATTTAGTTAGCGTGGTTAAAGAGCTGGAGCAGAAAATAAAATCTACTTCTAGTTTAAGCTCAGCGGGGCCTTTAAAAGTTGCCGTAATGGGTTGTGTGGTTAACGGCCCGGGAGAAGCGAAAGAGGCAGATTTGGGTATTGCTTTCGGAAGATCTGTGGGATTATTATTTAATCAAGGTAAGGCGGTAAAGAAAATTCCTTTTAAAGATTGCGTAAAAGTGCTCTTAAAAGAAATGGAGAAAATTAGATGATTAAGGCTTTAAAAGAAGAGATTCGTCAAAAGTTGCTTACGCAAAATAGTAAAATATTATCCAGCGAAAATATGGATAAAATAGAGTTAGAAAATATTCTTAAGAGCATACTTAATGAAATTGTTTTTCAAAAACATTTAAATATTACCGAGGTTGATAAACGCCAGGTTCTTTCTGATATGGTTGATGAGTTGGGGGGGTTCGGTCCGATAGAAGCGATGATGAAAGATCCCGGAGTGACGGAGATAATGATTAACGGTCCTAAGAAAATTTATGTAGAGCGTAAAGGTAAAAAAACATTATCGAATATTGAATTTGATGATGAACAACAGTTGAGGTGTTTGGTTTATAAGCTACTTGCATCTACACGCCGGAGGGTGGATGAATCCTATCCTTATGTTGACGTTGCTTTAAAAGACGGTTCTCGGGTTAATATTATTATTCCTCCGTTAGCTTTGGATGGGACAAGTGTGACGATCAGGAAATTTCTTGAGAATATTAAAGTTATTGATGATTTAATTAAGTTGGAAGCGTTAGATCAACGTATGGCGGATTTTTTGCTGGCCTGTATTAGGGCTAAAATGAATATTATTTTTAGCGGAGCTACCGGAGCAGGCAAAACTACAACTCTGGCTGTTCTTTCTGCTTACATCGATAATGATGAACGGATTGTTACGATTGAAGATACCGCAGAACTGCATTTAAATCAGGAGCATGTGGTAAGGCTGGAAACCCGTCCGCGTAATATTGAAGGCAAAGGTGAAATAACCATCCGAGACCTTTTTAATAATTCTTTGCGTATGCGTCCGGGGAGAATTATTCTGGGTGAAATTAGGAGTTTCGAAGCCCTAGATATGTTGCAGGCTATGTGTTCAGGCCACACCGGTTCGTTGGCGGTTGTGCATGCCAATTCTCCTTTGGAAGTAATTTACCGTTTAGAAACAATGATTTTAACTAGCGGCCTGCCGATTAGTTTAGATATTATCCATCGTCAGATTGCCGCAGCCATTCACTTGATTATTCAGCAAAAACAGCTTTCTGACGGTACGCGTAAGATAATTAATATTACTCAAGTTAATGGATTAAAAGATGGCACCGTTGTTTTAGAGGATATTTTTAATTATGAAATAACTGAGGTAGTCGACGGTAAGGTACATGGTAAGTTTATGGCTACGGGCGTTATTCCGGTATTTTATCCTTTAATGGCTAAAAGAGGCGTGAATTTAGCAAAAGAAATATTTAACAAGGATTAATCTGGAGATTGCGATGTATTGGAGTAAAGCATTTATTCCCACACTTAAAGAAATCCCGCAGGAAGCAGAGTCTTTAGGCCATAAATTACTGCTGCGCGCGGGCCTGGCGCGGATGTTAATGGCGGGAGCGTATTCTTATCTGCCTTTGGGCTTAAGGGTTTTAGAAAATATTCAGGGTATCATCCGCCAGGAAATGCAGGCTTGCCAGGGGAGCGAATTACTTTTGCCGGCTTTGCAGCCCTTAGAGCTTTGGCAGAAAACCGGCCGCGATAAGGATATCGGCGAGGTAATGTTTAAATTTGTTGATCGCCGCGGCAGAAACGTGGTTTTAGGGCCGACGCATGAAGAGATCATTACGGATTTGGTGAAAGGAGTAGTTTCCAGTTATCGGCAGTTACCTTTGGTACTTTATCAGATACAAACTAAATTTCGCGATGAGATCCGGCCGCGTTTTGGTTTAATTCGCGCCTGTGAATTCATTATGAAAGACGCCTATAGTTTTGATCAGGATAAAGAAGGCTTAGATAAAAATTATCAATTAATCTACGCGGCTTATGAAAGAATATTTAAACGCTGCGGCTTGCATGTTTTAATCACGCAAGCCGATTCCGGAATTATGGGTGGTAAAGAATCCCATGAATTCATGGCGCCCGCGCCGCAGGGAGAAGATTTACTTCTGGTTTGTAAAAAATGTAATCAAGCTAAAGCTTTTGATGCGGATAACCCGGCATGCCCTAAATGCAGCTCTGCGATGGATAAGGTTAATACTATCGAGATCGGCCATATTTTTAAATTAGGGACAAAATACAGCCAGGCTTTAGGCGCGAATTTCGCGGATGCCAAAGGGGAGATTAAGCCGATAATGATGGGTTGTTATGGGATTGGGGTATCGCGTTTAGTTTCGGCAATTATTGAGCAAAATAATGATGCCGAAGGTATTATTTGGCCTAAAGAGGTCAGTCCTTATCAGGTTTTAGTTTTGCCCCTTGATGTGACGAATAGCCAGATGATGCAGGAGGCGATTGTATTGCACGATCAGCTGGCGGGTTTAGGAATTGAGGTGCTTTTGGATGATCGCGATGAGCGCGCGGGAGTAAAATTTAAGGACGCGGATCTTTTAGGTATTCCGGCACAAGTGGTGATTGGCCGTAATTCGCTTATTGAGCAAACCTTGGAAATCAAGGTGCGCTCGACCAAGGAAAAGATAATTAAACCTCGTCAGGAGGCAGTGGAACAGATCGTAAGACTGGCGGCTATTTAATTAATAGTTATGGATCGTCAAAGTATAAAGCAGGAAGTAGAATTGTTGTTTGGGCAGATATTTTTCGCTTCAGGCTTTGAATTAGTAGATCTGATTTACCGGCCGGAAGGCGGGAAGCTTGTTTTACGTATCTTAGTTGATCGTTTAGCCGGCGGGATAAATTTAGATGAATGCGCGCAGATTAATCGTAAGATCAGCCAGGTATTAGAGGAAAAAGAGCTGATTGCGTCAGATTACATCTTAGAAGTTTCTTCGCCAGGGTTGGACCGGCCGCTTGCAGGGCAAAGGGATTTTGAACGTTCCTTAAATAAAGAGGCGGTATTTTATCTTAACGATTTATTAAACGGCAAATGCCAGTGGCAAGGGATAATTCATCAGGCGCACCCGGCGTCGGTATTTCTCAAGGTAGTAGATGAGATCTTGGAGATTCCATTAACAAAAATAAATAAGGCACAATTAGTAATTTAATCTAAACCGGAGAATAAAAAAAATGAGTCAGGAACTTTTAGCGATAATTGAACAGATTGAACGGGAAAAGGGAATTAAGAAAGAAATTATGCTGGAGGCCGTTGAAAGCGCGATGCTCAGCGCGGTTAAAAGAGTGATTGATTTAAAGCCGGATGAAGAGTTTAAGGTTAAGATTGACCGCTCAACCGGAGAGATCTGCGCTTATCGTAATGATGAGTTAGTTACGCATATTGATTTTGGGCGTATCGCTGCTTCTACGGCGCGTCAGGTGATTATTCAAAAAATGCGCGAGGCAGAAAAAGATGTGGTTTTTTTGGAATTTCAGGGCCGCGTCGGAGAGATTGTCAGCGGTACGGTTTATCGTTTTGAAAAAGGCAATGTGATTGTCGATTTATTGGGCAAAGCGGAGGGTGTTTTACTTAAGCGCGAGCAATCCCCGAAAGAAGAATTTAAACAGGGGCAGCGTATCCGGGCCTATGTGGTGGAGGTAAAAAAAGATACTAAGGGCCCGCAAATTATTCTCTCGCGCGCGCATCCTAATTTGGTTAAGGAATTATTTGAATTAGAAGTTCCGGAAATTTATGAGGGGATCGTGGAAATCAGGGGTATCTCGCGGCAGGCCGGAGAGCGGACGAAGATTTCGGTTTATTCTAAGAATGATAAGGTTGATGCCGTGGGTGCTTGCGTAGGGATGCGCGGAAACCGGGTTAGAAATATTGTTAATGAGCTGCAAGGCGAAAAGATTGATATCGTGCGTTTTAATGATGATGTGCGTGAATATATTAAAGCGGCGCTTTCTCCGGCCAAGGTCTCTGAGATTAAATTAGACCGGGATAAAATGAAGGCGGGGGTGATTGTGGATGATGATCAACTTTCTTTGAGCATTGGTAAACATGGCCAGAACGTGCGTTTGGCTTCCCGGTTGGTTGGTTGGGAGCTGGATATTCGCACCAAAAGCATGATTGCCGCTGAGGCGCTCGGTGGAAAAGCGGAAACTCAAGCGACGCCGGCAGAAGCAGCATCCGGGCAGCCGGAGCCGGTTAAGGCTAAGAAGGTTAAGAAAGAAACTAAAAAGGTATCCAAAAAAACATCTAAAACAGATGTTAAAAAGGAAGTTAAAAAAGAGGCAAAAAAAGAAACTAAGAAGGAAGTTTCCTTAGGAGAGCTTTTGGGGGTTAGCGAGAAAATTGCGCAGAGCCTAAAGGAAGCAGGAATTAAGAACGTAGATGATATTATTAAGCTTCAGGTGCAGGAATTGACAAAGATCAAGGGTATCGGAGAAAAAAAGGCTGAAAAGATTATCAGCGAAGCTAAGAAATTATCATAGTCTTTAATATAAAGATCCGCCGCAAAATTTGGCGGGCAGGAAAGAGAGAATATGCCTAAAATAAAAAAAGAAAAAATAGCCGCAAAAAAAATAGTTAAGGCTAAGGTTAAAGTGGAAGCAAAAACGAAAAAGCCGGTGGTGAAAAAGCAAGAGACAGCTAAGCTTAAACTGGCAGTAAAAAAGGTTAAAGATAAAAGCCCCAAGCCGCAATTTAGATCGATGCTTAAGCCGGGAGTAAAATATGTATCAAAAGTTTCGTTTAAGCCTGAAGTTAAGGTTCAAGCTAAGCCGGTAATAAAACCTGTAATCAAACCCGAAGTTAAAGTTGAGGTCAAGCCGGTAATAAAGCCTGTGATTAAGCCTGAAGTTAAGGTTCAAACTAAGCCGGTAATAAAACCTGTAATCAAACCCGAAGTTAAGGTTGAAGTTCAGCCGGCCATAAAGCCGCAGGTGCAGGTTCAGGAGATTGTGCCGGAAAATGAGATTGAACTGGAACTGCCGATTACGGTTAAAGATTTGGCCATAAAATTACAAGAGAAGTCCTCGGTTCTCATCAAACATCTCATGGGTATGGGGGTAATGATTGGGATTAACCAGTTTTTAGATGAGGCAGTTTTAAATAAGTTATGTTTAAAATATAATTTTAGAATTAAGAAAGCTTTGAATGCCGAAGAACTGGTTTTGCAGGAACATCAGAAAATAGATAAACCGCAAGAGCTTAAGAATCGTTCGCCGATAGTTACTTTTATGGGGCATGTCGACCATGGCAAAACTTCTCTTTTAGACGCGATACGTAAAACTAAAATTACCGAAGGAGAGCATGGCGGAATTACTCAACACATCGGCGCTTATCGGGTCAGCCTGCCGCAGGGAGAGATTACTTTTCTAGACACCCCTGGCCATGAAGCATTTACCGCGATGCGCGCGCGCGGCGCGCGGATTACCGATATTGTGGTGTTGGTGGTGGCGGCGGATGACGGAATCATGCCGCAAACTCAAGAAGCAATCGACCATGCGCGGGCGGCGCAGGTAACGATTATTGTGGCGATCAATAAAATAGATAAAGCGCAGGCAAATTTGGATACGGTTAAGAAACAATTAGCCGCCGCCGGATTAAATCCCGAAGATTGGGGCGGTAAAACAATTACGGTGGCGGTTTCGGCCAAGACCGGCGTGGGAATAGATAATTTGTTGGAGATGATTTTGTTGCAAGCTGAAATTATGGAGTTAAAAGCCAATCCCGATCGCCTGGCTGATGGAGTAGTTTTGGAGGCGCGGATGGCCAAGGGTAAAGGGCCGGTAGCGACATTGCTGGTGCAGAATGGCACCTTACATCTTAACCAAAATATAATCGTCGGTAATTTATACGGAAAGGTTCGGGCGATGCTCAATGACCGGGGGCAGGGAGTGACATCGGTCGGCCCGGCAACTCCGGTAGAAATTCTCGGGATCAATGGGATTCCGCAGGTGGGGGAGCGGTTTTTTGTGATGGAAGATGAAAAGCAGGCGAAGAGTTTAATTCAGGCGCGCGTAGAAAGAGAAAAACAACAGCAGGTTAAAGAGGTGAAACGGGTAAACCTGGAAGAATTGCACGCCCAGATCGCTGCCGGTAAAATTAAGGAACTAAATTTAATTATTAAAGCCGATGTCCAGGGGTCGCTAGAGGCGATTAGAGATACGCTGGATAAGTTAAATGTTTCCGAGATAAAAATTAATATCATGCATCTGGGGGTAGGAAACATTAATACTTCAGATGTAATCTTAGCGGCAGCTTCTGACGCGCTGCTTTTGGGATTTAATGTTTCCGCGGATGAGCCGGCCAAGGAGTTGATTGCCAAGGAAGGTATCGAAACTAAAATGTACAGCATTATTTATGAGTTAGCCAATGACATAAAATCTGCCGTGGAAGGAATGCTGGATCCGAAACTAAAGAAAGTCTTTTTAGGCAGGGCGGAAGTGAGAAAGATGTTTAAGCTTTCCCATTCCGGTATCATTGCTGGATGTTACGTCACCAAAGGTAAGATCAATCGCAATTGTATGGTTACGCTGATGCGTAATGGTGCCGTAGCTTTTGAGGGTAAGATTTCCAGCCTTAAGCGTTTTAAGGATGATGTCCGCGAGGTTGGCGAGGGGTTTGAATGCGGGATTGCGATTGGCGGGTTCGATCAATTAGTGGAAGGTGATATTATTGAAGCTTATGATATAGAGAAGATCGCCAGGAAATTATAATGAAAACTCTAAACTCGAAACACGGAACTCTAAACAAACTAAAAATTCAAAACTCGAAACCGTTATTATTTTAAACATTTGAGTTTCGAATTTTGGGTTTGTTTAGGATTTAGAGTTTAGGGTTTAGAGTTTAATCAATATCAGACGAAAAATATGATTAAAAAGCGAATATTAAGCGGTATGCGGCCTACGGGTAAACTGCATTTGGGCCATTTAGCGGGTGCTTTAACTAACTGGATTAAACTGCAAGATGATTATGATTGTCTTTTTATGGTTGCGGATTGGCATGCTTTGATGTCTGAATATGAAAAACCAGATCTGCTTAAAGCGAACATCATGGATAATGTTATTGACTGGTTTGCTTGTGGAATCGACCCGGAAAAATCTACGATTTTTATTCAGTCGCAGGTACCGGAACACCTGGAGCTTTATTTTATTCTTTCTTTAATTACCCCCTTGGGGTTACTGGAGCGTTGTCCAACTTATAAAGAACAGCTGCGTCAGGTGGTGGATCGTGATTTAAGTACCTATGCTTTTTTAGGCTATCCGGTTTTACAAGCGGCGGATATCTTACTTTATAAGGCCGATAGTGTTCCGGTGGGTGAGGATCAACTGCCGCATTTAGAGCTGAGCCGTCAGATTGTACGCAAGTTTAATCATCTCTATAAGACAACTTGTTTTGTCGAACCTGGCGCTTTACTTACCCAGACTACCCGTCTTTTGGGTTTAGATGGCCGTAAGATGAGCAAGAGTTATAATAATTATATTGCTTTATCTGATACGCCGGAGGTGATTCGAAAAAAGGTGCAGGGTATGTTTACCGATCCGGAGCGTATCCGCGTTACGGATTGCGGGCATCCGGATCAATGCAGTGTTTTCTCTTATTATACGGCATTTTCTCCCCAGTTAAAGAACCAAATCCATGAGCGTTGCCTAAAAGCGAAGATTGGTTGTACGGAATGTAAAAAAGAATTGGCGGTTTTGATTACTAATTTATTGGCGCCGATTCAGGAGAGAAGAGAGTTTTTCCAAAAGGACAAGCAGAAGATTCAGGAGATTCTCTCCGCGGGGAGGCTAAAGGCATCCCTGCTGGCTAAAAAAACTATCGCTCAGGTAAGAGGGCTGCTTAAAATATGAGCTATAAAATCCGCTTAGAAATGTTTGAGGGCCCGCTAGATCTGCTATTATATTTAGTAAAAAAAGACCATCTTAATATTTATGATATTCCGATTGCTAAGGTCACCCAGCAATATCTAGAATATATTAACTTAATGCAGCTTTTGGATCTAAATATTGTCGGAGAATTTCTGGTCATGGCGGCTACCCTGATGCAGATCAAATCTAAGATGCTGCTTCCGGCGGAAGAGTTGGCGGTTTTAGAAGAGGAGCAAGATCCGCGCGCGGAGTTGGTCAAAAGGCTGCTGGAATATGAGAAATTTAAACAAATCGCGGAAAATTTAAAGCAAAGAGAAATCAGCCAGCAGGAAGTTTTTAAGCGCCCGAAAACTGAAACGCCGCAGGAAAATAAAGCGCTCGATACTCCAGAAGATAAATATTTCGAGGCAAATATTTTTGATTTAATTAATGCTTTTTCTCAGGCGTTAAAAGATGTGCCGCGTGAAGTTTTTTACGAGGTGATTAAGGATCAGTATACGGTTGAGCAAAAAGTGCATGATATTTTGCACATGCTGTTGTTAGAAACAGAGATCAAGCTTGCGGATTTATTCTCAAAGACCAAGAGTAAGCTGGAAATTATCGTAATCTTTTTGGCGATCTTGGAATTGGCTAAGATGAAAGAAATTGTTGCCCGTCAAGACGCGGAATTCCAAGACATCATTATCGCCAGAAACAAGGAAAATATTATCCCCTATGAGCGAAGAGACCAGACACACGCTGCTGAAAGCTGATTCCGTAATTACGGATATTAAGGAATCTGAAGAGGATGTCGTTTTAAATATATCCTTAAGGCCGAAGAAATTTACCGAGTTTGTCGGCCATAAGGATATTGTGGAAAACTTAAAAGTTGCCATTTTGGCCGCCCGGCAAAGAGAAGAGCCTTTGGAGCATGTGCTTTTAAGCGGCCCTCCGGGATTGGGTAAAACTTCCCTATCGCATATTATCGCCCATGAGATGGGCGCTAAAATTACCGCGACCAGCGGCCCGGCGATTGAGCGGGCCGGAGATTTAATCGGCATCTTGACTAATTTGGAAAGCGGAGACATTCTTTTTATTGATGAGATACACCGGATGTCCAAAGTGGTTGAAGAGTTTTTGTACCCGGCGATGGAAAGTTTCCAAATTGATTTTGTGATTGATAAAGGGCCATACGCCAAAACCATTAAGTTTAATCTTAAACCGTTTACTTTAATCGGGGCGACCACGCGGACCGGTTTATTAGCCGCTCCGCTGCGGGGGAGGTTTGGGATATTTTACAGCCTGGATTTCTACCAACAGGAAGATTTGGCTAAGATTATAAAAAATTCCAGCCTCTTATTATCGGTTAAGATTGATGATGCGGCAACTTTAGAGATTGCTAAACGTTCCCGGGGGACTCCGCGGATCGCCAACCGCCTCCTGCGCCGGGTGAGGGATTATGCTCAGGTGCAAAAGATCCAGAGTGTTGACCAACCGGCAGCGGCAAAGATTCTTGACGAGCTGGGTATTGATCAGGCGGGTTTTGATGATTTGGACCGTAAGGTTTTGAAATCAATTTTGGAATCATTTGGCGGCGGGCCGGTCGGGATTGAATCTTTAGCGGCCAGCCTTAATGAAGAGGTGGATACGATTGAAGACGCGGTCGAGCCGTATCTTTTAATGGCAGGGTATTTAAAACGCACTTCCCGCGGCCGGCTGGCTACCCGCAAGGCTTATGAGCATTTTGGTTTAAAGTTCAATCAAGAACAACAGGAAGAAATTTTTTAGTTGTTTTAGGCGATGGATCTCTTACTGCATATCTGCTGCGGGCCTTGTTTAATTTATCCTTATCAGAGGCTAACAGATCAGGGATTTAAATTTAGCGGATTTTATTACAATCCCAATATTTATCCGGTTAGTGAATATGACCGGCGGGTTGAGGGGCTAAAAGTTTTAAGCCGGGAATTTTCTTTGGATGTTGAGTATCCGCAACATCAGGAATCCGATTTTTTTCAGGTAATTGATTCTCCGGAATTAATCTCGCAGCGCTGCGTAAGATGCTGGTCATTACGTTTGCAGAAGACAGCTAACCAGGCTAAAAATAGGGGTTTTCGGGCCTTTAGTACTACTTTATTGGTTAGCCCGTATCAGAATCATGAATTACTTAAGCAGCTCGGTGGTCAGATCGGCCGTCAAACCGGCGTAGATTTTTATTATGAAGATTTCCGCAGTGGTTTTAAGCCGGCGCAGCAAGAAGCTAAGCGCAGAGGGATTTATCGCCAGAAATATTGCGGTTGTAAATATTCAATTTTAGGAGAAAAATGAAATTTAGATTATTGATTATATTTTTGTGTTTATTCGGGCTGCGGCTGGCTTTAGCGGAAGACAAACAGATTCAAACTAAGGAGCCGCTGGCGCGCGGTGTTTGGGTCTCGGTTTTTTCCGCCAAGAAGATGCTTTACTCTGAAGCCGGGGTGCATAATTTGATTGCGCAATGCCAGAAGGCTAAAATCAGCGAGATTTACCTGCAGATCTTTCAGTCCGGTAATGCTTATTACGATTCCAAAATTTGTGATAAAACAAAATATGACCAGATGGTTGCCGCCGCCGGGTTGGACACCCTGGATTTATTACTGCGGGAAGCCGGCCAGCATAAGATAAAAGTTTTCGCCTGGGTAAATATTTTAGGATTAGGTAAAAATGACAAAGCGGATATTTTGAATAAATACGGGCAAGCGGTTCTTACCCGGGATCAATATCAAAGGCCATCGAAGATTTCCGCCAATACCGAGCTGGATAAATATTATTTGCGGGAGGATATGATTTTTTTAGAACCGGGCGATCCCAGAGTAGAATCGTACATCTTGACCATCATCAATGAAATTATTAATCGTTATCCGTTATTTAGCGGTATCCACTTAGATTATCTGCGTTATCCCTCACCAATTCCGTTTGTACCGGGCTCAAGGTTTAATAAATTTGGCTTAACCTATGGTTATGGTCCGATGAATCTGGAGAGGTTTCGCGATAAAACCGGAATTAACGTTTTAGACAGCTTAAATAATGAAGATGAGTATTTGGCGTGGGATAATTGGAAACGCCAGCAAGTTACGGATTTAGTGCGCAAAATTTCAAGCTTGGTAAAAGTTAAATCACCAGATCTAGTGGTTTCTTGCGCGGTGATTCCGGTGATCGAGCGCGCATATAGCAACGCATTTGCCGATTGGTCGGCTTGGTTAGAAGAAGGAATTATCGATTATGTTGTATTGATGTCTTATTCTAAAGACAATCAGTTTGTTAAAGAAGTGATAAAGAGTAGTTTGGGCCACCGCGGTAAGGGCAAGGTCTATGTCGGTTTAGGAGCGTTTTTAATGAAAGATAATCCGGACCTATTTTTTAACCAATTTCGTTTGATTACTGAGCTGGCTCCCGACGGCATTGTTCTCTATTCTATCGACGATTTAACTGATCAAATTATCGGTTATCTGAATTAAATAAAGGGGAAGGTTCTATTAAACGGTTTTATGAAAGATAGAACCGTCCCCTTTATTTTCAATTAAATATGCTAAAACTTTCTGAATTTGATTATCCTCTACCGAAAGAGCTGATTGCCCAATATCCTTTAGAGAACAGGGAAGCAGCTAAGCTTTTAATTATAAATCGCAAAACCGGCTCTCTTCAACACGGGTTATTTAAAGATATCCGCGGGTTTTTTAGAAAAAATGATTTGTTAGTCCTTAATGATACCAAGGTTTTGCATTGTCGATTGATGGGGAAGAAGATAACCGGAGGAAGGGTGGAAATTTTACTGACGCGCCGGATTAACGGCACAACTTTTTCCTGCCTGGTTCAGCCTAGCCGCACAAAAACCGGGGAAAAGATTATTTTTGCTTCAGGTTTGATTACCGGATCATTGAGCCGCCGGGGGCAGATCAGTTTTGCGCAAGCGCAGGCGGATATAATTTATAATTACGGGATTGTTCCGCTTCCGCCTTACATTAAACGTGAGCCTGAGGATTTAGATACGGCTTATTATCAGACGGTTTATGCAAAAAATGAGGGTGCGCTGGCCTCACCTACCGCGGGGTTGCATTTTACGCAAGAGTCGCTTAAGCAGATTCAGTCTGGGAGAGTTAATTTAGCCTACTTGACCTTGCATGTTGGTTTGGGCACATTCCGGCCGGTGCGGTGCGAGAATATCACTGAGCATAAAATGGAGCCGGAATCTTTTTTAATTCCAGATTTAACCATCTCGGCCTTGGCTAAGGCGAAAGCGGATAAAGGGCGGGTGATCGCGGTTGGCACGACCAGCCTGCGGGCACTGGAAACTTATGCTTTCGGAGCTCGTAAAGAAGGTAATACAGATTTATTTATCTACCCGGGATATAAATTTACATTGGTAGATTGCTTATTAACTAATTTTCATCTGCCGATGACCACGCTTTTTATGCTGGTTTGTGCTTTCGGTGGGAAAGAGTTGATGCTGAAGGCGTATCAGGAAGCAGTGGATAATAAGTACAGGTTCTATAGTTATGGCGATGCAATGCTGATCCTTTAATTGTGTTTGTTAGGGATAATGGGTCCTGTCTTGGGTATTTTCTTGCGCTAAACGCGCTGCGAAAACACCCAAGCCACCCATTATCTAATCAGATTCGGAATACTAATTTATAAGCTTTCCGGCTTTTGCTGGAGGCACAATGAGAAGATTTTCGGCAAGAGTGTGCAAGGAATTACTAGACTAAAAAATATGTACACATTAACTCATCAAGATAAGAATAGTAAGGCGCGGCTGGGCAAGATAACTACTGCGCATGGGGCTTTTGATACTCCGGCTTTTATGCCGGTGGGTACGCATGCTACGATAAAAGGGCTGATGTTTAAAGATGTTCAGGATGCCGGCGCGCAGATAATTTTGGCTAATGCTTATCATGTTTTCTTAAGGCCGGGGATGGAGATTATCAAAAAAGCCGGAGGTTTGCATAAATTTATGAGTTGGAATAAGCCGATACTTACCGATAGCGGCGGTTATCAGGTTTTTAGCTTAGCGCTCTATCGAAAGATGCATGACCGGGGAGTTGAGTTTCAGTCGCATATTGACGGCGCAAAATATTTTCTTACACCGGAAGATGTTATTAATATTCAACATATTTTAGGCTCGGATATTATTATGCCGCTTGATGAATGCGTGCAGTATCCTTGTACTAAAGAAGAGTCTAAAGTAGCAATGGCCAGGACGGTGGCTTGGGCAAAAAGATCCCAGGATGCCCATGGCGATGCTCAAGGGCTGTTATTTGGAATAGTGCAGGGGGCAACTTACGAAGATTTGCGCCGCGACTGCGCTAAGCGTTTAGTAGATCTGAATTTTGACGGCTATTCAATCGGCGGAGTTTCTGTTGGCGAGAGCAGCAATTTAATATATAATATTATTGAGTTAGTGGCCGGGTTGCTGCCGCCAGAAAAGCCGCGTTATGCGATGGGAATCGGTTATCCTTTTGATATCATCGAGGCGGTGGAGCGGGGGGTGGATATGTTTGATTGCGTAATTCCTACCCGCTATGGAAGAAACGGCACGGCTTTTACCAGTTCGGGCAAGATAATTATCCGCAACGCCGCTTATACTGAAGATTTCCGGCCTTTAGATTCCCAATGCGGCTGTTATACTTGTCAGAATTTTTCGCGGGCTTATTTAAGGCACTTATTTAATGCTAAAGAGATGCTTGGTTTGGTCCTGCTTAGTTTACATAATGTATATTTTTTCCTGGATTTAATGCGTCAGATTCGTCAGGCGATCAGAGAAGATAAACTCAGCCAGTTTAAACAAATGTTTTTGATGCATTATAATAATCAGATATGCGCATAGATATTATTAGTATTTTTCCAAAAATGTTTTCGGCGGTCCTGGATGAGTCGATCATTAAACGGGCTCAGCAAAAAGGCAAGGTAAAGATTTTTACGCATGATTTAAGAAACTATACCCGAAATAAGCATCATAAAGTTGATGATCGTCCGTTTGGCGGCGGTAGCGGCATGGTCATTCAGGTGGAGCCGATTTTTAGAGCATTACAGGCGATTAAGAAAAAGATTAAAGGCAAGGCGAGAGTGATTTTATTATCTCCTCAAGGAAAAAGATTAAATCAGGCGCAGGCGCAAAGATTATCCCGCTGCCGGAATTTAATATTTATCTGCGGCCGTTATGAAGGGGTCGATGAGCGGGTCAGGCAATACTTAGCGGATGAAGAGATCTCGATCGGTGATTATGTTTTAACCGGCGGAGAACTCGCGGCGATGGTTTTAATCGACAGCTTAGTCCGGTTAATTCCCGGGGTGCTTGGAGATAAAAACTCCTTGAATTTTGAGTCATTCGAAGGTAATCTATTAGAATATCCGCAATATAGCCGGCCGGCTAAATTTAAAAACTGGTCGGTTCCTGAGGTTCTGGTATCCGGGGCGCACGATAAAATTAACGCTTGGCGTAAGCTTCAAGCGTTTCGGCGGACAAGGCGAAAGCGGCCGGATTTATTAAAAGAAATAAAGTAAAGATTCCGCTTTAACTTACGCGGCGGGATAAATCATTTAAAGGAGGCAATGGTAATGGACATTAAATCAATTGAAGCAGGGTTTGCTAAGAAAGAGATGCCGGCGATTAACGTCGGAGATACGGTTAAGGTGCTCACCAGAATCCCGGAAGGCGTGGATAAATTCCGCTTGCATCCTTTTGAGGGCGTGGTGATCGCCAAAAGCGGATCCGGGCTTAAACTAAATTTTACGGTAAGAAAAGTTTCTTCCGGCGAGGGGGTAGAACGTGTTTTTCCGCTTTATTCTCCGGTGATTGATCGGATTGAGATTATTCGTTCGGGTAAGGTCAGAAGAGCCAAGCTTTACTATTTAAGAAACAAAATTGGCAAACATGCTACGAAAATCGAAAGCAAAGAAGAACCAGTTAAGTAGTGCTGCGTTATGAAAGAAAGTTTAAGCTTAAAGGGTATGATTTAATTATCGGCGTCGATGAAGCCGGCCGTGGGCCTTTAGCCGGCCCGGTAGTGGCGGCGGCAGTCCTGTTAAAAGACTTCCATTTTTATCATCGGGTTGATGATTCTAAGAAATTAAGTCCCGCAAAAAGAAGGGACGCTTTCTTTGAAATAAAGAATAAATCAATGTTTTCGATTGCCGCGGTTGGCCATCGGCAGATTGACCGGATTAATATTCTGCAAGCGACAATTTTAGCCATGCAAAAAGCGATTAGGCAATTGTCAGATCAGTTGACATCGAGAGAATTAAAACGGACGTTTGTGCTTATCGACGGTAATATGCGCCTTAAGCTGGATTTGCCTTATCTGAGTATTGTGGGAGGAGATGGCAAATCACTGAGTATTGCCGCGGCTTCGATTCTGGCTAAAGTGCGGCGGGATCAGCTGATGACTGCCTATCATAAAATTTATCCGCAGTATGAATTTATTAAACATAAAGGTTATCCTACGGCGCGGCATCGGGCGATTCTGCAAGAGCAAGGGCCCAGCGCTATCCATCGCAAGAGTTTTTTAAGATGCCTGCGGGAAATTTAGAGTTTGGAAGAGCTGCGGAAGAAGCAGCCGCTAAATTTTTAAAAGCCAAGGGATATAAGATTCTGGTGCGTAACTATAAAAATAAATTTGGCGAGATTGATATTATTGCCGAGCAAGAGAACGTAATTTGTTTTATCGAGGTTAAAGCCAGGCATTCGCTCAATCTGGGGGCTCCGGAGGAAGCCGTTTCTGCGCGTAAACAGAGACAAATCTGCCGGGCGGCGGTTTATTATTTAAAGGCCAACAGGCTCCTAGAACGGCTGGCGCGTTTTGATGTGCTGGGGCTTTTGTATGCCGGCAGTCAGCCGGAAATATCATTAATCACAGATGCTTTTGAATTAAGCGCAAACTTAACCGTTTAGAAATATGCAATATAAAACCCAATCCTTGACTAAATATTTAAATCACCTCGCGGCAAAGCTTCCGGCTCCGGGCGGAGGATCGGCCGCGGCTTTAAATGCGGCGATGGGGGTTAGCTTAATAAGCATGGTGATTAATTTTACTTTAGGTAAGCCCAAGTATGCGGTTTTTGCGAAAGAATTAAAGATAACATTGGTTAAATCTGAAAAATTAAGAAAGTGTTTTTTAGATCTGGTGGATTTAGATGTATTGGCCTTTGAGAGTAAAAATATCAGAAAGTCGCTGGAGGTGTCTTTGCGCCTGGCGAGGCTTTGTTGTCAAGCAGCTAAATTATGCCCGCCGCTGATTAGTAAAAGTAATGTTAATTTAATCAGTGACCTGGCGATTGCGGTAGTTTTTTTGGAGTCGGCTTTTGTGGCTGCCGCCTTTAATGTGGAAATTAATTTAAAAAGTTTATCCGATGCCCGGCTTACTCAGCCGGCCAGGAATGAGTTAAAACAAATGTATAAAATTATTTTTAAGATTCGCAAAAACACGGAGGATCGGGTTGGCAAAATTATTAGAGGGTAAGATTGTTGCGGATCAGATTAAAACGGATCTCAAGATTAGTGTGCAGCGCTTAAAGCAGGCTCCGGTTTTAGCAAGTATTTTAGTGGGAGATAATCCTGCTGCGGTGGCTTATGTGGAAGCGCAAGCTAAAATCGCGCAGAGTTTAGGAATAACCTATAAACTGCATCAGTTCGCGCAGAGCATCTCTGAGGATGCGTTGATTGATTTTGTGCTTAAGCTTAATGCCGATGTTTCGGTTAACGGTATTATTGTGCAGATGCCGCTTCCGCAAAATATTAGTTATATGAGAATCTGTGAGTTTATTCAGCCGCATAAGGATATCGAGGGGATGCATCCGACCAATATCGGTAAACTGCTTTTTGGGCGGGCGAGGATCGTGGCTTGCACGGCAAATGCGGTAATGGAGTTATTAAATTCTACCGGAATAAATTTGTATGGGAAGGAAGTGGTGGTGGTCGGACATAGCGTAATTCTGGGCAAGCCGTTGTCGATGCTGCTGCTGGAAAAGTTTGCTACGGTGACGATCTGCCATATTGCTACTAGTGAGGCCGGGAAACTTCAGGAGCATGTAGAAAAGGCGGAAGTGTTGATTGTGGCGGTCGGCCAGGCGGGTTTGATTAAAGGGGAATGGATTAAGACTGGCGCGATTGTGATTGATGTGGGAATTAACCGGGTGAATGAAAAAATTGTGGGTGATGTGGAGTTTGCGGCAGCGCAAAAACGCGCCGCCTGGATTACTCCGGTACCGGGAGGGGTAGGCCCGCTGACGGTTGCGATTTTAATGCGTAACCTGGTTGAAGCAACTCAAGCGCAGCAATAGTGTTCTTTTAAATTTTTTGCGGTTTGTTGTATTGTGAGATACGCGGGTCCTGCCTGCCAATCCACCTCTGCCT
>Ga0172370_10003925_pt1 | contig 20284 bp, 10 predicted proteins | sample LakKiv5m_FD_114538 | JGI IMG/M metagenome (GOLD analysis project Ga0172370, IMG submission 114538) | Freshwater microbial communities from Kabuno Bay, South-Kivu, Congo - kab_022012_11.5m | ecosystem: Environmental > Aquatic > Freshwater > Lake | place: Democratic Republic of the Congo...
TCTTTTTTGGACCATTTTCTGTCAAAGAACAAGATATTTGATAATATAAAAGTAAAAATCAATGATTTTCTAAGAAATATAAGTCCCAAAAATGTAAAAAACACTTTTTCAGGGGAGACTAAAAACAGGAATTAGGAATTAGGGAAAAGCAAAGATGCCGTGAAGAGCAAATGTTTGCTTTTACTTGCAACTTGTTTCGACTTTCGACTTGCAGACTTATAAGAATAGAAACATTGACAATAAACAGAAAAAATGAACATCTTGACACAAAATAACGAAATCGGTACCGTATGGCAGCGGTCGGCGGCGATGGAACCGCGCTGCGGATTCGGGGAATTGGGAATATGCTGTAAAGTCTGTTTTATGGGGCCTTGCCGGATAGACCCATTCAATGAAGGGGCGAAATGGGGGGTGTGCGGGGCGACGGCGGAAGTGATTGCGGCGCGGAATTTTGCGAGGATGATCGCCGCCGGAACAGCGGCGCATTCCGACCACGGACGCGATGTGGCGCACGCGCTATTGACGGCGGTGGAAAATCCTGCATCAGGGTACCAGATTAAAGATATGCGTAAATTACACCGAACCGCCAAGTATTTCAATATCAAAACCGATAACCGGCCGGTTTCAGATATTGCCCGCGATTTGGCCAAAGCCGCTTTGAATGAATTCGGTCAGCAGGAAGGATTTTTGCATTTCCTCAACCGAGCGCCGGGATTAAGGCAGGATTTATGGAAGCGGGAAGGAGTGCTGCCCCGCAATGTCGACCGGGAAGTGGTGGAAACTATGCACCGAACCACTATGGGCGTCGATCAGGAACACCGCAGCATTATGCGGCAGGCGGTGCGCACTTCATTAGCCGACGGCTGGGGCGGGTCGATGATCGCTACGGAATTGCAGGATATTTTATTCGGGACACCTTCGCCGATTAGAGGACAGGTGAATCTGGGCGTGCTATCCGAGGAAGAAGTCAATATCGTAGTTCACGGCCATGAACCTGTGTTATCGGAAATGATCGTAATCGCCGCGCAGGAGCCGGAAATGTTGAAATTAGCGCGGGAAAAAGGCGCGTCCGGCATCAATTTAGCCGGGATTTGCTGCACCGCCAATGAAATTTTGCTGCGGCACGGCATCCCGGTGGCGGGGAATTTCTTACAGCAGGAATTGGCTATATCCACCGGCGCGGTGGAAGCGATGGTAGTGGATGTGCAATGCATTATGGCTTCGCTGGGGGAATTCTGCAAAGGGTATCATACCAAGCTTATCACTACTTCCGCTAAAGGGCAGATGGAGGGAGTGACCTACATCCCATTTTCGGAAAAGAACGCATTGGAAAAGGCGCGGGAAATTGTCCGCGCCGCGGTGGAAAATTTCCCCAAACGCGGAGCCGTCGATATACCAAAGGAACGGATGGATTTGATCGCCGGATTCAGTCACGAAGCGATCAATTATATGCTGGGCGGGACTTTCCGGGCATCATATACTCCGTTGAACGACAATGTCATCAACGGCCGGATTAAAGGCGTCGCCGGAGTGGTCGGCTGCAATAATCCCAAAGTGGCTTATGACAAACAGCATATCGATTTGGTCAAAGAACTCATCGCTAACGATATATTAGTAGTGCAGACCGGGTGTTCGGCGATAGCTTGCGCGAAAGCAGGATTGCTCATCCCGGAAGCGGCGAAATACGCGGGTCCGGGACTGCGGGAAGTATGCGAAACCGTGGGGATGCCGCCGGTACTGCATTCCGGTTCCTGCGTGGATAATAGCCGCATATTGATTGCCCTATCGGAAATGGTGAATACCGGAGGATTGGGGAAAGATATCAGCGATTTGCCGGTGGCGGGAGCTGCGCCGGAATGGATGAGCGAAAAAGCCATCGCTATTGGGCAGTATTTTGTGGCTTCCGGTGTTTATACCGTTTTTGGCGTGGGATTGCCGGTTTTCGGAAGCAGGGTTTTCACCGATTATTTGTTCAAAGAGATGGAAGCGATTTACGGCGGGAAATGGGATTGCGAACCCGATGCGGGTAAAATGGCGGGAAAAATCATCGACCATATCCAGTTGAAACGGGAAAAGTTGGGTATCAGCAAGGCGCGGGAACGGGTGTTGTATGATATGGAGATGAGAAGAGAAATCAAGTAAGGTCAAAGGTCAAAGGTCAAAAAAGAAGACTTTAGACTTTGGACTTTAGACTTTGGGAAAAGCATTCAATCCCGAAGGGATTGTCTGTGAATAGCCGTAGGCGAAAGCCTACGGAAAAGTAAAAATAAAAAAACTTGCAACCTGAAATTTGAAACCTGAAACTTGAGACACGAGACACGAGTCACGAGACTTTAGACCAGAGACCAGAGATTAAAGACCAGAGACCAAGGAGATACATTGTCCAGAATCATCGCCAGCCGGGCGATCAAAGGCGCGCATAAATTAGTCCGGCGCGCTGAACAGGAACTGCAGTCCGCTTTAGCGGCGAAAAGCGCCGAAACCAAAGTCGAATTCCCTAATACCGGATATTATCTGCCGATTTCCTATGGGATTTTGGGGATGCGCATCGAAACCATCGGCGGATTGACGGATTTACTGCGCCGGGCGCAGGATTTATTGCCGCCGGCGCCGACTGACCGTTTATGGACGCCGTATTTGGGGCAAACTTTGGATGCGGGGATGGCGGCTTTGTTCGCCGATGAAATTATCGAAGCGCTGAAATATACTCAAACGCCGTTACCTTATTCCACCGGCTTGAGCCCGGAAAACGGCAATATCTGGCTGGGAGCAGCTAATGATGTAATAATGCGCGAACGCGGCATTGAATTCGTCGACGGCACCGCGCCTGGATTCGCTGCTATCGTAGGGAAATGTCCTAACAAAGAAACCGCTGTGAAAATCGCCCGCGAATTGCAGGAGAAGAATCTCTATGTCTTTATGTCGGCGGGGACCGAGGGCGGGTCGATTGCTGAACAATTACGGGAAGCGGGAGTGCAGTTGGGATGGGAAACGCGTTTAGTCCCGTTCGGCAAAGATGTTACCGCCACCATTCACGCGTTGGGATTTGCGGTCAGGGCGGCGTTGTCTTTTGGAGGAGCTCAGCCCGGTGATTATAAAAAGATTTTGGAATACAACAAAAACCGAATTTTTGCTTTTGTGCTGGCTTTCGGAGAAGTCGATGATGAAAAGCACGCTCAAGCGGCGGGGGCGATTAATTTCGGTTTCCCGGCTATCGCCGACACCGATATCGGACAAATTTTGCCTACGGGAGTATGCACTTACGAACATGTAGTTTCGCCGGTGCCGCATAATGAAATCGCAGCCAAAGCTATCGAAGTGCGGGGATTGAAAGTCAACATCACTAAAGTCCCCATTCCGGTGCCGTTCGGGCCGGCTTTCCAAGGCGAACGGGTGCGCAAAGAAGATATGTATGTGGAAATGGCGGGCGGGAAAGCGCCGGGATTTGAATACTGCTATATGAAGGAATTGTCTCAAGTTGAAGACGGCAAAATCGAAGTGTTGGGCCCGGAAATCGACGATTTGCCGGAAGGGGCGAAAGTTCCTTTAGCCGTGTGGATCGAAGTTGCCGGGCGCAAGATGCAGGTCGATTTCGAACCGATTTTGGAAAGACAATTACACGACTATTTCAATTGCGCGCACGGGATTTTTCATGTGGGACAGCGGGATATTAACTGGGTGCGCATCAGCAAGGAAGCTCAGAAAGCCGGATTTAAATTCAAACATTTCGGTTCGATTGTGCACGCTAAATTCCACAGCGAATACGGCGCGATTGTGGATAAAGCGCAGGTGCAGGTGATTACCGATGAAAAAACCGTGCTCGACCGTATCGAAACCGCCCGCAAAGCTTACCGCGAACGGGAAGAACGAATGGCGGGCTTGGTCGATGAATCGGTGGAGACATATTATTCCTGTCTGCTGTGCCAATCCTTCGCCCCTAATCATGTCTGCATTATCACTCCGGAACGGTCCGGATTATGCGGCGCTTATAATTGGCTGGACGGGAAAGCGGCTTACGAAATCAAGCCTGCCGGACCTAATCAACCGGTAGTAAAAGGCCGGATTATCGATGAATTTAAGGGGCAATGGGCGGGAGTGAATGAATATGTTTACAAGAATTCGCATAAGACTTTGGATGCGTTCAACGCTTACAGTTTAATTGAATTTCCTATGACCTCCTGCGGGTGTTTCGAATGCATTTCCTGCGTATTGCCCACTTGCAACGGGATAATGACGGTGTTCCGGGAATACGGGGATATGACGCCCAGCGGGATGCGGTTTACCACTTTGGCGGGGACGGTGGGCGGGGGATTGCAGACGCCGGGATTTATCGGACACAGCAAACATTATATCGGTTCTAAGAAGTTTATCCGGGCGGAAGGTGGAATTTTACGATTGGTATGGATGCACAAAACTCTTAAAGAGACGATGCGGGAGGTGATAAATCAGCGGGCGGAAGAATTGGGGGTGCCGAATTTCCTGGATAAGGTAGCGGATGAAGATGTAGGTTCGACCGAAGAAGAGACGCTGGAATTTCTGATGAAAGTGAATCATCCGGCGATGTCGATGCCGGCGCTTTTTTAAAAAAAGGATTTGGGATTTAGGATTTGGGATTTAGGGAAAAGTAAAAGCAATTTAACAGGGATGAAGGGGATATTAGCGGATTAAAGAAATTATAATTATCTTGCTTAATCGCCTTAACATGTATTATTCACAAATATTGTGAATAATAATTCTAACATAAATAAATACAAATATTTATTGTAGGGACGAGGCAGCGCCTCGTCCAAATAGATTGACGAGCCGTTGGCTCGTCACTACAAATGCAAAAACAAACTGCCTTTCTCACAAATGGCGATTTTATGAATAGTGCAGGTTAATAGCCTGTGAATGCTTTTCGCTTTTAAATCATATATCAATTATCATATATCACATATCATATATCGCTTTTGAGTAAGACTATTGCCATAGCGGGAAAAGGGGGAGTGGGCAAATCGACTATCGCGGCGCTGCTCATCCGCTGGTTGAACGAGCTGGGAGTGAAGTCGGTTTTAGCGGTGGATGCGGACGCTAATACCAATCTGCCGGATTTGCTGGGAGTGAAAGTGGAAAATACCATTGGTTCTATCCGAGAGGAACTAAAGGACAAAGTACAGGACTTACCCGGCGGGATAACCAAACAGCAGTTTTTCGAATATAAAATCCACCAGGCTTTGGTGGAGACGCCGGGATTTGATTTAATCGCTATGGGAAGGCCGGAAGGGCCGGGATGTTACTGCTATTCCAACAATCTACTGAGGGATATTTTAAAGACTATTTCCGACCAATATCAGTATATTGTCATCGATAATGAGGCGGGGATGGAGCATTTGAGCCGCCGCACAGTGCAGGAAATCGATTTGTTGTTGATCGTATCCGACCCTTCGGTTCGAGGCGTGCAGACTGCGGGCAGATTGAGTCGACTGCTAAGGGAGTTGGATACTCGAGTGCAAAGTAAGTATTTACTAATCAATCGTGTAACCGGTCAATTAGCTGCGGCGGTGGAACAGCAGGCGGAAATCGAAGGACTACTGATTGCCGCGATATTACCGGACGACGAAGCGGTGAGGATAAACGATGGCAACGGATACTGTATTTTCGATTTGCCGAAGGATTCAAAAATAGTAGTAAGTTTAAACGATTTGTTTAATGATATAGACCTGCTCCGTGCTGTCGATCCTCTGCGGTCGACAGCGTATTAACACAATACCGGTAAATGGCGTCGACTGCGGAGAGTCGACACCACAATTTTGGAAGAAAACTGACCATCCGATGAACTTCGAAATTCCGAAAGAGACATTTTCCACAGCAATTAGAACTGTTACTATTGGATCGACACCAGCTGAGGGAGGAACTCGCAGTAAAACCGTCACTATTGGCGGCGCCACCGCGCTGCCCTTTCACACTTTTGAAGGATATTTCCCGCATAAGCCGGTCATCGCAATGGAGGTGTTCGATACTCCGCCGAAAAAATATCCACAGTCATTGCTGGATTATTTTGGAACAGTCCTCGACAAACCGGCGGAAATGGCGAAAAAATGCGTGAATGAATACGGCGCGGATTTAATCAGCGTGAGACTGGAAGGCACGCATCCCGACCGAGGCAATAAAAGCGCCGACCAGGCGGCGGAATTGGTGAAAGAAGCGCTATCCGCTGTAAATGTCCCTTTGATCATCACCGGACACGCTTTTTTCGAGAAGCAGAATGAAGTGATGCGTAAAGTGGCGGAAGTTTCCGCGGGGGAAAACTGCCTCATCAATTGGGTGGAGAAAGACAATTACAAAACTATCGCTGCGGTGTGTTTGGCGCATCATCATTGTCTGGTGGCGCAATCGCCGATCGATGTCAATATCGCTAAACAATTGAATATTCAGCTTACGGATATTTCCTTTCCGGCGGATAAAATCATAATGGATCCGTTGTCCAGCGCGCTGGGGTATGGTTTGGAATACACTTATTCGATAATGGAACGGATTCGGATTTTAGGATTGTCCGGCGATAAAATGCTCAATATGCCGATGCTAATCAATCCGGGCCCGGAAAGTTTGAACTGCAAGGAAGCTTGGGCGGCGGATAATGTCAGTCCCGAATGGGGGCGGCAGGAATTGCGCACGGCTTATTGGGAGACGGCGACGGCAATGAGTCTGATGCTGGCGGGAGCGGAAATTTTAGTGATGTATCATCCGAAGGCGGTGGAAACGGTGAGGAAGAAGATTGAGGAAATTCTAAATTCGAAATTCGAAATTCGAAATTCGAATCCTGAACTTTGACCCGTCAAGCCGGAACCCAAAGGCTTTAGGCTCAAGGCTAAAGGCTAAAGTGAACAGACTAAAGTCTGTTCTCCCCAATAATGGGAGGTCGGACTTTAGTCCGACACCTAATTGACAATCTGCATTCCCACGCTGGAGCGTGGGAACGAGAAAATTCGAAATTCGAAATTCGAAATTCGAATCCTGAACTTTGACCCGTCAAGCCGGAACCCAAAGGCTTTAGGCTCAAGGCTAAAGGCTAAAGTGAACAGACTGAAGTCTGTTCTCACCAATAATGGGAGGTCGGACTTTAGTCCGACACCTAATTGACAATCTGCATTCCCACGCTGGAGCGTGGGAACGAGAAAGAATAGGGTATCTGTCAGGTCCCCGCTTCGCTAAAGACCTGACAGAGCATCAATAGGCTGTCAGACAAGGGCGTCTTACACCACAGCGGAATCTGCATTCCCACGCTGGAGCGTGGGAACGAGAAAAATTCTAAATTCTAAACTCGAAATTCGAAATTCGAAATTCGAATTCCGAATTCCCAAGTACCCGAATTACCGATTAACCAAATTCCCGAATCCCCGATTGGAGAAAAAATGGCCCTGACCGGCTTAGAAATATTCAAATTACTGCCCAAGACAAATTGTAAGGACTGCGGATTGCCCACCTGCCTGGCTTTTGCGATGCAGTTAGCTCAGAAAAAAGCGGAATTATCCGCTTGCCCTCACGCTTCGGAAGAGGCTAAACGGATATTGGGCGCGGCCAGCGAACCGCCGATGCGCACGATTAAAACCGGCGCCGGCGAATTCGCTTTGGAAATGGGCGGCGAAACGGAAATGTTCCGCCACGAAAAGACTTTCTACCATCAAACCGCCATTTTTATCGCCGTCGAGGACAATTGGAATGAAGATAGAATCCGTTCGGTCATGACTGAAGCGGATAATTATATGGTGGAAAGAGTAGGGGAGAAGCTGACCATCGACGGATTTTGCCTTAATAATGTTTCCGGCGATGAAAATAAGTTCCTTAAAGCGGTGAGTATATATAAAGAAACAAGCCTGAGACCGGCAATTCTATGCGGTAAAAATACTGCGGCGATGCGCAAGGCGGCGGAATTGTTAAACGGACGGAAGCCCATTATCTGCCCGGCGGACGGTGAGATTGAGGAATTCCCAAGTATTGCTAAAGATTGCGGCGGTTCGTTGGTAGTGTCCGACGCCGATTTCACTCAACTGGCGGAAAAGACGCAGAAAATTCTGGACAGCGGATTTAAAGAAATCATCCTTAATTCAAATTCTGTCGGTGCCGGGGATTTATTGCAGAAAAACACCATTATGCGGCGGGCGGCTTTAAGGAAAAGCTTCAAAGCTTTTGGATTTCCTACTATCTCTTATATCAGAGGCGATGACGATGGGGAAATATTGGCGGACGCTTCACTGGCGGTGTGCAAATATTCCGGGGCGATAGTAGTTCCCCGGTTCTCTAAAGAACTTCTTTTCACTTTATTTACATTAAGACAGAATATTTACACCGATCCGCAGAAACCGATTCAGGTCGATCCCCAAATCGCCGCTATCGGCGAACCGGCGGCCAATTCCCCGGTTTTCGTCACTACCAATTTTTCCTTGACTTATTTCATCATTTCCGGTGAAATTGAAAATGCGGGGATCTCGGCTTGGCTTTTGATACCGGATTGCGAAGGGATGAGCGTATTGACCGCTTGGGCGGCGGGGAAGTTTTCCGGGCAGAAAATCGCTAATTTTGTCAAGGAAACGGGTCTCTCGGAAAAAGTCTCTACGCGGGAAATTGTCATCCCCGGTTATGTCGCTTCGATAAGCGGCGATTTGGAAGAAGCTTTACCGGGGTGGAAAGCTGTAGTCGGGCCGCAGGAAGCTTCGGATATGGCGGCGTTTATTAAGAATTACTGTCGAAATTAGAAGCAAATAACAAGTAAAAGCTTACAGCTTACAGCTTACAGCTTACAGCTTACAGCTTACAGCTTACAGCTTACAGCTCACAGCTCACAGCTCACAGCTTACAGCTTACAGCGCAAATCTCAAAGCTCAAAGCTTAAATCTCAAAGCTAACATGCCAATTGCTAATAGCCACAAGGTAACAGCTACCAGCCACCAGCCAATATGCCTTTCCGCATTGAAATAGAACCGCTCGCCCTTTCAGCGGAGGCTGAAAGCGGGGAAAACCTGCTGGAAATCCTGCAGAAGGCGGGGGTGCAGATAGAAGCGGAATGCGGGGGGCAGGGGATTTGCGAAACCTGTGCAGCTATCTTACTCGACGGCGTTTGTGAAATCGAGGGGCGGAAAGTCGAGGAAGGGATAATCAAGACTTGTCAAGCGGCAGTATGCGGCGATGCGCGGCTGAAAATCACGGATTACCGGCCTTACAGCGGGGGAAAAGATTACAGCGTCCTGCCTTTGGAAGAACTTCATTTTACCGTTCCGGGGGAATTCTCCCCTTTAACAAAAATAAAAACTTTTAAACTTGACGAACCTACACTCGAAGCGAACGAATCGGATTGGGGGAGACTTACCCGCGCTGCGGGATTGAGGGAAAATACTATATGCAGTTTATCGGTTTTACAGCGTCTGCCGCAAGCTGTCAGGGCGGAGGACGGCAGAGTATCGTTGATAATATCCGGCAAGTCCGGTGAAGAGAGAATAATCGATATCCGCGCCGGGGATAGAGTCAGGAATTACGGTATCGCCTGCGACATTGGCACTACTACTATAGCATTACATTTGGTGGATTTGGCGGACGGCAGTATCGTTACAACGGTTTCGGATTACAACGGGCAAATTTTATGCGGGGCGGATGTGATTTCCCGCATCATTTATGCCGGACGACAGGATAGATTAGCTGAACTGCGCAAGAAAGCCGTCGATACGGTTAATAATCTGATCAATCGCACTGTCACCGACCGTAATATCCGGCGGGAAGAAATCATGGCGGTGGTATTCGCCGGGAATACTACGATGGCACACCTGTTTCTTGGGATCGCTCCCGGGAATATCCGGTTGTCGCCTTATGTCCCGGCGGTAAAGAATTTACCGATTTTGTGCGCCGGGGAATTGAATTTGGCGGTGAATCCGCAAGCATTGGTCTATATTGCGCCTGCAGTCGGCAGTTATGTCGGCGGCGATATAACCGCCGGAGTGTCGGCGGTGGAATTGTTGGAACATAAAGGCGGTGTCAGGTTATTCATCGATGTAGGAACTAACGGCGAATTAGTGTTGATAGGCGATAAATGGATGATAGGCTGCGCTTGTTCGGCGGGACCGGCGTTTGAAGGCGCGGGGATAAGCTGCGGGATGCGGGCGGCGGAAGGGGCGGTGGAAGGTGTAAAAATCGAGGCGGAGAAGGAAAAAATCGATTTGCGTATAATCGGCAGCGGCAAAGCGAAAGGGATTTGCGGTTCCGGGTTGATTGAATTGACGGCGGAATTGTTCCGCAACGGTATCATCGCCCGCGATGGCAAATTCACCGAAAAGAGTTTTAATCAGCGAATCAAAGGTGAAGGCGGCAGGAAGAGATTTTGTCTGCTGACCGAAAAGGAAAATCCCGGCGGCGGGGATATTTCTTTCAGTGAGCACGATATAGCTAATATCATCCGCGCCAAAGCGGCGATTTTCTCCGCGATTTTATTCCTGCTTAAAATGACCAAACTTACCTTCACTGAGATTGAAAAATTTTATATTGCAGGCGGATTCGGCCGGAGTCTTAATATCGCCCGTGCGCAGGAAATCGGTATGCTGCCGCTAATACCGGAAGAAAAATTCGTCTACCTGGGCAATAGTTCGCTCACTGGCGCATACTATGCTTTATTGTATGAAGGGCAGAGAATAAATCTTGAAAATATTGCTAAGAGTATGACTTATTTGGATTTATGTTCTATGCCTGGCTATATGGATGAATTCATCGCAGCTTGTTTTCTGCCGCATACGGAGGGGAAGTTGTTTAAGTAAGTCGAAAGTCGAAAGTCGAAAGAATTGAACACTTGAAAGCTTTCATCTAACTTACCGATTTACACTATTTTTTAAATCAACATTTTTAGTCATTGAGTTCAATATGAAAATTTCAAAAAGCAGACTTTTTATCGGCTTGGTAGCTTTGATAATAATCATTATTGTGATTTTAATAATGAATATTAAGAAAGAGGAAACTACCGGCTTAGTGACGGAAATCGAATATGAAGCGGAAGGATTTCCGGTGCAAATTCAGGTGTTGACGCTTTCCACGCTGGAAAAGAGCATTATGGTCACCGGCAGCGCCAAAGCTCAGCGGGATATTACCCTGTTGTCGAAAGTCGGGGGGGATGTGGAACGGATTTGCGTCAGAATGGGTGACGCTTTCCAGGCGGGGGACACTTTGGTGGAAATGGATCGTGAATCCGCGGTATATCTGTATAATCAGGCTAAGGCTGCACATATTGCGGCGGAAGCTGATTACAATTCCGCGCTGGCGGATGTGAAAAGATTTGAGAATTTATATAAGCAAGGCAGTATATCCATCAAGGAACTGCAGGATGTGCAGATGATGGAGACGCGTATGCGTTCCGGGGAAATAGCGGCGAAAGCCGCCCGCGACCTGGCTTGGAAAAATTTGCAGGAATGCGCAGTCACTGCGCCCTTCGCCGGATACACCGGGGAAATTATGGTGGAGAAGGGGGATAATTCTATGCCGGGGCAGCCGGTCATCCGCGTGGTGGACATCGATACTGTTGTCATCGAAATCGGATTCACGGCGGAGGAAGCGGGTAAAATCAGCCGCGGCCGGACGGTGACAGCGGTCTTTAACGACTTCGGCGGATTTGCGGCTAAAGGCTATATCGAATCTATCAGCCCGGCGGCGAATGCCAGCGGGACTTACAGCGCTAAGATTTTCCTCCCCAACCGGAGCTTGAAAATCAAGCCTGGATGGATGGCTAAAGTCCGTATCACCGCCCGGAAATATGATAATATCATCGCTATCCCCCGGAGTGCAGTGGTGGAAAGAGGCGAAAAAAAAGTAGTATTTGTAGCTTTGAATGGGACGGCGCGGGAAAGATTGATTGAAATCGGCGATTATAATGAAGATTTATACGAAATAAAATCGGGTTTGGCGGTCAATGATACTTTGATAGTTTTAGGTCAGACGACGCTTAAAGACAGCAGTAAAGTCATAATTTCGCAATGAATTCAGTAAAAATAACAAGTAACAAGTAACAAGTATCAAGTAAAAGCGGATTATTGTTCGATATGGATTTCCGAAAACATTGCTTTACTTGCAACTTGTAACTTGCAGCTTTCATCTTGCGTCTCGCAGCTAAAAATTAATTCCAGTTATACCTATGATAAAATTTTCCGTAAAAAATCCGGTAGCCGTCAATTTGCTGATGGCTGCCATCATCATTTTAGGCGTTCTGTGTATGATGGGGCTGCCGCGGGAATTGATGCCGAAGATCACCTTCAACTGGGCTTTTGTGGTGATTCAGTATCCCGGCGCTACGGCGGAAGAAGTGGAAAAGCTGATTGTGATTCCAGTGGAGAATGAAATCGCCGATGTGACCGGCATCGATATGATCAGTTCTTCTTCTTCGGAAAACCATGCTTTCTTCTGGGTAAAATTTGATGAGATGAGCCGCAGCCGGTTCGAGAGATGTTTGCAGGAACTGAAAACGGAGATCGACAAAGCGAATATCCCGGTGGAAAGTGAAGATATTATTGTGGACGATTTCGATACTGACGATTTTGTCCCGGTCATTTCTATGTCGATTTACGGCGATGTCGATGAAAAACAGCGAAAAGCGCTGGCGGATGATTTAAAGGACCGTTTGGCCTTATTGACCGATGTATCCACCATAGCGGTCACCGGGGTGCGGGAGCGGGAAATCTGGATAGAAGTCAATCCCGATATGCTAAAGTTGTATAATCTTCCGTTGGAACAACTTTCCGCCGCACTGGCGATTTACGGATTGAATATCCCCGGCGGTTCGATGAATATCGGGCGGAAAGAATATTTCATCCGCACGATCACCGAATTCAAGAATATCGAACAGATTGAAAATGTGGTAGTGAGGAACCTGCCTGGGGGGAAACATATCAAGGTCAAGGATGTGGCGAAAGTATCGGACAATTGGGAAGACGCTTCCACTATATCGAGGCTGGACGGTAAGCCGTCGGTCACTTTAAACATCTCTAAAAAGAGCAAAGGTAATTCTATTGCCTTAATCAAACAAATACGCGCCATCGGCGAGGAATTTTCGCAAACGCTGCCTCCGGGAGTAAAATTATTCTATTCCAATGATAATTCCGTTTATATTAACGATATATTGAATAAACTGCAGAACAACGCCATCGCCGGTATGATTTTAGTCGCTGCGGTATTATATGTTTTCTTAGGCTGGCGGAACGCCATATTTACCACGCTTAGCATTCCCTTAAGTTTTTTTGTCACCTTTATATTTATGTATTATACCGGCGATTCATTGAATGGCAGTTCGCTGTTTGGATTGGTGTTAGTATTAGGGATAATCGTAGATAACGCCATCATTGTGGTGGAAAATTGCTTCCGCTATCGTTTGAATGGCTATAGCCGCGAACAAGCCGCAATGTTGGGCACTAAGGAAATTGTGGCGCCGGTAGTATCGTCAACTTTGACGAATATCGCCACTTTTATTCCCCTGATGCTGTTACCGGGCGTGATGGGCAAATTTATGCGGATTGTTCCGATAGTTGTTTCGATGGCTTTGATGGCTTCATTAGTCGAATCATTTTTAATACTTCCTTCACAGATTGCTGATTGGAGCAGTAAGAAGCCGCAGGAAACGGGAATGATGGGCTGGATTAAACCGATGCGCCGGTTTTATGGGAAAGTAATTAAGAAGGCGCTGCGCCGGCGTTATCTGGTGGTCAGCGGAGTTTTATTGATAGCGCTGTTTTCACTAGCGCTTATACCTTTAGTAGGGGTGGAACTTTACCGTGATGAAGAAATTTCCGAATTCTATGTACAAGTCTATATGCCGATCGGCACGAATTTGGAAGAGACGGATGCGGTTATCCGTCATTTTGAACAACGCTTATTCGATTTGCCCAAAAGCGAAGTGGAGGGGATTATCGGCAATCCCGGTCTGGTGATTACGCAGGATAATTGGATTTACAGCCCGCATGTTGGTCAGGTGGTGGTGGATTTGGCGGAGCGGAAATATCGCGAGCGCGATTTGAACGCGGTCATCGCTGAAGCTCGGGAACGCATCAAAGGCATCGCCGGACCTGAACGAGTGGAAATCGCTAAGACTCCTTCCGGACCTCCTACAGGCCGCCCGGTGGAAGTGAAAGTCAAAGGCAAGCATTTGGCTGATTTGAAAGCTATATCTTTGGAACTGCAGGAATTTTTAAAAAATGCTCCCGGAGTATATGATGTCGGCGATAATTTGCAGCTGGGCAAACCGCAGTTGAACATTACCGTAGATCCCGACAAAGCCGGATTGTATCATCTAAGCGCGATGCAGGCGGCGATGTATGTGCATACTGCGGTTGAAGGAGTGAAGGCGACGGTTTTCCTCGATGGGGACGAAGAAGTGGATGTGCGGGTTAAATATCTGCCGGATTATGTCAAGTCGTTAAACGATATCGACCGGATAGAAATTCCTTCTCCAACCGGGGGTATGGTGCCATTCAGCAATATTGCCCGCATCGATACCGGTTCCGGCATTGCGGAAATCAACCGCTACAAACGAGACCGGGCGGTGACGGTTTTCGGCAATATCGATAAGGATAGGACCACATCGGTCAAGGTCAATACGGAATTAAAAAAATATTTTCAGGAACGCATACTGCTTCGTTATCCGGATTACAAACTGGATTTCACCGGCGAATTCGACGAATTTAAAAAAGCTTTTGAAGGATTGATGAAGTTATTCGGATTAGGAATAATATTGGTATATCTGATATTGGGTATTCAATTTAAATCCTTCATTCAGCCCTTGATAATAATGATAACCATTCCTTTTGCATTGATTGGCGCGATGATCGGGCTGTTGATCAATGGCGAACCGTTTTCCCTGATTGCGATGTACGGATTTGCGGCGTTGGCCGGTGTAGTGGTCAATGATGCGATTGTGATGATAAGTTTTATCAATAATGCCCGTGAAGAAGGCGTATCGCCTTGGCGGTCGACCATATTAGCGGGAAAACTACGCCTGCGTCCGATTTTCCTGACTTCCATAACTACTATCTTTGGAGTATTGCCGATGGCTTTAGGGATAGGCGGGAAATCGGCGGTGTGGTCGCCGATGGCGAATATCATCGCCTGGGGAATGACTACCAGCACGATTTTGACCTTATTGATTATCCCCGCGGTTTATACTATAGTGGTCGATGATTGGGGGAAAGGGAGGAAGAAGCGGCGGATAGGGAATAGGGAAAAGTAAAATGCAGGATTTGGGATTTGGGATTTAGGGGAAAAGCAAAAGCAATCCCAAAGCGATTAACAGGGATGAAGGGGATAAAGAGGATAAAAGTAAAAACAAAAGCATTCACCACCGAGACACAGAGAAAAGCAAAAGCGAAGATTTGAACCGCTGATAAAAGCGGATAAAAGCTGATAAAAGCAAAGCAAAAGCAAATCCGAATGCAGAATGTAGAATATAGAATATTGAATGTAGAAGGAAAGTAAAGCTTAATTCCCGCTTTCCTATCTGTCCGGAAATGCTCAATAATTTGTCATTCCCGCGAAAGCGGGAATCCGGAGGTTTGATAATTATGGAATTACGGATATTGGCTTTCGCCAGTATGTCGCCCTGCGGTCGTTCTTGGACGAGGCGCTGCCTCGTCCCTAAAAATATTTTCTACGATTAATTCTGTCAAAAAAAACTTGATAAATTTTGAGAATACTATGCCGGATTCAAATCAAAATGATTTAGCTGCTGAAACAGCCGATCCCGGAAAAACCGCTAAACAGGGGCTCTCTTCCGGGGCTTACGGCGGGATTCATGGCGACGACTATCGACCTTATATCTCGCCGGACCGGATAATGCCGGAATTTACTTTGCGAGCGGTGATTTTGGGCTGCATTTTGGGAGTATTGTTCGGAGCGGCAAATGCGGCGGTGGGGCTGAGAGTGGGATTGACCATCAGCGCTTCCATTCCCATTTCCGTGATGGCGGTAGCTTTATTCGGGATGTTGAAAAAGATGGGCGCGCAGAAGGGCAGTATTCTGGAAAACAACATCATTCAGACTATCGGTTCCGCCGGAGAAGCTATCGCCGGAGGTGTGATTTTCACCATACCGGCGTTCTTCCTGACTTCGTTCTTAGCGCCGGGAGTGTTCGACATTACCATACTGCAGATTTTTGTCACGGCGGTTTTAGGCGGTATTTTAGGTGTCTTCTGTATGATACCCTTGCGGCGGTACTTGATTAAGAAGGAACATGGAAAGCTGCCTTACCCGGAAGGGACGGCTTGTGCGGAAGTATTGGTCGCCGGCGATACCGGCGGAACTAACGCTAAACAGGTTTTTCTGGGTTTAGGTGTCGGAGGATTGTATACGGCTTTACTGCGAGGGGCGCGATTATGGAAAGGCGAAGCTGTCACGATGATTCCGGGATTTAAAAATGCTCAACTTAGTCTGGATGTATCCCCGGCTTTACTGGGAGTCGGATACATTCTGGATTATCAAATCAGCGCAATTATGGTGGGCGGGGCGATGATTTCCTGGCTGGGATTGATACCGCTAATATCGCTGATTGGGGAACATCTACCGGGGATAATTTATCCGGGGAATGTCCCAATCGGAGAAATGACCCCGGACGATATCTGGTCGAATTATATCCGCTATATCGGTGCCGGGGCGGTGGCTTTCGGCGGCATCATCACTCTAATCCGCGCCATCCCCACAATCATTGAATCATTCAAGCTGGGGGCGGCGGAAATGATCAAGTCGATGAAGGGTAAATTAGGTATCATCAAACGCACGGAACGGGATATACCGCTGCCTTATGTGGCGATTGGATATATTGTTGTCATTATTCTTTTGGCTTGGGTGCCGCAGCTACCGGTGGGGATAGTCGGCGGACTGCTGATGGCGGTATTCGCCTTCTTCTTCGGTACTGTCAGTTCACGCATAACCGGGCTCATCGGCAGTTCTTCCAATCCGATTTCCGGGATGACCATCGCTACTTTGATTGGAACGAGTTTCACTTTCGTATTATTGGGTTGGACGGGGCCATTGGCGAAAGTGGCGGCTTTATCGGTGGGGGCGGTGGTGTGTATATCCGCTTCCATCGCCGGAGATACCAGTCAGGATTTGAAGACGGGATTTTTGGTAGGAGCGACGCCGTTCTATCAGCAAATCGGATTGATGATCGGAGTGCTGTTTTCTTCCATATTCATCGGTTATACCGTAGTATTGCTGCATAAAACTTACACTATCGGTTCGCCGGATTTAGCCGCCCCTCAGGCGACCATAATGTCCTTTGTCATCGACGGCATTATCGGCGGCAGTCTGCCCTGGGATTTGATTTTCATCGGGGTGGCTTTCGGTATCATAATGGAAATATTGGGCTTGCCGTCATTGCCGCTGGCGGTGGGGATCTATCTGCCGATAGCTTCGATGGCCACGGTATTCGTGGGCGGATGTTTACGCAGAATCATCGAAAAGCGCTCAAAGAGCGAAGATTTGCGGGTGCAGAATCGAGAACGGGGGATATTGTTCGCATCCGGGCTGATCGCCGGGGAAGGGCTGATAATGGTGTTCATCGCTATTATATTGCTATATCTGCAGATGAAGCCGAAAGACGCGGGAATAGGGTACGATTATATGGGCAGCTGGGCGAATTTGGGGAGTTTAGCGATATTTGGGTTGTTGGCGCTAAGTTTGTATAAGTTTTCATATAGGGGGAAGAGTTTGTAAGTTTTCAAGTTAGCAAGTTTATAAGTTTAGGGGCGGCTGATAGCCGCCTTTTTTTATGATGTCTGTGCAAAATATTTGACTGAATAATAATTATTGAATATTTGTACGACTTTAGTTTTCAGAAGTGGCAAAGAATTATAAACAGGACATTTGCTTCAAAGCTTTCCACCTTTCGCAATGATGCAATCGGGGAACTTCAATCCAGTTAAGTGTAACGAATGTTTAATAGTTAGTTTTATCGATTATCCCTCGCAAATGACAACCTTCCCCTCATCCCCTCCGTCTAATCAAGAGTAATACAATCTCATCTCCGGCAAACTCCGCTATTCCATAATAAACATAAAACTTATATCTATATAAATTAAGGATATAACTATGAAATCGTTAATGATTGTGATTTTAACGATGGCGGCTTTTGTTTTAGCGGCCTTTTGTGATGAAATTCACACAGCAGCGGAAAACGGTGATGTGGCGGCTTTGCAGTCTTTGCTGCAGCAAAATCCATCTTTGCTGACGGTAAAGGACAGCGGTGGTAACGCACCTTTGCATTCCGCGGCGATTAAAGGGCAGCTGGAAGCAGTGAAATACCTCATTGCTCAAGGCTGTCCGGTGGATATCGGCGATAATGAGAATACTACACCTTTACAGGTAGCTGGTATGAACGGTCATCTGGAAGTGGTTAAATATCTGCACAAGAAAGGCGCGGATGTTCATCACATCGATGACAATACTTTTACTTCTTTAAGGTGGGCGGCGTATTTCGGGAGGACTGAGGTGGTGGAATATCTAATTTCAAATGGAGTCGATGTAAAATATCAGGATCGCAATCAGCAGACCGCTTTACACGGCGCTTCCGCTTACGGGCATATTGAGACGATTAAAGCGTTAGTTAAAGCGGGTGCGGATATGCAGGCGGTCAACCGTTATAATTTTACGCCTTTGGTAAGCGCTATCTGGGCGGGGAAGATGGAAAGCTTCAAAACATTGCTCGATTTGGGCGCGGACGCGCGTTATAAAAACTCCAACAGGGAAGAACCGGTATTTTTCGCGGCGATGCGGGGGAATTTGGAAGCGCTGAAATTATTAGTCGAGAAAGGGGCGGATGTCAATTGCAAGAGCAATGACGGCTGGACCCCGCTGATGGCTTCCGCCCGAGAAGGCAATGTGGAAATCGCTCAATACTTGCTCGAGCACGGTGCGGATATTAAAAATACTGTAACAGAGGGTAAGCAAACGCTGCTTCATACGGCAATCTGGTCCGACAGTGTCTCTATGGTCAAATTTCTTATTGATAAAAAACTCGATGTCAACGCGAAAAACAATAGTGGAATGACGCCGTTTCTCGCCGCGGTGCCTAATGGCAATTTTGAGATGATCGCCGCTTTAATCGCAGGCGGCGCTAAAGTCAACGATAAATATAAAGATACCGGAAAGACTCCTTTGCATATCGCTGCGACTAAAGGATATGGTGAATTAGTCGAATTAATGATAAAAAACGGCGCTAAAATTAATGCTAAAGATAAAAACGGAAAGACTCCTTTAACCTATGCGCTGAAATATGAACAAAAAAACGCTGCGGAAATCTTGATGGCAAACGGCGCCAAACTAAACGGTGACATTGAGATTGTTCCTACCGAAGTTATTGTAAAGAAGGAACTTGACAAGGGACAGGCAATTTTATGGTATCTGGGAAATTGCGGTTTCGCAGTCAAAACGCAAAATGAATTTATGATATTCGATTATTGGCAGGGGCGGGGAAATCCAGCCGACAATCCTTGTTTGGCAAATGGCTATATAAATCCGGAAATATTAAAAGGCCAGAAGGTCACCGTTTTTGTCACGCATGAACATGGCGATCATATGGATGAAATTATTTTCGGCTGGAAGCAGGTTTTACCGGATGCGAAATTTGTGTTGGGATTTAAACTGGAAAACTTCCTACGGCAATTCCGGGAAGATTATTCCGGATTTGAATATACTTATATGGCGCCCCGGACTACCGCTCAAGTTGGCGATATCGCGATTAGAACGCTAAAGGCCAATGACGCCGGAGTAGGGTATTTGGTCGAAGTCGATGGCTTGAAACTATATCACGCCGGCGACCACGCCGGGTGGAACGAAGGCGAACGAGAAGGCTTCACCTCCGAAATCGATTATCTTGCCCCTTATTGCGAAAATCTGGATATGGCGTTTCTGAATGTCACCGGCTGCCACGCTCATGGTGAAGCTCCTTTACGGGAGGGAACTTATTATACGCTGGACAAATTGCAGCCTAAAATGATGATTCCCACGCACGGGTTGGATCGGGAAGAAGTCTATGGACAGTTTGTGGAAAGGATGAAGAAGGATGGATATTATGTCAAGACTTTCACGGCGGAAAACCGCGGGGATTGGTTCGAATATTCCAGTGAATCATTACGCGCGCAATTAATAAAATAATTAGTGTTCAGTCCCATAAATGTTTATCCTGCATTATTCATAAAATCGTAAAATTATAGAAAACTTCATAGCATTTAGTATTTGTAGGGACGAGACCCTGTCTCGTCCGCTCTTTGGACGAGGCGTTGCCTCGTCCCTACAATAA
>Ga0172370_10003933_pt1 | contig 20267 bp, 21 predicted proteins | sample LakKiv5m_FD_114538 | JGI IMG/M metagenome (GOLD analysis project Ga0172370, IMG submission 114538) | Freshwater microbial communities from Kabuno Bay, South-Kivu, Congo - kab_022012_11.5m | ecosystem: Environmental > Aquatic > Freshwater > Lake | place: Democratic Republic of the Congo...
CCGCCACATCGTCCTTGTTCCCATCCTCAGCGTACTTGGCATGAGAGACGCCGCGCTCTGGTTTGCGGGGACTCAAATTGGCGCGTTCACTTCCTCGCTGCTCACGCTTGCCATTGTTAGCGTCTTCATTACGCTGGGCATGAAGACCTATGCGCGCATCCAAAAAATTTCCTTCTATGGCGGCATCCTCGGCTTGCTGGCGGTGATTGTCCTGCTGCTGAGCGGCTCGCCCGAAGCCTTCAAAACCGGGCTGGAGGCAAATGCTCAGGCGATGTTTGGCGCGAGCGATGTCTATGCCAAAACGGTGGAGCTCGGTCAGGCGGCGGGCGCTATCACCCCGCTGACAGGCGGCTCACTCGCCGCGATTTTCCTTGTCATTCCTTACCTCGTCTTCTTCAACTTGTGGCCCAACTGGGGCGCAACCCTCTACGGCGAAGTGCGCGGCGCAACCGACTTTAAGCGCAACATCTCTGGTATGGGCTGGGCGCTGGGCGTGACGACTCTGCTGGGGATTGTCCTGCTCTTTGCGATTAATAAAACCATCGGCTGGGAGTTCTACGTCAATGCCGGCGGCGCATGGTGGAATTATGCTTGGGGATATGCGCCGGACGCCGCGCCCGCGCTGCCGGTCTGGCCCTACCCTGCGTTGCTGGCATCTTTCCTCACCTCGAACAGACTCGTCCAACTCCTTGTGGTGGTATTGATGAGCCTCTGGTGGTTTGGTTGGAGCGGCACGGTCTTTCTATCTTCCACCCGCGTCATCTTCGCCGCCGCCTTTGACCGCCTGCTGCCCGAAAAAGTGGCGGAAGTGGATGAGCGCACCGGCACGCCGATTTACGCCCTGTTGTTGATGGTGATTCCTTCGGTGGTTGTCGCCTATTTATACGCTTTCAATATCTGGAACTTTGCCACGCTGACGCTTTGCTCCACGCTGGTCATCGCCGTTACTTATCTCGGCACGACCATCTCGGCGATTATCCTGCCTTATACCAAACCAGATTTATACAAAGCCTCGCCGATTGCTAAATACAACATTGCGGGCATTCCTTTAATCACGGTGGCAGGCGTCATCTTCGGCGGCTTCCTCGTCTTCCTGCTTTACCAGTGGATTTTCGACCCGAACGGCTTGTATGGCATCGGCATTAAAAACACCAGCTCGGTGATTTACATGCTAGTCAATTACGCGCTGGCGGCGGTCATCTACTTTGGCTTTAAGGCATACCGCAAGAGCAGGGGCATTGACTTGAACAAGGTGCAAGCGGAAATTCCGGTGGAATAAAATTTTTAAGACTGGCAGGGCAACACGGACTGCAAAATCTCCTGATTTTGCGCTCCAAAGTCGGGAGACTTTGGACTCCGCGATGCCCTGCCGTTTTTTTAGGTGAATGAATGACGATGACCTCTCAAGAAATGTTGGCGGAAGCGCGGCGGCTGACGGCGGAAGCGGAAGCGGCGGGGATTCAACTGCGGGCGCTGGGCGGCTTGGCGGTGAGAATGCGGCGCGAGGTGGCGCATCCGCTCTTTGACCGCAACTTTGCCGACTTTGATTTTGTCGTCTCCAAAAAGCAGCGCCGCGCCTTTGAGTCTTTTATGCAAGCGCAAGGCTATCTGCCCGATAAGCCGTTCAACCTGCTCAACGGCGCGGAGCGGCAACTGTATTATGAAGGCAAGAGTCAAGTGAAGGCGGATATTTTCATCGGCGACTTTGTCATGTGCCACAAAATTCCGCTGGAAGCGCGGCTCAGCGCCGACCCGCTCACCATTCCGCTGGCGGAACTGCTGCTGACGAAGGCGCAAATCCTCGAATTGAATCGCAAGGACGCGCTGGATTTATGCGCCCTGCTGCTCTTCCATGAAACCGGCGAGACGGACGCGGATATTAACTTGCAGGTCATTGCTCAACGCTGCGGCGCGGATTGGGGATTATATAAAACCGTCTCCATCAATTTGGAACGCGCGCGCCAATTTGCCCAAAACGAATCCGCGCTTACGCCGCAAGAACGTGATGTCATTCTGGGGCGCGCTGGCGAAATTCTCCGCGTCTTCGAGTCCATGCCCAAAAGCCCCGCTTGGCAAATTCGAGACCGAGTCGGCGCTCGGGTAAAGTGGTATATTGAAGTGGAGGAAGTAGATAGAGACAGCCGACTAGCAGACTAGCCGACTAGCAGACCAGCCGACTAGCAGACCAGCAGACTAAAAGACTAGAAGACTAAACTCCTATGAATAAAAAAATTCGCTTGTTTTTGACCCTGCTGATTTTATCCATCTCCGCGGCGCTGCTGATGTGGGGGTATGCGCCCAACCCGCGTGAGACGCGCATTCAAACGATTTCACCCGCTGAAATGCAACTCCCTGCGCCATGAAATATAAAATCCTTTTCTCCCTTGTTCTCATATTCCTGCTGGCGGGCTGCGGTTCTGCTATGTCAGCAAGCGGCGGAGCGGGGCAATCCCCTGCCACCGAAGCGCCTGCCGCCACCGAAGCGCCCGCCGCCGCCTTTCCTACTTCCACCGCGCTGCCCGTGCCGCTTCCGGTTAGCACAGTTCAGCCGCCGCCGCGCATGGATGAAACTCGCCGCCTAACGCTGGAGTTTCCCGCCCGCATTCGCGCCGGAGAAAGCGAGAGCATCCGCCTGACATTGGAAGTGGACGAGCTGGGCAACATCACCCCCACCGCAGAATTTGGCGGACACGAGATAACGGGCGATAGCGTGCAAATCCCCAATGTATATGACACCCACTTGCTCAATCTGGAAGCGCAGCTGGATATGGCGGGCATGATAGTAAGCCCGTCCGGCGAAACCAAAGAGTCGCTGACGCGCGGCAGCTCCGCCACTTTCTATTGGACGATTCGTCCGCCGGAGCCGGGGCTATATCGCGGCACGGTGTGGCTGCATCTTAATCTCACCGACCGCCTCACCAAAGAAGAGTCGCGTCTGCCGCTTTCCGCTCAAATTTTGGAAATTCACACCGTAGATTTTTTTGGGTTATCCTTCCGCGTGGCGCAAGCGGGCGGCGTCATTGGCTCTTTTGTTGGGGGCGTGCTGGGCTTTCCATTTTTAGACGACATTCTCAAATGGCTTTTTGGCAGGAAGAAAAAACGCTCACAAAAAAAAGATTGAATTTTCCGCCAACGCGGGTGGAGCGTTTTGCTTCCCCGCGTTTTTTTGCCTCGCCTGAAAAAATATGACAAACATCACCTAAAAAATTGACAGGCTGGTTCTAACCCCTATGGTAGAATGCCCTCGCTTGTACCGCATTTAACAAACGTGCGGCGTAATTAGCATTTCACACGGAGTTGATACAATGAATGAATGGCTGTACGTCCTTTTGTTTATGATTGTGGGCGCGTTGATTCCCGTTGGCGCAATTTTGGGCGGTTTTCTTTTGGGACCGAAAAAGCCCAACCCGTTGAAACAATCCACCTATGAATGCGGCATTGAAGCGGTGGGCGAGGCTTGGGTTCAATTCAAGGCGCAATACTACATCTTTGCGTTGGTCTTCCTCGTCTTTGATGTGGAAGCCGTTTTCCTCTTCCCCTGGGCTGTCAAACTTGGCGCGCTGGGCTTGTATGCCGCGTTAGAAGGCGTTCTCTTCATTGCCATCCTTGTCGTTGGGCTGCTTTACGCTTGGCGAAAAGGAATGTTGGAGTGGGCGTAAATCTTTATTAATAAAGAAACAAGGCTGACGGGATCTTATCCTTTCAGCCTTTTCTTTGTGTAATAGGAGAGACTTATGAATTTTTGGACTGACCCTCTTAAAGTTGCGGCAGACTGGCTGCAAGGCGTTTTTACCAGCTGGGGCATGAACGAAGTTTTCGCGCATGTGCTGGTGGCGTTCTTGGGCGTGTTGCTGCTCATCACCATTCTTATGGTGATAGACATCTTCCTCGTTTGGATTGAGCGCAAAGTGGTGGCGCGTTTTCAAGACCGCATTGGTCCCAACCGACTTGGACCCTTCGGCTTAATTCAACCCTTTGCCGACATTATCAAACTCATCATCAAGGAAGATACCACTCCCGCCGGCGCGGATAAGGTGGTTTACAACCTTGCGCCAATTCTTTCCATGATGTCCGTGCTTATCATCTGGTCGGTTGTGCCGATAGCGCCTGTCATTCTCAGCGTCAATTTGAATGTCGGCGTGTTGTTCCTCATCGCCGCCGGAGCGATTGGCACGCTTTCCATCATCATGGCGGGTTGGTCTTCTAATAATAAATTCGCGCTGATTGGCGCGTTCCGCCAAGTGGCGATGATGGTCGCCTTTGAAGTTCCTATGCTTGCCATGTTGCTCATCCCCACTATTTTTGCGGGTTCAATGAACATGAACGACATCATTCAAGCGCAAGGCGGCTTGTGGTATTTTGTCCTCTCTCCGCTGGGCGCGTTGATTTTTCTCGTTGCCATTATTGCGGAATTAGGGCGCGCTCCGTTTGACCTTTCCGAAGGCGAATCGGAATTGGTGGCGGGCTTCAACATTGAATATTCCGGCATGAAGTTCGGCATGTTCTACGCGGGCGAACTCTTACACGCCATGACCTTTGGCGGCATTTGGGGCATCCTCTTCTTTGGCGGCTATCGCTTCTTTGGGTTGGAACAAGTCAGCCCGTTTTTAGCGATAGCGATTTTCCTTTTCAAAGCCCTGCTTGGCTACTGGGTCATCATGTGGGTTAAGTACACCATGATGCGTATTCGCATTGACCAAATGCTGGTCTTCAACTGGGTCTTCCTTACCCCGCTTTCCTTTGCCTTGCTCATGGTCACTGCGTTGATGAACGCATTGCTGCAAGGCGCGCCCGTCTGGCTTTATGCGGCGGGGATGTTCCTCTCCAACGTGGTGGTCGCTTGGATTGCGTTGGAAGTCGCCCGCTCGGTCAGCCGCAAAGAACGCCAGAAAGTGGAAGGCGTGGCGCAGGTTGCGGAGGCGCATCATTAATCCCTAATGGCTAATTCCTAGTTGCCTTGAATGGGTAATTGGTAATTTAGTAGGAAGTGAAACCTATGACGACAGAACAAATTATTTTTCTCATTGTAGCGGGCGCAACCCTCGCCGCCGGTTTGCTGGTGGTGACGAGCCGCAATTTGATTCACGCCGCCCTGTGGCTGGTGGCGACTCTCTTTGGCGTGGCAATTCTTTACACCCTGCTCAACGCCGGTTTTATTGCGGTGGTGCAAGTGGTGGTTTACATCGGCGCGATAGCCATCCTCTTCATCTTTGCGGTCATGCTCACCCGCAAGGACATGCGCGACAGCGGTCCGCAGCACAATAAAACTTGGTGGCTGGGCGCGCTGGTCTCCTTGCTGACCTTCGGCGGGCTGTTTGCCGTGTTGGGGCAGTGGAGCGGGCTTGCCAAAACTGGCGCGGAACTTCCCGCCGGGTTTGATTCAGTTGCGGCTCTGGGCGAAGCGCTGACTTCCGCCAATGGCTATGTGCTGCCCTTTGAAGTTGCCTCCGTTCTTTTGTTGGCGGCAATGGTCGGCGCGGTTTACCTCGCCTTTAATAAAAAATAAGGAGGCGCGCAGATGATTCCCCTTTCTTGGTATCTCCTCTTTTCCGCCGCGCTGTTTAGCATTGGCTTGTTCGGCGTACTTTCGCGCCGCAACGCGGTTGCCATTTTGCTGGGCGTGGAGTTGATGTTAAACGCCATCAATGTTAATTTGGTCGCGTTTTGGCGCTATGGCGACATTGCTGTCATGGCGGGGCAGGTCTTTGCCATTATTGTCTTTGCGGTTGCCGCCGCCGAAGTGTCGGTTGGCTTGGCGCTGGTCATCTCTGTTTATCGTCGCCGCAATACGGTGATTGCAGAAGACCTAGATTTGTTGAAATGGTAGAAAACGTTACAACGTTATAACGTTTGAACGTTTGAACGTTATGGAGGCTTCATGGCGACTGAAAATTTAATTTGGTTACTTCCCTTACCGCCGCTGCTCGCTTTCTTTTTAATCGTACTCTTCACGAATAAAAACAAAGCCCTCAGCCATAGCGTGGCAATTGGCGCGGCATTCCTCTCATGGCTTGGCTCCATGATTGTATTCATCCGCGCTGTTGGCGTGGAACATTTTGGCGAACACCCCTTCGCGTCATCCATCAATTGGCTGCCCACAGGCGATAACTGGTTCAAACTTGGCGTGCTAATTGACCCGCTCTCCGCCGCCGTTCTCTTCTTCGTGGCGTGGACGGTGTTGATGATTTTTCTGTACAGCGTGGGCTATCACAACTTTGGGCAACCCGCGGGCGACCATGACCACAAAGGTCTGCCGCCGCACGGCGCCACCCTGCACGGTCACTCCGTCCCGTCCATCGAGCCGATGTACTCGCGCTTCTTCGCGTTTATTGGCTTGTTCGCCTTTGGCATGTACACGCTGGTCGTCTCGGATAACCTGCTCACCCTCTATGTGGGCTGGGAAATCATGGGGCTTTGCTCTTACCTGCTGATTGGCTTCTGGTTTGCAAAACCCTCCGCGCGCAACGCCGCCATCAAAGCCTTTATGACCACGCGCCTCGGCGATGTCTTCATGCTTTTGGGTATCGCCTTCCTTTACAGCTCCACTGGCACGCTGACCTACCGCGAAATCTTCACCGAATCAACTTTGCACGCGCTCGCCACTATTCCTTCGGGCGTGTTTGGACTCTCCGCCGCAGGGCTGATAGCGCTCTTCCTCTTCATCGGCACGGTTGGCAAGTCCGCGCAGTTCCCCTTGCACGTTTGGCTGCCAGACGCGATGGAAGGTCCGACCCCCGTCAGCGCGATGATTCACGCCGCTACGATGGTCTCGGCGGGCGTGTATGCAGTCATTCGCATGTTCCCGCTGTACAGCCTAGACGCGAAGACCATGACGATAGTCGCCTTCATCGGCGCGTTCACCGCCATCTTCGCCGCCACCATTGCAGTCGCGCAAAACGACATCAAGCGCGTGCTGGCGTTCTCCACCATTTCTCAACTGGGCTACATGATTGCCGCCATCGGCATGGGCGCGTACATTGCAGCGGTCTTCCACCTGATTACCCACGCCTTCTTCAAAGCGCTGCTCTTTCTTGGCTCTGGCTCGGTCATTCACGGCATGGAACATGGCGTGTACCACACGGGCAATCATCACCTCGACCCGCAAGATATGTTCAACATGGGCGGGCTTCGCAAGAAAATGCCCATCACCTTCTGGACCTTCCTCATCGGCGGTTTTGCGCTTTCGGGCTTCCCCATCATCACCGCAGGCTTTTGGTCCAAAGATGAAATTCTCGCGGACGCCTTCGCCAACGGTCACATGGCAATTTTCATCACGCTTGCCCTCGCCGCGTTCCTGACCGCCTTCTACACCATGCGCCAAATTACGCTCACCTTCTTGGGCGAACCGCGCACGGAAGAAGCCAAACACGCCCACGAGACCAATTGGACGATGACCACTCCGCTGGTGATTCTCTCGGTCTTTGCCATCGGGTATGGGTGGGTCGGCATCCCCGAACATTTCCCCCTCCTCGGCGGACTCATCCCTAACTGGTTCCACGAATTTGTCGGCGGCACGCTGGCGGAACATCCCGAAACGCTGCCGTTCAACGTTGTTCCGCTGCTCACCTCGCTGGTGGTGGCGCTGGGCGGTTTGGGGCTTGGCTGGTACATCTACCGTGATGTAAAAACCGCCGAGCAGGACAAACTGCAATTTGCCTTATTGAAGAACAAATACTACTTTGACGAAATTTACGACTATCTCTTTATTCAACCTTCCATCTGGTTCTCGGAAGTTTTCGTCTCCAAATGGATGGATAAAGGCGTAATTGACGGCATTCTGCATCTCTTCGGACCCGCCACAGGCGGCATCGGCGCGAGCATCCGCAATTACTTTGACGTGCCATTCATCAATCAATTTCTTGGCGATGGCTCTGCCAACTCGGTTTATTGGATTGGCAAAAACTTACGCCCCATTCAAACGGGTCGCATCCAGCAGTATCTGCTGCTTTCGTTGGTCGTCTTCTCGGTTGTGGGCGGCTTAATCTACATCTTACTGCTGGCATAGGAGCGCACGATGGATTTTCTCAACACACATCTCCTCAGCCTGATTTTGTTTCTGCCAGCTCTTGCGGCTCTGGTCATGCTTTTCCTGCCGAGCGGCGAGACAAAATTGCTGCGCTGGTACGCCTTTGGCGCCAGCCTCATCCCCTTTGCGCTGACTCTCGCTCTGTGGAGCGGCTTTGACGCAAATGGAACGGGCTTTCAATTCGTAGAACAATATGTCTGGTACGACGCCATTGGCTCTACTTTACATCTTGGCGTGGACGGCATTTCCATCACGATGGTTCTGCTCACCACCCTGCTGACTCCGCTTGCCATTCTCGCCTCATTCAGCCTGACAGACCGTGTTAAGCCCTACATGATGCTCTTCCTCTTTTTGGAAACAGGCTTGCTCGGCGTCTTCATGGCGCTGGACTTGCTGATGTTCTTCATCTTCTGGGAAGTGGAACTCGTCCCCATGTACTTCCTTATCAGCCAGTGGGGCGGCGCAAACCGAGATTACGCCTCGCTCAAATTTTTGGTGTATAGCATGGGCGGCTCGCTGGGGCTGTTGCTTGCCATTCAAATGCTCGGCGTCTTGTTTGGAACGTATGACCTCGTGGCTCTGTATGAACGCTGGAACGCGCTGGACGCGGGCGCAATGCTGCTAGGGATGCCCGTTCACACCGTCAAGACCGTTGCGTTCTGGGCGTTCACGGTTGCCTTTGCCATCAAAGTTCCCATTTGGCCCTTCCACACTTGGCTGCCAGACGCGCACACCGAAGCGCCTACCGCTGGCTCAATGCTCCTCGCGGGCGTTTTGCTCAAACTCGGCGCGTATGGGTTTATTCGCCTCGTGCTGCCGCTTTATCCAGTGGAAGCGAAAATATTTGCGGGCGCGTTGGCTCTCCTCGCCGTTGGCGCAATTGTCTTCGGCGCGTTTGCCGCGTTCGGTCAAACGGACTTCAAACGGCTGGTCGCGTACTCTTCCATTAATCACATGGGATTTGTCGTTCTTGGCATCGCCGCCGCTGGGCTGGCGGCTGGCACAAAGGACGCGCACATCGCCATGAACGGCGCGGTCTTGCAGATGTTTAATCACGGCATTTCTGCGGCGGGCATGTTCTTCCTCGTCGGCGTAATTTACGAGCGCGCGCACACCCGCAACTTGGATGACTTTGGCGGCTTGTTCCCGCTCATCCCCGTCTATGGCGGCATTATGCTCTTTATGAGCATGGCTTCGCTCGGCTTGCCCGGTCTTAACGGCTTTGTCTCGGAATTTATGGTTGTGCGGGGCGCGTACCCTGTGCTGACGATTTACACCGTAGTCGCCATGCTGGGCTTGCTCTTTACGGGCGCGTACATTCTCAAAGGGATTATGAAAATTTTACATGGTCCTGAAAACGAACATTGGGCGCATGGCGAACACAAACTGACCGACATCAACACCCGCGAAATTTTAGTCGCCGCTCCGCTGATGGCAATTGCCTTGGTCATTGGCATTTGGCCCGCGTGGATTTTGGAAGTGATTAATAAAGCGGTGGTTGCGCTGTTCTAAGCGCTGAGAGGTGATTATGAATTTTCCAATCTTAAGTGTTATTACCTTCCTGCCTTTTGCCGCCGCAGTCATCATGTTGTTGATGCCCGCCAACCGCAAAACGGAAGTGCGCGGCGTGGCGCTGGCAACCGCCTCCCTCGACTTGCTACTGGCTGGCTGGATGTACCTGCAATATCTGCTCGGCGAAATGACGGGCTATCAATTTATTGAGCAATATGACTGGCTGCCCATGCTCGGCATCAGCCTTAAATTTGGCGTGGATGGCATGAGCGCGCCGCTGGTTCTGCTGACGGGCGTGGTCATGTTCACGGGCGTGCTTATCTCTTGGGGCAATGATGACCCGCATGTCATGGCGGGCATCCAAGACCGCCCGCGCGAATTCTTCGCCTTCTTGTTCCTGCTGGCGGGCGGCGTGTTTGGCGTTTTCGTCTCGCTCGACTTGTTCATGTTGTTCTTCTTCTATGAAATCGCCGTATTCCCCATGTACCTGCTGATTGCCATTTGGGGCTGGGTGAAAACCCGCGAATACGCCGCCATGAAGTTGACTCTCTACCTCTTCATCGGCTCGGTCATTGCGTTGGTTGGCGCGTTGGCAATGTACTGGACGCAATACCAGAACACGGGCATTCTCTCCTTTGACATGATTCAAATGGAAAGCGCGGGCTTTTCCGCTTCCTTCCAATATGCGTGGTTTTTGCCCGTCTTCTTTGGCTTTGCGGTGTTGGGCGGCATTTGGCCCTTCCACAACTGGTCGCCAGATGGTCACGTCGCCGCGCCGACAGCCGTCTCCATGTTCCACGCGGGCGTGCTGATGAAACTTGGCGGGTTCGCCGCGCTGCGCGTTGGCGTCATGCTCCTGCCGCAAGGCGCGCAGCAATGGTCGTGGCTCATTATGACCTTTGCGGGCATCGCCGTTGTCTATGGCGCGTTCATTGCCTTCGTCCAAACCGATTTGAAATATATGATTGGCTTCTCGTCCGTTTCGCACATGGGCTTGGTCATGCTCGGCATTTCCACGCTCAACCATAACGGGCTAATGGGCGCAGGCGTGCAAATGTTCTCGCACGGCATTATGACGGCTCTCTTCTTTGCCATTACCGGCATGATTTACGACCGCGCGCACACCCGCCAAATTCCAGAACTGGGCGGCATGATGAAAGCGCTGCCCTTCACGGGCGTGGGCTTCATCATTGGCGGTCTCGTCTCTATGGGTATGCCCGGCTTCTCCGGCTTCATCGCGGAGTTTCCCATCTTCATGGGCGTGTGGGGACGCGCATGGCTGCTTGCGGTCATTGCCAGCATCTCCATCATCATCACCGCAGCGTACATCATGGTGGACATTCGCAAAGTCTTTTTTGGCGCGCTGCCCGAAAAATTGGAAGGGCACATCTCGCCCATCACCGCGCTCGATAAAATCGCCATCGTTTTCCTTTGCTCGCTCATGGTACTCATCGGCATGTTCCCCGCCGTGATGACGCCGATGGTTGAAAGAGGCGTTGAAAATATCCTGCGCTTATTGGGAGGCGCCTAAATGTTTACCTCGTTAGACTTTACATCCATCCTTCCCGAAATGCTCATCCTCGCGTTGGGCGTTATCCTGCTGATTGTTGAACCGCTTTGGAAAGAAGAACAGCGCCGCAACGCGGGCTGGCTCATTGCGGGCGGGTTGCTTGCAGTCATCGTTATTAGCTTGCTCTTCGGGCAGCCTCGCGGCGAATCTGCTGTCTTTGGCGGCATGATTCGCTTTGACTGGTTCGGCTTCTTCTTCAAAATGCTCTTCATGTTTGCGGCGGCTGTCACCGCTCTGCTCTTGATGGACCACGAAAAAGTCGGTCAGCGCGGCGAAGCCTACCTGATGCTGCTCGCCTCCATCATCGGCATGAACCTCATGGCTTCCGCCGCCGACTTGGTGATGCTGTACCTCGCCATCGAGACTGCCTCCATCCCGCTTTACATCCTCGCGGGCTTCATCATCTCGGACGAACGCTCCACCGAAGCGGGCTTCAAATACTTACTTTTTGGCACGGTGGCTTCCACCATCATGCTATACGGATTTAGCCTTGCCTTTGGATTTAGCGGCACGACCGACCTATATCAACTGGCGGGCATGTTCGCCGCTGGCGGAATTTCGCTGCCGCTCTCGTTCGGGCTGATAGCGCTCGTCTTGGTGGGTCTCGCCTTCAAAATGTCCCTCGTACCCTTCCACTTTTGGGCGCCCGATGTGTACGTTGGCGCGCCCTCTCCTGTGGCGGGTTTTCTCTCCACCGCATCCAAAGCGGCGGGCTTCGCGGTTGTGGCGCGTTTCTTCTTTGTCGCCTTCGCCGACTACGCCGCCTCATGGACGCTTCTGCTCGCCATCCTCTCCGCCATCACCATGACGGTAGGCAACCTGCTCGCCATCTCTCAGACCAACATCAAGCGCCTGCTGGCGTACTCCTCTGTCGGTCACGCGGGTTACGCGTTGATCGGCGTGGTGGCGTTCAGCGAACTTGGCGCGACCAGCGTAGTCTTCTACCTTGCCGCGTACATCCTCACCAACCTGCTCGCCTTCGGAGTCGTTATGGCGTTTAGCCGCGTGACGGGCTTGGACGACATCAAAGACTACGCGGGCATGAGCCGCCGCAACCCTGTGCTGGCGTTGATGATGCTTGCCGCCTTCCTGTCTCTGGCGGGAATGCCGCCCTTCGGCGGATTTGTCGGCAAGGTCTTCGTCTTCGCGGCGGGTGTTCAGGCTAACTACGTTTGGCTGGTGGTCGTGGGCATCCTCAATTCCATTGTGGGCGTGTACTACTATCTCACCACCATGAAGTTCGTTTATCTTGACCGTATGCCGAACCAAGACGAAGAGAATCACCCCATCCCGCTGACGCGCCCCTACGCGATAGCGCTGGCAGTCTTGACCATCGGCGTTATTTTGGTCGGTACGGTCTTCGCCCCGTGGTTCAGTTGGGCGACGGGCGGCGCTTTAGCGCTCTTCAATTGACGCGCTTTTTCATTGTGATATAATCCGCGAACATGACTCAGCCTGCTCCCGACTCGCACAAAGCCTTTAATACGACTTTAACCGCAGTAGTCGCGCAGGTGGGGTGTTTTACTCCCGTCATTATTCTTGGAGCCTTGTTCGCGGGAATTTGGCTGGACGGAGTTCTCAACTCCCGACCGTTATGGACAATTGTATTTATCCTTGTTAGTATGCCAATTTCTATCGTTGTGTTGCTCGTCATCGTTCGTTCTGCGACCAAACGGCTGAAATTGCAAAAAGAAAAATCCCCCGAAATTCCTTCCGAAGGAGGACTGTAATTGTGGCTGAACAAAAAAAGCAAAGAGTGTGGGGACGCTGGGTTGTGCTGGGCGCAATTCTGCTTGGCGTTTACCTCTTCTACATCGCCAAAATTCAATACATTATGCCCGCCGTGCTTTTACCGGCGGAAAAAGTGTTTGAACTAGGCGGCTTCCCCATCACCAACACCCTGATTGCCCTGTTCTTTGTGGACGTGATTGTCTTTGCCATCGCCTTTGGCGTGAATCGCGCTGTAGCCAGCGGCAAGCAAATTCTCACTGGCATCTCTGGCGCGGTAGAAGCGCTGGTGGACATGCTCTACGGCATGACCGAAGGCACGGCGGGCAAATGGGCAAAGCAAATCTTCCCGTGGTTCGTCACTATCATGTTGATGGTCTTGGTCGCCAACTGGATGGAACTGCTGCCCGGTATTGAAACCATCGGCTTCATTGAAGGACACGGCGAACACGCCGAATTTACCGCCGCGCCGGTCTTAGGTTCTGTGCAAGGAATCTTTGAAGCCGAAGGCGAAGGCGGCGAAAAGGTCGCTTTTGTTCCCTTCTTGCGCGTTGTATCCAGCGACTTAAACTTCACGTTGGCGATTGCTATTGTGGTCGTCATTATGATTCAAGTCTTTGGCATTCGCTCGCAGGGCATGGCGTACTTCTCAAAGTTTTGGAATACCAAAACGCTCTTCTCCAAACCCATCTTTGGCGTCATTGATTTTGGCGTAGGCTTGTTGGAGGTCGTCTCGGAATTTTCCAAAGTCCTCTCGTTTGCCTTCCGTCTTTTTGGAAATATCTTCGCAGGCTCGGTCTTGCTCTTTGTGATCGGCTCGCTTGTGCCGGTCTTCGCGCAATCCATGTTCTACCTGCTGGAATTTTTCGTAGGCGCAATTCAAGCCTTTGTGTTCGGACTTTTGGCAATTACCTTCATGTCGCAAGCCACGCAAGGTCATGGCGGCGAGCATCACGAAGAAGCGCACGCATAATTTTGGGCAAATGCCCGTAACAAACGCATCCTAATTCTATCGGCGGGTCTCCCTGCCCAAATACCTTTGGAGGTTCTCATGGACGTAACAGCAGCATATATTCTCGGCAAACTCATCGGCGCTGGTTTGGCAATGATTGGCGCAGTCGGCGCGGGCGCAGGCATTGGCATTGTCGCCAGCGGCGCAGTGCAGGCAATGGGACGCAACCCCGACGCCACCGGCACGGTTCAAACCAACATGATTCTCGGCATTGCCTTCGCTGAAGCGGTCGCGATTTATTGTCTGGTGGTCGCCTTGCTCATCCTGTTCGCTATTCCGATGCCCGCCTAATCGGATTCAATAGAGGAGACTATCAATGGAAGCATTGGGCATCAACCCCGGATTCCTTCTTATCCAAATCGTAAACTTGATTATCGCCTATGTGGTGATTTCCAAGTGGATTATCGGTCCCATCATGGGATTGCTGGACAAACGCCGCCAAACGGTGGCGCAAGGCTTAGAAGACGCCCGCATTGCCGCCGAAGCGCGCGCCAACGCGGAAAAAGACGCCGCCAAGATTACCGCCGAAGCGCAAGCCGAAGCCGCCAAACTTGTGCGCGAAGCGACTGAACGCGCCGCATCTGCGGGCAAGGAAGTAAAAGCCGCCGCCGAAGCCGAAGCCGCCAAAGCCCACGCCGCCAAACTCGCCGAAGTCGAATCGGAGCGTAACCGCATCCTCGGCGATTTACGCGGACAGGTTGCCGCGCTTGCTATGGCTGCCGCCAACAAATTGGTGGGAGACGCGCTGGACGAAAAGAAACAACGCGCCCTCATTGACGAATTCTTCTCTGGCGTAAAGGCTGGCAAAGTGGTGGTTGTGGATGGCGACTTCAAAGGCGATTCTGCCGAAGTCACCAGCGCGCTGCCTCTCACCAGCGCCGAGCAAGACGCCGTCAAGAAAAACTTTGGCGCCAAGGATGTCGCCTTCAAAGTGAACCCTGCCATCCTCGGCGGACTCGTCGTCAAGATTGGCGATAAAGTCCTCGATGGCTCTGTCGCGGGCAAACTCGAAGGTCTGCGCCAAACGCTGAAATAGACTATCTCGAATCAGATGACAAGGACTTTGGTACAATACCAAAGTCCTTGTTTTTTAAGTCCGAAGAAAGGGCAGTCTATGAACAAAATTATTCAGCTTTCATTAACAGACTCAGGCGATATATTAATTCCACCCGCTACGCTTGAACGCTTGCATTTATTGCCCGGTATGACGTTGGTTGTTGAAATGTCGGGTCAAGGTAGCCTTTTTTTGCGCGTACAACCGGCAAAAACGACTCTTGTTAAAAAAGGTTTAGCCCTTGTTGCGCGAACGTCTGCTTTAACAGATTTTGAAAACCTTGTCCGCAATGAGCGTGACCGCCGCGTTTTTGATTTGTTGCAACGGACGGGGCTATGAAAATTTTGATGGATACTTCTGTTTTGGCTGCGGCTATGGTGGAAGCGCACCCTTTTCACGAACAATCCTTTCCGTGGCTTGAAGGCGCAATGCGCGGCGACTTTGTTGGGTTGGTTTCCGCGCATTCCTTAGCGGAACTTTACTCTATTTTAACAACGCTGCCGGTTTCTCCAAAAATTTCGCCAAATGACGCCCGTCAGATGATACGGGAAAATATAGTTGCTTTTTTTGAGGTCATATCTCTGCCCGCCAAAAGCTATGTAGAAATAATTGACCACCTTGCTGAATTAGGAATTGTTGGAGGCGCAACTTACGATGCCTTAATCCTCCGCTCTGCTATCGATTCAGAAGTTGACCGCGTCTTTACTTTGAACATAAAGGACTTTAAGAGAATATATCCACAATGGGCGGACAAGCTTTCCTTGCCTTAAGACAATACCCTAATATGCCAAAAAAACTTTCAGACCTTTTCATTGACTTTCCCTTTCCGCCCCCTCAAAATCTTTCGGATGTCGAAATTAGCGGCATCGCCATAGACAGCCGCGCCGTTCAGCGCGGCAACCTCTTTGTCGCTATGCGCGGCGGAGCAACCGATGGACACCGCTACATTCCAAAGGCAATTGAAAACGGCGCCTCCGCAGTGATTGGAGAAGTGGGGCAGGCGTTGAATCTGCCTGTGCCTTACATTGGACTCGAAAACCCGCGTCACGCTTTGGCGTGGATAGCAGCCGCCTTCCATGATTTTCCCGCCCGCAAATTGACCGTCATCGGAGTCACCGGCACGGATGGCAAAACCACAACCTGCAACCTCATCTATAAAATTCTAGTCGCGGCGGGCATTAAAGCGGGCATGATTTCCACCGTGAACGCCGTTATCGGAGATGAGATTCTGGACACGGGCTTTCACGTCACCACGCCAGACGCGCATGACGTTCAGCGCTATCTTGCTCAAATGGTCAGCGCGGGCTTAACTCATGTGGCGCTAGAAACGACTTCGCATGGATGGGCGCAGCGCCGCGTGGATGCTTGCGAGTTCGACCTTGGCGTAGTTACCAACATCACGCACGAACACATGGACGAACACGGCGATTATGAACATTATCGCGCCGCAAAAGCGAGGTTGTTTTCGAGTTTGGAAATTACCAGACCCAAGCCGCAAGGCAATCCGCGCCTTGCCGTCATTAATTGCGATGATATGAAATCATTCGATTTTCTTAATGAATTTATCAAAGTGAACAAATTGAATTACGGCATAAACGCAAAGGCAAACATCCGCGCGGAAAATATTGAATACAGTTCTACTGGAATTAAATTCATCGCCGCCTCACGCGATTTTCGCGTAGGCATTTCGAGCCATTTGGTCGGCGCGTACAATGTCTCTAATTGTCTCGCCGCATTGACCGCCGCTGTGTACGGTTTGAAAATTTCTCCCGAAGTCGCGGCGCAGGGAATTTCTGATTTGGGTGGAATCCCCGGACGCATGGAAAATATTGCGCTCGGTCAACCTTTCACCGCCATTGTAGATTTTGCTCACACGCCCAACGCGCTCAAAGTGGCGCTAGAAGCCGCGCGAAAAATTCTTTCCGACACCAACGGACGACTCCAGTCGTTGGGCGCGCAGCAACCCCAAAGTCGGGAGACTTTGGACTCCGTGAGACCGCGCGTCATTTGTGTTTTTGGCTCGGCAGGTCTGCGCGACAAAGCCAAGCGCCGCATGATGGCGGAGACAGCCGCCGAACTAGCGGATTTATCCATCCTCACCGCCGAAGACCCGCGCACCGAATCGCTTAATGGAATTTTGGAAGAGATGGCGCAAGGCGCAAAATCAAAAGGCGGCGTGGAAGGCAAAACGTTCTGGCGCGTGCCAGATAGGGGCGAGGCAATTCGCTTTGCGCTCAAACTCGCCCGCCCCGGAGATTTAGTCATTGCCTGCGGCAAGGGTCACGAACAATCTATGTGCTTTGGCAAGACCGAATATCTCTGGGATGACCGCGTCGCGATGAAAGCCGCCCTCGCGGAATTTTTGGAAATTGAAGGCGAAAAAATGCCTTACCTCCCATCACAAGATAAATCTGAATCCGATTGGCTGACTCCCTAATCCCTACTCCCTACTCCCTACTCCCTATGATTCACTACCTTCACCGCCAACAAACCATACCCGCTGAACTTCCCGTTGTATGGGAATATTTTTCTGAGCCGCAGAATCTCAACCTCATCACGCCGCCCGACATGAACTTTGAAATCATTGCGGGCGGGGACGTGAAAATGTATGAAGGGCAACTCATTGAATACCGCGTGGAATTTATTCGCGGCGTTAGGTCTTTATGGCTGACCGAAATCGCGCATGTGCGCGAAGGCGAATATTTTGTGGATGAGCAGCGCGTGGGACCCTATCGCTTTTGGTATCACCAGCATCATTTTGAGAAAACTCTTGGCGGGGTAAAAATGACCGACCACGTCGCCTACGCTCCGCCCGTTGGTTTTTTGGGCGATGTCGTAGTTGCGCTATGGATACGCAAAAAGTTAAATCATATTTTTGATTTTCGGTATCGTAAAATCGAAGAAATTTTTGGGAGCGCGAAATGAGAGAGATACATCCCTTAACGCTGACGGGAAATTATGCGCGCCTTGAACCTTTGACCGCAGCGCACGCGCAGGGCTTGGCGCAGATTGGCGTTGGGCAGGATTTTTGGAAGTTCATGCTCTATGGCGATATGCTCAGCGAGCAGGATATGGCAAATTGGGTGAAGGATATGCTCGCCCGCGCGCAACGGGGGAGCGATTTGCCCTTTGCGGTCATTGACCTTGCCTCTGGCAGAGTCGCAGGAGCGACTCGCTACCTCAACATTGACGCGCAAAATAGCGGGCTGGAAATTGGCGGCACTTGGTATGGAACGGAGTTTCAGCGCACAGCCATTAATACGGAATGTAAATATTTGTTGTTGCGCCATGCCTTTGAAACGCTGCATTGTATTCGCGTTCAACTTAAAACTGATTTGCGAAATACCCGCTCGCAAAAAGCGATTGAAAGAATCGGCGCGAAGAAAGAAGGCGTTTTGCGAAATCACATGATTTTGCCGGATGGGCGCATTCGAGACTCGGTGTATTATTCCATCCTCAATACCGAATGGAGTGAGGTGAAGGCTGCGTTGGAACGGCGGTTGAAGGCGTAATCTACTGATGTAAGTCTGCTGCCCATGTGTCGCTGGGGGAGAGTTTGAGCCACATTTCTATAATGTCGTTGCGTTGCTCTGGGTGTTCAACAATGAGGGTGAGTAAAAACTTTTTAGAGTCGGAAATTTTTGGCGCACCGTACTCTGCGGGGATGAAATTTTCGCCAAAATTGACGGGCAACTCTTCTGAGAATAATTTTGCCATTGCCGCTGCTTTGTTTCTAGCCTCTGTTGGGCTGGGCGAGCTGATGAGAATTTCTGCCGCTTTCAACTTGAAGTCTAGCCGCGCTTGCGCGCGCTGATTTTGAACGTTGAAGAGCAACGTTCCTGCGGTAATGAGCAAGGGGATGAGAATAGAAAAGCCCGTCCACCATGCTTTGAAACGCTCAATGCGAAGCTTTTCCCTTTCTATTTCAAGGCGTTGTAGCTCCAACGAGTCTTCTTTTGGGGTGTTGTTTTTTTTCATGTTATTTCCTCTGTCTTATGTGAGATTAACGCGGGTTGATTTTTTCCCAGCGCTGTGGAGTAGTATTAGCCCAACGGCGCTTGTTAGCCCAATGAGCAGACCGCCTATCCAAATTGCGCGTGGCGCAACGTTATCATTGAGGAAGCCTCCCACTAAGGGCGAGATGGTGCGCGCCAAACCAAACCCCAACCAATAGATGGACATGTATCTGCCGCGCAGGTCAGCGGGCGCTGTATCTGCCGCGTATTTACTGGCGGTTGGCACAATGGTTAGTTCGCCAAAGGTCATCATCACCATGCTGAGCCAGAAGCCTAAAAATTGATTCATTAAGGCTACGCTGCCTACGCTAAGGGCGTAGATGAGCATTCCTATCGCCACTACTGGCAGGGTTTTATGTTTGCGGGTAATTTGCGTCACTGCGTATTGAACAAAGACGCACATCATGGCGTTGGTGGTGGGTATCCAGCCATAGAGTCGTTCTGAAATTCCAAAATTGGAGTTGGCGTAAACTGGCATCAGAATCCAAACCATGGTGGGGGCAATTAACCCCAGAGCCATGAGCAGCACAAAGGCAATATATTTTTTGTCGCGGAATACGCGCGCGTACCCGGCTTTGCTTCGCAATGGGTCGTCCGAGTGGCGCGTGTTTTCTTTGGCGGCGAGAGTTTTGTCCAGCGTTTCGCGCGCAAAGAGAATCAGCAGCAGGCTGTAAATGAGAAAGCCCGCGCCTGCGCCATAGAAGGCGAGGTTGTACGAAGTGGAGGCGAGGAATCCGCCAACGGCGGGACCAATTCCAAAGGCGGCGTTATTCGCAATGCGGTTGATGGCGAAAGCGTCCGTGCGCTTTTCGGAGGGAATCATATCCGCCAGCATCGCGTCCGCGCCTACTTGGTAGAGTGGGTTGGACAGCCCGATGAGAATCATCAACGAGACAAAATCAAGGTAGGAGTTGGCGTACATCAACAGGAAGTACGCCGCGCCGTTCAGCGCCAAACTAAATACCATCACGGCTTTTCGTCCGATGGTATCGGCGAAAGTTCCGGCGAGGAAGGAGGCAAACAGCCCGGTTCCGGCGTTGATGGAGATGAGCGTAGCGGCGGCGCTGAGCGACATGTTCAATTTGTTGCTGGCGTAAATGAGCATGAAGGGCCAAATCATACTGCCGCCCGCCGTGCTGATGATGATGCCTGTGACCATGAGCCAATATTGCGGAGGATATTCGTGGTAGAGCGCGCGAAGTTTATACATAGCGTAGATTGTATCAAAATTCCCTTGACAGCCTTTGCGCTTCTCCGTATAATCTTCCGTGCGTTCCTTGCTAGCTCAATCGGCGGAGCGAGCGGCTGTTAACCGCTAGGTTCCAGGTTCAAGTCCTGGGCAAGGAGCC